>Ga0209607_1004096_pt1 | contig 10929 bp, 7 predicted proteins | sample AD_UKC117_MetaG_FD_184413 | JGI IMG/M metagenome (GOLD analysis project Ga0209607, IMG submission 184413) | Active sludge microbial communities of municipal wastewater-treating anaerobic digesters from Hong Kong - AD_UKC117_MetaG (SPAdes)... | ecosystem: Engineered > Bioreactor > Anaerobic >... | reverse complement strand
GATCGCCGATTGGGTTGGCCTGCCCTACCAGGGCAAGACCCTGCTGGAGGGCATCAACGTGGTCTTCGTGGACTCCACGGCCACCAGTGCCCGGTTGTCGGCCCGCAACCTCAACGTGTGGATGCGGAGGGCGGCCTTCGGCGCTTGGCCTTTCAGCAGCACCGGATATCAGGGCATCATCGGTGACACGACCTACAGCCAGGAACCGACCGGCGCGAACGAGGCCTACCGGGACGCCTTCTTCCTGCTGACCAACTCCCACGGCCGGGCTTTCGGGCCCTACCCCAATCCGAGCGGGCCCGGATATGTGTGGATCGGCGCATGGAGCAAGGAAAACCTCGACATCGCCAACCTGACCCACGGGCACGAGTCGTTCAACGAGGCACGCGACGCTCTGCTGACCGCCATGGTCGACAAGGGCGCCACCAACCTCGGCTACATCGACATGGCGAACACCTACAACACCGCCGACTACTCCACCGGCGACTCCGACGGCATGGCGATCGTGCTCGGCCTGGATCTGCCGATCGGAGTCTCCCGGCCGTACCGCAGCGCCCCGCCCCAAACCGCCGCCTAGCCGACCGGACTATTTCTGCACGGCCTTGAACTGCGGTTCGGCCATTTCGGACATGCTGAGGTAGGCGTCCTGGTCCCCATCGTCGTCGGTGGTTCCCTGGACCGCCGGCATCAACTCGCCCTGGGTGCCGTCCCGGTCGACGGCCGTCCCACTGCCCCCCGTGGCCGTGATCTGCATGCCGGCGGCCGCGGCGGCCGGACAAGTCCCCATCGCGAGTGCGGCCGCAACGGCCGCCGTGACCATCACTCTTTTGCTGCGCATGGGCCCGACTGTAACGAGCCGGGGCTCTGATCGGATTGCACGGCAGCGGAATTCACAGCGAACCACCACCCTTCGCCCAGCGCTCCCGCAGACTCCCGCGGCAGGGGACTGATATCCCCTGACGGGTTTCCGGGCGCTGGACCCACGGTCCGAACTACCATCAACGTCCATGACCGACCGTGAGGCGCCGCCGGAAGGCGACCTCTCCGACTGGCTGATCGACCAACATGGCGATACGGTCGTAGACGACTGCGCCGCCTGGGACGAGTGGGGCGCCTGGGACGAGTGGCGCGACCAGGACGAATGGTGCGGCTGGGACGGAGATCCGGGCGCCGGCACGCAGCACCCGGTCGGTCCACCGTTCTACCGGCGCCCGGGCTTGATCCTGTCGTTGATCATGATCGCCGCCGCGGCACTGGTGGTCGCCCTGGCCCTACTCATCGCGAATGACGGCCTCGGCCGGACCCCGGACAAACCGCATCCGAGTAGGCTGACCCCGCCGACCCCGAGCGCGCTGCCCACCCCGAGTGGCACACCCAGTGCCGAGACTCCGTCGCCCGCCGAAGCTCGACCGGAGCCCTCGCCGACGGAACCGCCCGAATCCGACCAGGACCTCCAGAGCACAACGGCAGAGCCGCAGCCGGCGGCCGACGACGTCCCCGCCCCGGCGGCCGCCGAGCGTGGGACGCAGAACTCGCCCGGCCCGCGGATCAACGTCACCCGCACCCCGATGAGCTTCACCCCGGGGTCAGCCCGGAACTGACGCCGTTGAATCGTTGCCGGGGTCGTCGACCACGGCGTGCACGAAACGCATCTTGTCCAGGACGGGGCCGGACAGCGTGAATGGGTAGAGATCGGGTTTGCCCATCGATCGGTTGACCATGTTCATCGACCAGGACAGTGGCAGCCACACCTCGATCAGGGTGTCGAAGGCGCTGGGACCGAGGACCCGCCGCTCATAGGTGGCGCTGGCCGGGGCCAGACCGTAGGAGGCCGCGGTGTCCAGCGTGCTGCGGATGTGCAGATAGTGCGCGAAGGTCTCCGCCCAGTCCTCGGCGGGATGCATGGTGGCGTAGGAGGAGACGAAATCCTGTCGCCATCCCGGCTGCGGCCCCTGGCTGTAATGGCGGTCGATCGCCGCCTGGTAGTCGGCGCCCGGATCGCCGAAGATCCGGTGGAACTCCTCGCCGCGCTCCGCTGTGGGCTGGACAAGCCGGTAAAAGTAGTAGTGGCCGATCTCGTGACGGAAGTGTCCCAGCACGGTGCGGTACGGCTCGTCCAACTCGACCCGCAACTGCTCGCGCCGCACATCGTCCCCCTCGGCCAGATCGAGGGTGATCACACCGCTGTCGTGTCCGGTGACCACCGGTTCGTCGGCACTGGACAGAAGATCGAAGGCCAGCCCGTGGTCGGGATCCCGGTCGCGTCCCACGATCGGTAGTCGCAATTCGTGAAGTTCGGCGATCAGCCGGCGCTTGGCCTTCTCGGCCTCGGCGAAGGCGGTCAGCGCCGCGGTCTCGCCGTCGTGCGGCCGGGTTCGGGTGAGCGAGCAGGAGCTGCACAGCCGATGGACCGGCTCGACCTCGACCAGCCAGTTACATTCCGCCAGAACGCGATTCGCGCAAATCTGATACACGCGCGAATCGACGGTACCGTCCTGACCTTCGCCTCCCCCCGGCGCGAGGATCAACAAGGCCATCGCGTCGAGGGAAAACCCCACCTGACTGCCGCAGGACGGACACGCCGCGTCCTCGAAGGCCAGGTGCCGGCCGCAGTTCGGGCAGGTGAAGTCACGCACCGGCAGGATCTCCGGTGAGTGGCTCCACGTCCACAGACACGTCGATCACGCTGCACTCGGAGTCGGTGTAGATGATCCCGCGCAACGGCGGCAGGTCCGAGTAGTCCCGCCCCCACCCCACTGTGACATAACGCTCATCGACGAGTTGGTCGTTGGTCGGGTCCAGGCCGAGCCAACCGTTGCCGGGAGTCCACACCGCGGCCCAGGCATGGGTGGCGTCGATCCCGAACACCCGTTCCCTGCCCGGTGGCGGATCGGTCGCGAGGTATCCGGAGACGTAACTGGCGGCCAGGCCGTTGGCCCGCAGGCAGGCTACCGCCAGCCGGGCGAAATCCTGGCACACGCCCTCTCGGGCCTCCAGCACCTGAGTGACCTGGGTGGAGACCGTGGTTGAACCCGACCGGTAGGTGAAGTCCGCGAAGATCCGGGCGTTCAGGTCCCGCAGCGCCTCGATCAGGGGACGCCCGGGAGCGAAACTCGGCGCGGCGTACCCGATGACGTCGCCGGTGATCTCCGGGGGGCTGAAGTCGAGGCAGAAATCCGTGGCCAGCACGCCGCCGGAACCGTCCGGGCGGGCCGACTCCCAGGGTTCGAGCGCCGCGCCGGAGGAATAACGCCCCGCAGGCGGCGGGGCCACCTCGACGATTGACCTGCCCAGCACCGAGAGTTCCCGATGCGGGCGGGTGACCTGGAAGTAGGTGCTGATGTTGCCGTACCCGTCAAGACTGGTGGAGCGATCGGCGGGTTCGGGATCGATGTCCAGATCGAAGGACAGGCACCGCTGGCCGGCGGTGTCCCGGGGAGTCAGGTGACCGCGGCCGTAGGAATTGGTCACCACATCCGAGTAGCGGTACTGAGTGTGATGGGTGATTCGGTAGCGCCGATTGGTCATGGCATCGCACGCCTTTGGTCGGGACCCCAGAGCGGTTGCATACCGCCCGGCAGCGAGAGTTGGGTCCGGGTGATGACGTCGGAGAGCTCGCGCAACGTGTCATATGCCTCGGACAGCAATTCGACGAGTTGGAGGCGCCGGCCGCGAGCATCCACCTGTTCGAGGTCCTCGGGGTCAATCCGCCGCAGCCGGGCGCTGACCTCCTCGACCAGCCGTTCCGGTCGCGTGGCCCCGGACGCACCGGGCAGGGAGCGAAGGTCCGAGCGAAGCCGGTCAAGCTGGAATGCCAGCGATCTCGGGTTCCGCCCGTCGAAGAGCAGCAGCCTCGCGATGGCCGCCACGCTGGCCTGCCCGAGGTTGCGGCGACGGTAGATGACCGAGGACTCGCACACGACCAGAACCGAGTCGGTGATGTTCTGTTCGACCACCGGGCCGCGTTTGGCGGTGATCGTGACCCGCAGCAGCGCGCACAGGGACAGTGCGCGCTCGATGCGTTTCCCGATGTCCATCATCGTCCACCCGGCGTCCTGGACCATCGATTCGGCGGCCATCCCGGACAGCGCCAGCATCGCGCCCAGTGTGCGCTGCTGTGCGGTGGCCAGCGCGGTGTCGTCGTACAACACGGCGCCAGGTCCGTCGCCGGGGTCGGTGTCGGCCAGCCGTGCCAGCGTCCGTTCCACCACGCCCAGCACCATCCAGGTGTCGTTGGACATCTGGTCCCGCACGGCGCGGGCAGCCAGGCCCAGTCCCTCCACCGATTGGGCCAGCGACCCGGCCCGCGCCCGGTCGGCGGTCAGCGACCACAGGGTGTGGGGTGCGGACCGGACCGCCTCGTCATCCGGCTTTCCCGCGGTCACGTCGGCGTCGGCGAGTCTGTCCAGAGCGTTGACCAGCACCGGCAGGCATTCGCTGCCCTCGACATCGCGGCGGTTGCGGAATTCGTGGTAGCGCTCGCGGGCGACGATGAGCAGCCTCGCGAATGCCTCGCTGCGTTCGGCGTAGCGGCCGATCCAGAACAGATCGGCCAGAACCCGGGGTGAGCTGATCGAAGGGGTGCCGCTGGGCAGCTTCACCGACGGCACCGTCACGGCGGCCGCAGCCCGCGCGGGCGGCCGGATCCAGATGTCCTTGGCCGCTACCTGGTTGAGCTTGAACGCGCCGGGCCCCGGGCTGAGCACGTAGCCCAGCCCACCGACCATCGGCGCGTAACCGCTTCGCTGCGCCACTGTGAACAGCCGCAGACCGACGCCGGCCGCCGACATGCCGCCCGCGAAATGCCCGGTCGGGGCGGTGGAGAACTGCGGGAGCTCCTGTCCCACCCACTGCCAGGGCGCCGCCTCGATACGAGCGCCTAACTCGGCGCGCTCGGCTGCCGAAAGGACCGGCCCCACGATGGTTTGTTCGCCCACCGTCGACTTGATCAGCAGTGATTCCAGACGCGACAGCAGGTGCGAGCGCTCGGCGTCGATTCCGGCCCAGTAGTGCTGCGGGCTCTCCAGCAGCGGCGATTCACCGAGAAGCAGTTCGGACAGCTCCGGCAGGAAGCGCCGCAGTCCGGGGCTCTCCAGGATTCCGCTGCCCAGGCTGTTGACCACGCTGATGGCGCCTCGCCGTTGTGTTTCGACCAGCCCCACCACCCCGAGGCGGGAGTCCGGCCGCAAATCGAGCGGATCGGCGTACTCGGCGTCGACCCTTCGGAAGACGACGTCCACCTGCTTGAGCGTGCCAAGCGAACGCATCCACAGCTTGCCGTCCTGAACCACCAGGTCGTCGCTCTCAAGCAGCGGAAAACCCAGCACACTTGCCAGGTAGGCCTGGTCGAAGGCGGTTTCGGAATGGATGCCCGGACTGAGCACCACGACAACCGGATCCTCGGCCGCTTCCGGAGCCGCCTCGATCAGGGCCAATCGCAGCGCTTGTGCGAACGGGGAGGCCGACCGGGGCCGGATCCGTTCATAGACGTCCGGATTCGACCGAGCCACCAACCGACGGTCGGCCAGCGCGTACCCGGCTCCGGAGGGGGCCTGCGTCCAGTCGGCGTTGACCAGGAACCGTCCGTCGGCGCCCCGGCTGACATCGCAGGCCAGCATGAACAGCTGATGGCGGCCCGGGTTGCGGATACCGCGGACGGTCCGGAGATAGCCGGGGTGGCCGAACAGCAGACGCGGGGGAAGAACGCCGCTGGTGAGCGAGCGCCGCTCACCGTAGAGATCGCGCAGCACCGCGTCGAGCAGCCGGGAACGCTGGGCCATACCGGCTTCCAGGGTCTGCCAGTCCGAGTCGGCCAGCAACAGTGGGATGCCGTCGAGGTGCCACGGGCCCGGCATCGCCATACCCTGGCCGTCGGTGACCGTCTCGCCGTGCCGGTCCACCTCGATATAGGTGATCCCGTTGTTGTCGACCAGATCGCGCAGCAGTTCGCGCAACCGGTCCAACCCGGCCTCGCCACGCTCGTCGAGCAGCTCGGCGAGCTCGCGCCACGCGGGCCGGACCTTCCCGTCGCCGTCGATCAATTCGTCATAACCGGTGCAACCGAAGGCCGGGGGGCCGGATGTCTTGTCACTGGTCATCCGACGGCGCTCGCTGGCGGTCCGATACTGCTCGAGCAGGTGCATCGGGTCATATCCGGGGCCGCTGAGGCCGGTTCCGGTGATCGACAACGACACCGAATCAACCTCCTGTCTGCACCTTCATTCTGGGGCCCGGTCCCGGGGCGTCAAGCCCCCCGCCGCCGGACGTCCGGCGGTCTCCGGGGGCTATCAGCTTTCCAGAACCGTACGCACCCGGCGCAGATCCAGGATTCCTGGGGCACCGACATCGGTGGACTGGCGGGCTTGTCTCTCCCGCAGCGTCGTGATGTCGATGCGACCGGGGGTGAACCCGTGCGCCTCGAACCGCCGGCCGCGCCGCGACTCGGCCTCCACCGCATTGACCGGCGGGGCGTCATAGGCCCGCCCGCCCGGGTGTGAGACGTGGTAGGTGCAGCCGCCACGCGAGGTCCCGGTGCCGATGTCGACCAGTTCGAAGCGCAGGGGGGTGTCCACCGTGAGGGTGGGGTGCAACGCGCTGGGAGGCTGCCAGGCCCGGTACCGGACTCCGGCAACCTGCACATCGGGGTTGTCGGTGCCCAGCATCGGAATGGGGTGACCGTTGCAGGTGACGATATGGCGCTGGCGGTCCGCACCGATCGTGCGCACCTGCAGGCGTTCAACCGAGGAGTCGACGTAGCGCGCGGTCCCGCCGGCGGTCGACTCCTCGCCGAGGGTGTACCAAGGCTCGATCGCACCGCGTAGCTCGATCTCGACGTTGTCGAACACCGCCGTACCGACCCGCGGGAACCGGAACTCGGTGAACGGGTCGAGCCAGCTGGTGTCGAAGCCGATACCGCGCGCACGCAAGTCCGCAGCAACGGCTGCGATATCGTGAATGACGAAGTGCGGCAGAAGGAAACGGCCGTGAAGATTCAACCCGTGACGAATCAGCGGCGCGCGCAGCGGCTCCTCCCAGAACCAGGCCACCAAGGCGCGCACCAGCAGCGACTGGACCATTGCCATTTGATAGTGCGGCGGCATCTCGAAACCCCGCAGTTCCAGCAGTCCGAGTCGACCCCGGGGGCTGTCGGGGCTGTAGAGCTTGTCGATGCAGAACTCCGCGCGGTGCGTGTTGCCGGTGATGTCGGTCAGTAGGTGACGCAGCGCCCGGTCGGTGACCCAGGGATCGGGGTTTCCGGATCGGCTCAGCCGGGCGATCTCGGCGAAGGCGATCTCCAGTTCGTAGAGGGCTTCCGACCGCCCCTCGTCGACCCGCGGGGCCTGCGAGGTGGTGCCGACGAAGCGGCCCGCGAACAGGTACGACAGGGACGGGTGGCGCTGCCAGTAGGTCAACATCGAGACCAGCAGATCGGGCCGGCGGAGCAGCGGCGAGTCCGCCGGGGTGATCCCGCCGAGGGTGATGTGGTTCCCTCCCCCGGTCCCGCCGTGGGTCCCGTCGAGATCGAAGCTCTCGGTGGACAACCGCGCCAACCGAGCTTTCGCGTAGAGGGTCTGCAACTGCTCGCTCTGCTCGGCGAAGCTGGCCGAGGGGGCGAGATTGACCTCGATGACGCCCGGGTCCGGGGTGATCGACAGCGACTGCAATCGCCCGTCCGGCGGCGGCCCGTATCCCTCCATCACCACCGCCGCACCCACCGCCGCCGCGGCCGACTCGATCCGGGCGGTCAGGTCGACGAAGTGCTCGAGGGCGTCGGTCGGGGACATGAACACGTAGAGCACACCATCGCGGACCTCGGCGACCAGGGCCGTGGTGGGCGCGGTTTCAGCATCCTCGAGGACCGCCGGTTCCGGCTCGGCGCCGACGGACAGCTCATCGTCGGCCGTCAGCGGATCGGCCTGGAAGGTCGGGCGCGGCGGCCGCCAGCTGATGGAGTCCAGGGGCAACCGGAGTCCGGCCGGGGAATCACCGTCGAGCAGCACGATCCGGCCGCGACGCAGCCGCCAGTCCGCGCTGGCCCAGCCAGAGTCGTCGTCGCGGCGGTGCAACGGCAGCACCCAGGCGGCCGGCTCGCTGGTCGGCTCGTCGAGCCGGGCCAGCAGCGCGGCCCGCCCCGCCGCGGTGTCGCTTTCCAGATCGTCGTCGGGTTCCACCGCGGCGCCCGCCGGCTGCCGCACCGACTTCTCCAACCGCACCAGGGGGTCTTCGTAGGCCGGCCGGACCTGCGTCGCGGGAAGCCCGAGCCCGGAGGCCACCGCGGACAACAGCTGCTCGGCGACACCGGCGGGCAGCCGCCGGTCGCCGCCGTCCCAGGGATCGGCGAGCAACCCAGGGTCCTTCCACAGCGGTTTGCCGTCGCGGCGCCAGTGCAGACCGATCTGCCAGCGCGGCAACGGCTCTCCCGGATACCACTTGCCCTGGCTGTACTGCACCAAGCCGGTCGGGGCCCAGGCGGACTTCAGCAGGGCGGTCAACGCTGAGACGCGCTCCCTCTTGTGCGGTCCGTCGGCATCTGTGGTCCATTCCGGATCGACCTGATTGTCGATCGAGACGAAGGTGGGTTCCCCGCCCATCGTGAGCCGGACGTCTCCGGCGGCCAGACGGTCGTCGATCTCTGAGCCCAGCGCGGTGATGGCCGCCCACCCCCGGTCGGTGTACGGGAGGGTGACCCGCGGGTCCTCGTGGATGCGGGTCACCGTGTTGGAGAATTCGAAGGTGGTCTCGGCGAACCCGGTGGCGCCGGTGATCGGCGCCGCCGAGGACGGATGCGGAGTGGCTGCCAATGGGATGTGACCCTCGCCCGCGAACAGACCCGATGTCGGGTCCAGGCCGATCCATCCCGCCCCGGGGATGTAGACCTCGGTCCAGGCATGCAGATCTGTGAAATCCGCGGCCGGCCCCGACGGGCCGTCGAGAGCCTCCACATCGGAGGTGAGCTGAACAAGGTATCCGGACACGAACCGGGCGGCCAGGCCCAACTCGCGCAGGATCGACACCAGCAGCCAGGCCGAGTCCCGGCAGGATCCGATCCGAGTCCGCAGCGTGTGGTCGGGGGTCTGCACACCGGGTTCCATCCGGACGCTGTAGCCCACCGCGGCGTTGACGGCCTGATTGAGGCCCACCAGGAAGTCGATGGTGCGAATTCCCGGGTTGATGGGGTGGTCGCGCACCCAGGATCGCAGTAGCTCGCCGGGCCCGGAGCCTTCCTCCCCCTCGTCCACCGGCCGCAGGTAGACGGCGAGATCCTCGCGCAGCCCCTTGGGGTATGCGAACGGGAAGGTCTCGGCGAAGTCCTCGATGAAGAAGTCGAACGGGTTGACCACCTTCAGGTCGGCGATCAGGCCGACGGTGATCGTCAGGGACCGGGTGGGGTTGGGAAACACCAGGCGCGCCAGGAAGTTGCCGAAGGCGTCCTGCTGCCAGTTGACGAAGTGGTCGGCCGGTTCCACCTCCATCGAATAGGCCTCGATCGGGGTGCGACTGTGCGGGGCCGGTCTGAGTCGCACCACATGCGGATGCACCTCGACCAGTCGGTCGAAGGTGTAACTGGTGCGATGCTCCAGCGCCACTTTGATTCCCACAGCGACCCATCCCATCACAAGGACCGGTCTCGCACCCTGAGGAGTTGTTACGGGCGTGCTAATCATTTGGCCGTTCGGCGACACCGCACCGTCGGGCGTTGTTTACTTTCTTGACTTCTTCGACCCTTACCTCGACTACCCGGTGGGAGATCCGAATAGTGCGGCTGATCGACTTCAAGGCCAAGACACCCCTCATCGGGATGTCCATGGTGTTCCTCGCGATGGGCGTCGTGGCGGTCACCGCCTACCTGCGGGTCGGCTGGTACTCGGCGATCGGTTATGCGATCGCCGCGGCCATCGCGGTGTTCGGCTTCATCTTCACATTCCGCGACATGCCCGCACCACCGCACAGCCCGACCGATCAGAGCAACGGCGGAGCATCGCGATGACCACCGTGTCCGGCCCCGCCGAACCCTCTGCCCTCACCCGTGAGGACGCCGGGTATCACAAGAGCCTCAAACCGCGACAGCTGCAGATGATCGCCATCGGCGGCGCGATCGGGACCGGACTGTTCCTCGGGGCGGGCGGCCGGCTGGCCAGCGCCGGCCCCGGGTTGTTCCTGGTGTACGGGTTCTGCGGTGTCTTCGTGTTCCTGATCCTGCGTGCGATGGGCGAACTGGTCCTGCACCGACCCTCGTCGGGTTCCTTCGTCTCCTACGCGCGGGAGTTCCTCGGGGAGAAGGCCGCTTACGTGGCCGGGTGGATGTACTTCCTGAACTGGTCGATGACGACGATCGTCGACTCGACCGCGATCGCCACCTACTTCCGGTTCTGGGGCGCCTTCGACGCCATCCCCCAGTGGGTGATCGCCCTGGCCGCGCTGGCGGTGGTGCTCGGCGTCAACCTCGTATCGGTGTCGGTGTTCGGAGAGTTCGAGTTCTGGGCCGCCCTGGTGAAGGTGGTCGCGTTGCTCGCCTTCCTGGTCGCCGGGACGATCTTCCTCGCCGGTCGCTACGAGATCGACGGACATCCCACCGGTTTCAAGGTCGTCGCCGACAACGGCGGATTCTTCCCGGTCGGCATGCTGCCGCTGGTGGTCGTCACCGCCGGGGTCGTCTTCGCCTACGCCGCGGTCGAACTGGTCGGCACGGCGGCCGGCGAGACCGAGGAGCCCGAAAAAGTGATGCCCCGGGCGATCAACTCGGTCATCGCCCGTATCGCATTGTTCTACGTCGGCTCGTTGTTCCTGCTGGCCCTACTTCTCCCGTACACCGCCTACTCGGCCGACGAGAGCCCGTTCGTGACGTTCTTCGACAAGGTCGGGATCAGCGGCGGCGGGACGATGATGAACCTTGTGGTCCTGACCGCGGCGTTCTCCAGCCTCAACGCC
>Ga0209607_1004085_pt1 | contig 10947 bp, 10 predicted proteins | sample AD_UKC117_MetaG_FD_184413 | JGI IMG/M metagenome (GOLD analysis project Ga0209607, IMG submission 184413) | Active sludge microbial communities of municipal wastewater-treating anaerobic digesters from Hong Kong - AD_UKC117_MetaG (SPAdes)... | ecosystem: Engineered > Bioreactor > Anaerobic >... | reverse complement strand
AGTGAGATTCGAGAAATATACCCATTTGGGTATGTATGACCCAATCATCACCTATATACATGAGGGATTTCACATATTTACGCAGAGCAGCAACCATTGGAAGGAAGCTGATATAGCGAAGGCGCAAAGAGAAGATGCATTTGATAATCTGGAAGCCAGAAAGCTTAGAACCTATTCCATAGGGCTTTTATATAAAGCGCTGCAGGACGAGAGCAACAGGGATTTTTATGTAAAACAAGCTCTCAGGCTGTACCAGACTTATAAAGCTGCTTTCCCGGAAGAATATGAGCGGGTTCAGTATTTTGAAAGAATTGAGGGAAGCGCTTCCTATTATGAAATAGTGTCTTGTTTACAGGTAAGCTATCCTGAAACTATTAACAGCACAAATTACACTGATGCTGTGGCGCTTTGGACCACAAACCGGCAGCCTCAAAACTCGGTAGGTGCCAGCCATGAAGCATATGAGCTGGGAGCAGTGGCCGGGGTACTTTTAGATATATATTCTGATGATGCCAACGAATGGAAAGAAAAGCTGGAGAATGACCCTGAGTCAACCCCTATGGGACTATTAGAGACAGTGTTTACAGAAGAAGAACTGCAACAGGTCGATGTTCCCGAAATCAGTCAGGAATATACAGATAAACTTATTGCGTCAATTAGCAAAGGACGTAATGTAAGAAACAACCTTATTAGTTTTTTCTATCATATTTTCTTCTGATAAACAAACTGCTGATTCTGAAAATCAGCGGGGTATTCTTATTAAAGAGATTCCCGCTTTTTTATGACTTTTGTGGGGCTTCAAGGAAATAATTAGTCCTTATACGGAAGAGTGAGTATGATTAGAATTGATCGACAAGTAAACAGGTCGCTTTTTTACATTGATTCACAGGGATACCAAACAGAGATGTCAGGCTTACGGCAGCACCACGAAATATATCTCAATGACCCGCGTAAGACAGCACCTGAGAAACTAAAAACCGTTATCAGGCATCCAATTGTAAGGAGATAAAAATGAATCCCAAAATCTATGAATTTGAAAATGATGAAACCGGTTTTGCTGCTTTTCACACACGGTTTATGTCGAAGTATTATCCCCATGCACTCATTCTTCGTCCGTTCTACGATAACGACATTGTTTTATTTGAAAGGTGGCTCGAGACCGACCATGTCAAGCCCTGGTATGATCATCCCCAAGACTGGCTTCACGAGTTGAAAAACCGGCACGGCAAATTTTCTTTTATCACACATCTCATTGCTGAGATGGAGGGTGTTCCCATCGGATTTTGCCAGTATTATGATATGTTCTGCGGGCAGGACCATGAGGACTGGTTAAATATTCCTGCACTTGGTGTTATTTTTAGCATTGACTATCTCATCGGTGAACCGGCGTATCTTCACAAAGGACTGGGGCAGAAAATGATTGCGCTGATGTTGGGAATGCTTCGGGATAAAGGCGCCCAGACTGTTGTTGTCAGGCCTGATGCAGATAACGTAAAATCCAATCGTGCTTTAGAAGCGAACAGTTTTGTCTGGAACGGAACCGATTACATCCTTAAGTTATGAGGTATCTGACAACAGGAGGTTTTAGTTCTGAGCAACCCATTATGTGAAGAGGAGAGAACCATTAATGAAAAAGATTAAAATTACTGTAATGAAAATGGCTCACTATCAGGATCTGATTGATAAATACGAAAATCCCATCAGTCATGCCTGCGATATGACAGTAGGACAGGAGTTCATCGCCAACGGTTGGGAAAAGCCGGAGGGAATGTGCGGCAGTGCCTGGGAGAGTATGTCTCCTTTTGTAATGACCCTTGCCCACGGCGGAGAGGACTTTTTTGACGGATGGATGAAAAACAAAAAGTCCGCCATGATCTCCTGCAATGACGGTTTCCGTCCGGTCAGTTTTCTGATTGAGACATTGGACGAAGATGCTTGATTGATTCTAAATTAAAAGGAGTGTATGTATTTATGAATGATAGCAATACTAAAAAGGCACCCCCATCAATGGACGAATGGCTTAAAGAGGCCAAAGCCCATCCAAGGGCAACCCGGGCAGGGATGTTTTTGATCCACAACGGTGTGGTGCGGGAGACACCAAAGGCTCAGGTACGCCAGGGGATCGATGACGGTTCGGTGGTAAAAGGAATGGTATTCGCCTACGATGCTGCCAAAGTGGATGAAATCATTGCCCAGACCTATAATATGGAAGGAATCTTCTATGTTAAGGTATGGCTCAATGAAGGCCAACTGGAGGTTGGGGATGACATAATGTATGTTTTGATCGGCGGCGATATCAGGCCTCGTGTCATTGATGCCCTGCAATTTCTTGTGGGAAAGATTAAGAACGAATGTGTCACTGAGATTGAGCAAAAATCATAATTTAACTTCAAAAGTTGATTGCGCTAATTGTTGAAGGGGTAGGAAGTGTTCCTGATAAAGGAGGCTTGTTTATGAAAAATGTAGTAATAACCGGCAGCACACGCGGCATTGGTTTTTATATGGCCAGAGAGTTTCTATCCGCAGGATGTAACGTTACTCTGTCGGGCAGGGGTGAGGATCTGGCTGCAGCAGCGCATAACGAACTTAAGCCATTTGAAGGAAAATATATCTATATACCATGTAACGTCCGGGAAAAAGCGAGCCTGCAGAACCTCTGGGATGCTTCTTATAAACAGTGGGGCAGTGTGGATATATGGATCAATAACGCGGGACAAAACACACCCTACAAGTTTTCCTGGGAAACGGGCGAGACTTACACCGAAAACGTTATTATGACCAATATTACCGGTATGGTGTATGGTTCTCAAGTTGCGGCTGTGGGTATGTTGAAACAGGGACATGGCGCGATCTACAGCATGGAGGGGTTGGGCTCCGACAACATGATACAGCTTAAGACCATACTGTATGGCACCACCAAGCATGCATTAAGATACTTTATGAAGGGGCTTGCCAAAGAACTGGAGGGTACCGGTGTTATAGCGGGAAGATTATCTCCGGGTATGATGCTGACCGATTTTATCACCAAAACCCCGGATGGAGACCCGTCAGAAGTATTAGGAGACGAAAAATTTAAAAAGGTGTTCAACATAATAGCAGATAAACCTGAAACAGTAGCCAGATTTTTTATACCGAGAATACTAAGCAACACCAGAAACGACGTGTTGATCGCATGGATGACAAATGCCAAGGCAGGATGGCGTTTTATGACTGCAGGCTTCCGCAAGGGTAAACTGATTTAACATTGAAAGCTTATATAGGAATAATGCCGGGAAATATCATTTACCAAGCTTTCATTTGTCCGGTAAAATAATAAGCAGACACCCGCCGGTTGAAGGCGGGTGTCTTGATAATTATTCTGGGCCGTTGATATTGTTGCGAAACGGTACACAACATTTCTGAATATAACCTACCACCAGCTTAGGCCAGAGCATACTATTGGGATATTCTGAACTATAAAATCCTACCAGACTGTTGAATAATTCATTTCCAATAAGCATTATTCCATTATTGGGAATACACCCGGAGTACCATCCTTTTACCAGTGAGCAGACATCAAAATAGAGTTTGCAGAAGTTATCGGGACAGACGGTACTGCAGAATTCCGGGCAATGATCAATTGGCGGCTGATTGCACCAGGTGACACATCCTTCTTCCCATGGGGCCAAAACATTGTAAAGGCATACTTCAATATCTTCTGGCACTTCATTACGATAAATGCTTAACTCCAAATAAGCATAGCAAATCTCACTGTTGGGCGGAATAAAATTACATCCCAGACTGCATAGGTCAAATTGCAGCAAACTGCGGTAATCATCGGTGCATGGGCAGGTTTGTGTCGGACAATCGAATTGACTTACATAAAGATAAGGGGCTTCTCCAAAGTTTGTGTGTGGATAAAACTCTGCAATATAAGCATCCTGACTGGGAGTAAAGCATATTGTAGTGCAATGGCATCCACTGATCTGACTTGTGACATCTTTGGCACAGGACATTTGTAACCCTCCTTTCGGTGTTTACTATATTTTATTGATTATGGTGAAAAAAGGTTACACTGGAGGATTATATTTATTTCGCTCTGTTTTAGCTCTGTTGGGTTTATTGTTACATCACAAACCCCGCCAGGGGTACCGTACCTAAGTACGCCTTTCCCAGCGGGGCTTTTTCGTGCATTACTCTTAAATTATTTTGTCAGGCCTATCATCTTGTTTCAAATGTATTTTTAGGGTGTTTTAACTTTTGATTTGAACCTCTACTACGCTGCCTCCTGCGTATAGTTCCCGCAGTTTGGGCTTCTCAATTTTGCCGGTCGGATTACGCGGTACATCCGCAAAGATGATTTTCCGCGGTCTTTTGTAGCGGGGCAGGGCAGAACAGAAAGCCATAATGTCTTCTTCGCTGCATTGGTGTTGGGGTTTTACCTCAATGATGGCTGCTGCAATTTCGCCCAGGCGCTGGTCGGGCAGTCCAATAACCGCTACATCCTTGATCGCATTATGTCCGCGGAGAAAGTCTTCGATCTGCACCGGATAAATATTCTCACCGCCGCTGATGATCACATCTTTCTTGCGGTCAACAAGGAAAATAAAGCCATCTTCATCCATCTGGGCCATATCTCCGGTAAACAGCCATCCGTCCTTGAGTACTTTGGCAGTTGCTTCCGGGTCATTGAAATAACATGTCATCAGGCCAGGTCCTTTTACAGTCAATTCTCCCACTTGTCCCTGGGGCACTGGCTGGCCAGATTCGTCAACGATCCTGGCTTCCCAGTGGTAGCCCGGTTTGCCTATAGCCCCTACTTTATGGATGTTTTCGGTTCCCAGATGAACACAACCGGGACCGATGGATTCGCTCAAGCCATAATTGGTATCATATAGATGGTTGGGGAAATATGTTTTCCAGCGTTTGATCAAACTGGGCGGAACCGGCTGGGCACCGATATGCATCAGACGCCATTGGTCAAGCTCATAATCTTTCAGATTTACTTCACCGCTTTCGATGGCGTCCAGAATATCCTGGGCCCAGGGAACCAGCAGCCATACTATGGTGACTTTCTCCTGGGAAACTGCATTAAGGATCCATTTGGGTTTGACCCCCCGCAGCAAAACCGCTTTGCTGCCAGCAAGCAGACTGCCGAACCAGTGCATCTTGGCGCCGGTATGATATAAGGGAGGTATGCACAGGAAGTTATCCTCGCGGCCCTGACCATGATGGTTTTGTTCGGTTTCACAAGATGATACCAGGCTGCGGTGTTTATGCAATATTGCTTTGGGAAAACCGGTCGTGCCGGAAGAGAAATAAATTGCCGCATCATCTTCATCCGTCAGTGCAATGGAGGGATCTTCCGTCGAGCATTTTGCTGCCAGGGTGCGGTAGCATTCTGCAAAGGGAGGACAATCCTCGCCGACAAAAAAGCGTAATTTGACCTTTGTGATCTGATCGAAAACTGCTTCCACCCGGCCAATGAATTCAGGTCCGAAGATTAATGCATCGGCTTCCGATAATTCAAGACAGTATTTGATTTCTTCTGCAGTATAGCGGAAGTTTAAGGGCACAGCAATTGCACCGGTTTTAAGGATGCCGAAGTAAATCGGCAGCCATTCCAGACAATTCATCAGCAGAATTGCTACCTGATCACCTTTTTTAATTCCTTTTTTCAAAAGCAGATTGGCAAATTGATTGGCCTGGTTATCAAACTCCCGCCAGGTAATCTCACGCCGGTACATGGCGATGGGATTTGGTTCAATGAGTTCATATTCACGCCAGGTAATTGCACGTTTTTCCTCCAGCTCAGGATTTACTTCAATGAGACTGACTTCATCGCCATACAGACTGGCATTTCGCACCAAAAATTCGGTTATGGGCATGTATTTTCATTCCTTTCTCAAAAATATAAAACCATTTATATACATAAGCATTTATTTTGTAATCACTGCTTCCTGGTCCGGCCGACTGAGAAACTTGACCATTATGGCAGCGATCACCAGTATGGCTGCAGCGGCCAAGTATGCATAACTGTAAGAACCAGTAACATCAACAATTTTACCTGCAGTCAGCGGGCCGATCAAACCAGCTGCTCCAAAAGCGGTAAACACAAGGCCATAATTAACTCCGCTGTTTTTCAGGCCGAAAAAGTCATAAGTCAAGGCCGGGAAAATGCCCAGCAGTGATCCGTAAGCAATGCCGGTAATGCAGACTCCCACCGTTAAGGATGTCATGCTGGTATAATTAACGAACATCAGCATATTAGCCGCCTGCAGTAAAAACATTATTGCCAGAGTCTTGTTGCGCCCAATTCGGTCTGACAAAAATCCGCCGATGACACGGCCGCCGGAATTGAAGACCGCCAGAATTGCTACCAGGGCAAAACCCCAGGTAAGCTTAGCCTGGATACCGGCAATGATAGCTATATGGCCGATTACCATCAGGCCGGCAATGGCTCCAAAGCAGTACATAAACCAAATCATCCAAAATTGTACGGTTCTCATCATTTCAGCCGGAGAGAATTCTCTTTTACCGGATGCTCCGCTGGCAGTCTCTGACGGTGCACCAGCGGGTACATATCCGGCTGGAGGCACAGCCAGGAACTGCGCAAACAAGATCACTAATCCCCCAAATACAATCCCTATGATCAGGAAGGTTTGCGTAACCCCTACGGCATTTATAATGGCCTGAGTGAGAGGGGCTGCATAGGCTGCTGCCAGACCGAGCCCTGCCACAACCAAACCGGATGCCAAACCGCGTTTGGCGGGCGGAAACCACTTGACTGCAGAAGGAATGGTAGCCCCGTATGACATCCCCGATCCGGCTCCAACAATAATTCCAAAAAATACTACGAAACCTGGTATGGTAGTTTGCAGAGAAGTCAGCATCATACCCACGAGCATCAATACCCCGCCGGCAGAAGCTACAACCCGCGGCCCGTATTTATCAAATAACTTCCCTCCAGGTACCATCATCAGTGCTACCATCGCCAGTGCCACAGTGTAGGGAAACATAGCCTGGGTCTTTGTAAACCCCAGTTCTTGAATGAGGGCTGCCGCATATACACTCCAGGCATATAAAAACCCACCGGCAAGATTGAGAAGAATACCTGCAATCGTCACGCGCCAACCAATATTTTTCACCATCATAAAACACTCCCTCAAATAATTTTTCCCAACAAAAAAAACTCCCGCAGGAGTTGATAAGCATGTCACATAGACATAACTGTCTGTGTCCAGTTATTTGCCTGCCATGCTACCATCCTGCTTTTTTAAACCCCGTTTTTTACCATCCAACCAAACTACCTAATCATAATAACAAATTTCGAAACATTTGGGTATAGTTTTCGTAAAAAAGACAGATATTTAATAGTCCGGTCCAGGAGCAATGAGATAAGAAACCCAAGAAAAAATTTAGGATTATCAAATTATATTTGCTATGGCACGAATTCATGATTTAAATTAATAACCCGCCAATAAATTCATTGACGGGTTTAACTGTCATATAAAACTGGACTTTGGTTCAACGATTAGAAAACCGGCCTGTTGCTCCTTACATTTGCTGTTGCTGCTGCTGCATCTGGGAAAAACTTTGCTGAATACGGGTTAATTCTTCCTGCGGGGCCGGCGCAACTTTATACCAACCTTTTTGATTCATCACATCAAAGATTTGTTTTTGGTGATCAAAGGTCTGATTGAGCATGCTGGTAAAATGCTGCCTTAGCTGTGGGTCAGCACTTTCGAGAACGCTGCTGGTCAGCATGCTGGCGGCCAGCTTGTGTTCATATAAAAGGATGCCCATCCATTCCATATCTTTTGACATTACAACTTCCTCCTTACTGCATACTGCTTCTTGAAACAAATGAAGCTGAACTCTGGATTAACTGGTTATGCTCGCTGCCCATTTTTTGAATAAGGCTTTTTACCTGGGGATCAGTACACTCGCTCATGGCGTGTTGACATGTTTTCTGTATCGCTTCCATCATCTTGCTGCAGTCTTCCAGATACAAAAGTTCCCTTGTCGATAGTTGCATAACGAAAAACTACCTCCTTTCAAATCTACTTATTAGGGTGCGCAATTATTCTCGTGGTATGCAAAAATATTAAGCCCTAACATCCATTGAACTTGGCAGATACTTGTAATCTGATATTCAAAACCAGCGAATAATATCCGTATGTTTGGGAGATATAAATAAGAATAATAAAAATAGGAGGAATCTGTGCTTGGAGTTCCAATCCATAGGAAATGATGTTATTCGCAAAGATGCCTGGGAGAAAGTAACCGGCAGGGCTTTGTATAATGCTGACATTTCTTCTCCGGGATTATTGCATGGAGTTTTGGTAACCAGCACCTGTGCCCATGGAAATATAAAAAATATCCATCTTCAGGGAGCAAGAATGATGGCCGGTGTTAAGGCTATTCTGACGGGTGACAGCTATCCTGATTTGACCGGTTCAGTTCTGGAGGACCGGCCTCCTTTGGCTAAAGGAAAAGTGCGCTATTATGGAGAACCGGTTGCCCTGGTTATTGCCCGCAGTGAATTCGAAGCGTGTGCGGCTGCAGCCAGGATCAAAATTGAGTATGAGAAACTTCCCACGGTCAATTCGCCACGGGAGGCGATCAAATCAGAATCCCCTTTGGTTCATGATCAACTGGGCTCTTATAAAAAAGTGATTCCGGAAGTGTATCCGGTTCAAAACACTAATATTTGCCATCAGATCAAGATCCGTAAAGGAGATATCAACAAGGGCTGGAATGAAGCTGAGGTAATCGTGGAAGGATCTTTTTCGCTTCCTTCATCAGATCATATTGCCATGGAACCGCATAATGCCAAAGCTGAAATTCTTCCGGATGGACAAATCATCGTTGATACCAGCTCTCAATCACCATTCGCTGTGCGCAAGCTGATCAGCCAACATTTCAAAGTAGACCTGGGAAAGGTTGTAGTCCGGGTACCTCTGGTTGGGGGTGGATATGGAGGGAAAGCATCTACGAATCTGGAATACCTTGCCGTCATGGCTTCGAAAGCAGTGGGCGGGCAGCCAGTCCTCATAAAGAATTCCCGGGAACAGGATATCGCCAGCGCTCCAGGTAAACTGGCATTGGAAGCTACAGTGAAATTGGGCGCCAGGAAGGACGGCAAGCTGGTTGCCGGGGAATACACTTTTTTGGTCGGGACCGGGGCTTATGCTGATACTGGACCAAGAATGACCTCTGCCATGGCGATGAGCTGCACTGGACCATACCGGCTTGAAAATGTTTGGTGTGATGCATACTGCATTTACACAAATCATACTTTTGCTACTTCATTCCGTGGATTCGGACATTCTTCAATGACCTTTGCCGTTGAGCGGATGATGGATAAACTGGCAGCCGCCCTGCACATGAATCCGCTGGAATTAAGGCGTATAAATGCCATTCAATCAGGAGATACCACTCCTACACAGGTTAGACTAACACCGAGCATTTTGGGCTATTTACCCGGATGTATTGAAAAAATACAAAAGTTAATTAATTGGGAGGAAGGGAACCGTATCGATATGGGGAACAACCGTATCAAAGCAAAAGGAATCGCTTGTTTCTGGAAAACCTCCAGTTCTCCAACGGATGCTTTTGCTGCAGCTATAGTTTCCTTTAATTCTGATGGCAGCGCCAATCTGCAAGTAGGGGCCGTGGAGATTGGGCCTTCAACCAGGACAACATTGGCCCAGATACTGGCTGAAAGACTGCGAATGGATATTGACCGGATCTATGTTCAAATGGAGGTTGATACCCGTACCAGTCCCCATGATTGGAAAACCGTAGCAAGTATGTCTACTTTTTTGGTGGGGCGGGCTGTTTTAACAGCAGCAAATGATGCCATTGGTCAATTAATAAACCTTGGTGCCATGGCCCTCAAGTGTTCACCGGAAGATCTGGATTTTCAACATGAAAGAGTATATCTTAAAGAAAATCCGGAATTTTATGTGGAATATAAAGATATCGTACATGGTTTTAAATATCCGAATGGCAATACTGTGGGAAGACAGATCATTGGAAGGGGATCCTACATTATGCCTCATCTTACCGCCATGGACCAGGAAACCGGCAAAGGGCAGCCGGGCCCTTTTCTCACTCCCGGTGTCCAGGCAGTGGAAGTGGAACTGAATACCGCTGACTATACTTATAGAATCATAAAAGCCGCTACCGTTCTCGATGCCGGTAAAGTAATCAATCCCAAAAGTGCCAAAGGATTAGTTATGGGGGCTATGGGTATGGGGTTGGGATTGGGCAGCAGGGAAGCTTTCCTGTGGAGTGCTGACCAGGAACTGCAAAATACCAGTTTGCGTACATACAAGGTGATACGGATCGGAGAACAGCCGGAATACTTGGTGGATTGGGTGGAAACACCGAATGTCAACGGACCTTACGGCTCCCGGGGCCTGGCTGAACATGGGATCATAGGTATTCATGCCGCATTGGTAAATGCCTTAAGTCTGGCCGCCGGAGTAGAGTTGGATCAGGTGCCGGTCACCCCGGAATTGATCTGGAAAAAGCTCAGGGAGGCCCAAAATGATTCCCTTTGATTTTGAATATTATCGACCACAGAGTATTACAAATGCCGCTGACATTTTTCAGACCCTTGAAGAAAGTGGAAAAAACCCTGTATTTTATGCAGGAGGGACTGAGATCATTAGTATGGCCCGCATGAGCAGCATCACTACCGGAGCAGTGATCGATGTAAAGGAGATCCCTGAATTAAAAGCAATGGAATTCAATGGTGATGATCTGGTTATCGGGGCCGGAGTCACTTTGACCCAGATCCATGAAGCCAATTTGTTCCCGCTTTTAGCCCAGGCATGTGCCCGGGTAGCAGATCACACAATACAAAACAAGATCACTTTGGGGGGGAATCTGTGCGGCACCATCATTTACCGTGAAGCGGTCCTGCCCCTGCTGCTGACTAATGCATACTTGGTGATC
>Ga0209607_1004080_pt1 | contig 10956 bp, 4 predicted proteins | sample AD_UKC117_MetaG_FD_184413 | JGI IMG/M metagenome (GOLD analysis project Ga0209607, IMG submission 184413) | Active sludge microbial communities of municipal wastewater-treating anaerobic digesters from Hong Kong - AD_UKC117_MetaG (SPAdes)... | ecosystem: Engineered > Bioreactor > Anaerobic >... | reverse complement strand
TACCGGCATACCCTGCAGATTGCTGCTCGCCAGAAACAAAGAACTTTGTGTAATCCCCACTACATGAGGGTCCTGGCTCAACTCATTTTTAAGTATGGCAGGATCATTGCCCTGCAGCGGGACCGTTACCAGATTTTCCTTTTGAAATCCGTAGTCTGTAATCAGCATGAACTTCATCTGTACCCAGATAGCGACAACGAAGACCAGAAAAATCAGGGAAACGGCAAATTGTCCGACCAGCATGATCGATCGCCATCGGAAAGGAGATCGCCCGATAAAGCGTGTAGTTTGTTTTAGAGCTGCCAGTGACCCCATTCTCGCCAGGCGATTGGCTGGAAGCCAGCCCGCAATCAATCCGACGACAGCACCAAATAAAATGAATATTGCCCAATCAAAGGTGTCAGCTTTTAGACCTTCAAAATTCATGGCAACTGGAAAATATCTTGCAACAAAATGGTTTAAGGGAATACTGAACTGGGAAGCAAGCAGCAGAGCGATCAGTGCCGTCAGAACTGACTCTGTTAATATCAATTTTCGCACGTCTGCCTTTTTAGCACCAACCGTCTTCCGGATCCCGATTTCCTTGGTTCGGGAAAGTGCCTGAGCCGTTGCCAAATTAGCGTAATTCAAAGCAGGAAACAGGATCAGCAAGAGTACAATAAAACCTATTCCATACATAAAAAACCAGGGTGCTCCGTCCGTCGTATCGTTCGCTAACCGCTCTGGGGCAGGGGTAATGTTATTCAGACTTTGAGCAAAAAATGAGACATCCTTGTCTTCCATATTGGCTTCGAAACGCTTGTGAGCTATCTGGTCCAAGGCTTTATTCAGGTCCCTTTGCGTGGTACCCGGATTCACCCGCACATAAACGTAACTCATGTAGCGATTGGACCAGTTGTCCAGGATCTTCTCCCCAGCTTCGGCAGGCGGCAAGGCGCGGTCCAGTGCTACCAGGGTGGCCGCAGACGCAAGGACATCAAAGCGCAAATGACTTTTGCCTGGTGGTGATGCAACGATGCCGGTAATTTGAAAATTTCCTTTTCCATTAATGGTCAGGGTTTGACCAACCGGGTTTTTACCTGGATAAAGCCGGGTAGCCAGATCCTCTGAAATTAGAATGGTATTGGGTTGTGCAAGCGCACTTCCCGGATTGCCTGACTCCAGGGTAAATCCGAATACTTCGAAGAAAGAAGGTTCTGTAAAATACCCGTTGACCTGAAGGGTCTTTTTATCTTCGGTGGTAGCATCTGCAGCGTATATGCTTCTCACGAGCCGGACGGTATTCTGTGCCTGACTGAAGTTATTGTCGATGGCATCGCCCAACGGGTATGCAACTGAAGCCAATTTCATCCCATCCTTGTTCTGACAAATAATCCGGTAGACCCGGTCCCGGTCAGGCTGAAAGTTATCGTATCCCAATTGGTCTTTCAAAATGAGGATTGCTGTCAGACAGGATGCCATACCCAGCGCCAATCCGGTAATATTCAACAAAGAAAAAAACCGGTGTTTTAACAGGTTTCTGAAGGCTATTTTTAGATAATTAATCAGCATATTCTTTACGACTTTAGATGCATGCAATAATCAACACAATGAACCGATGGCTCCAAAAATCCGAAGCTATTTGATGACGCCTCCTACCCTCTTCTCCATGCTTGAAATCACCATAAAGCCGCCATTTATCTAATGGAAAAAGCGCGACGCCGGCAACTACTCTGATCAAACTGACTGAGGCATTTTGCCGCAAGGACCGGAATGCAATTTTTAGGTGATTTCTAAACATGGTCAGAATTTGAATCGGGTTTTTATAATTATTTCACTCCATTTTCAGCATCCCACCATCCGCGGTCTTTTCGGATATAAATTATCTGACCGACGTGGTAAGCATTGTGCGTACCGATATGTGCTATGGTTGATGCCCATTGATTTACTTGACTGTCGTCAGCATTTTGTACTGCCTTTTCCCATGCCGTTAATACTTCATCTAGTTTTTGGATGGTTGCTTCCCACTCCGCCTGATTAAACCGTGTAAAGGTTTCCTGGTTATCTCCTTCAAATGCAGGCAATTTTTTACCCTGAAATTGTTGGAGCATCCTTTCATTCCAGAAAATCAGATGGGTTGCCAGTTGCCCGATGGAATGGTTGCCCTGCCCGTCATCCCAATTTGCCTGCTCTGCGGTCAAACCGGCTACAGCAAGATTTGCAGGAACAAACCAGTCCTTGTCCCCATGGGTTGTTTTTAATTGTTCGATCAGTACTTGTTTTAGCGACATGGTCTCCTGACCAAAAACTTTTACCATTCCGCTTGCAAGACAAAATCCAATGACGAGCAAGAAGACTTTTTTGGGTTTCATACGGAATACTATTGATTTATTCATTTCTCAAACTTTTTATGGGATTAGCCATGGCGGCCTTAATGCTGTGAAATGCTATCGTAGCGAAAGCTATAAATGAGGTCAAAACACCGGTCAATACGAATGCCCGCCAGGAAATTCCAATCCGGAAAGCAAAATCCTGCAACCAATGATCCATCAGTAAATAAGCCAATGGCATAGCAAGCACCAGCGCAATCCAAACCAACCGGATAAAATCCATGGAAATCATGCCGACCAGACGTCCAACAGAAGCCCCCAGTATTTTCCGGACTCCGATCTCCCTGGTCCGCTGCTCAATCATAAAAAGGACCAACCCAAACAATCCCATGCAGGCAATGAAAATACCCAGGAAGGTGAAATATCCGGATAGCTTCCTGGTAAGCAATTCATTTTGGTACATGGCCATATATTCTTCATCGGCATACTGGTGGGTAAAAGGGAAGGCCGGGTTCAATTTTTTATTCAACGTTTCGAGGTCTTTTAAGACATGATCGGTCGCTTGAGGTTCAACACGGATCATGGCATAACCTCCCTGCCTTCTGCGGGCTTTCCGCATCACGAGGGGTTCGATGGGTTCATGCAATGAATTGAAATTAAAATCTTTGATCACCCCTACAATGGTACCTTTGGTATCCCAAAAAGTAAGTGGTTTACCGATTGGATCTTCGTATCCGATTTGCTTTAATGCTTTTTCATTGATAATAAAACCCGCTGTATCCCGGAAGGCGGCACTAAAACCTCTGCCCAACACCATCTGTGCCTTCATGGTCTCCAAAAAATCGTCATCAATGGCAACCTCCGAAAAGCGTGGTTTGGTATTAGGCGTTTTACCCTCCCAATCGACGTCGCCGGTTGTGTTTTCAATCATAAACGGCCGCTGTGAAATGCGGCTGATGTGCTTGACCCCCGGGATTTTTAACGCCTCATCTTTAAATGTCTGAAACTGATTGAGCAAATCGCCTCTCAAACGGATGTACAATAAATTACTTTTGTCATAGCCAATATTTGTGGTATAAATGTATTTCACCTGGTCAGAAATGACCAATGATGAGATCATAAATACAACACATAAAACAAACTGGAAAACGACCAATCCTTTGCGTACCATGACTCCTGACAGGCCCGCTTTAAGATCGTTTTTTAAGATGGAAATAGGCTTAAATGAGGATAGCATGAAAGCCGGGTAACTTCCTGCCAAGATTCCGGTCAGCATGCTAAAGGTCACCATATATACCCAGAATAGAGGCTCCCTGATCGGTAAATGCAACTGCTTTGAAACCAGCTGATTAAAATAAGGAAGAATTATTTGTACCAAGATGACACCGGCAAGAGTGGCAAATAGTGAAAAAAGTATGGCTTCCAGGAAAAATTGCCGTATTAATGATATCCGTTCGGCGCCCATCACTTTTTTCACTCCAATTTCCTTACTCCTCTTAAGCGAATAAGCCGTACTTAAATTCATGAAATTAATGCAGGCGATAAGCAAAATGAACAAGGCTACCAAAATAAATAACCGGACATATTCAATGCGGCCACCTGACAGATAGCCATTTTTAAAACCTGAATGCAGGTAACGCTCCCCGTAAGGCTGCAACCCCAATTCCAGATGATCATTAGCTGCATAATTTTTGTCGTACTGCTTAATAAATGTCTTTAGTTTGGCACTTAATGCCGCAGCGTCGGTATTTTCCTTTAACAGAACAAAAGTGTAAGGTCCACTGTTATGCCAATTCTCCATCCAGGAATTAAATTTTTTAAATAATTCCCAGCTCAACATAAAATCAAATTTGGCAGAGCTATTGATTGGCACGTCCTGTACTACGGCAGCAACATTCAGGTCCCATTTGTTTTCAACTTTGATGACTTGTCCCACAGCAGCACTATTACTCCCGAAAAATGCGGTAGCCATCTTCTCCGTAATGATCATATTTTCAGGAGACTCCAAAGCCTTTTCAACGGAGCCTGCCAAGACCGGATAGGAGAACATATTGAAAAAATCAGCGCCTGTATAATTACCATGCCAGATCATCGTTCGCTCACCTACGGATAATGTCATGAATTGTAACCAGGCTGAGTTACTGGCCATTTCGATCTCAGGAAATTTGTCAGGTAGTTCTTCACCAAGCAATCCGGGCGTGTCGTAGCTGCCAAATTCCTCTCCATCCATGACTTCCTTACTGGTTACCACATAGAGCCGATCCAGATTTTCATGAAAGTTATCATAACCGAGCTCATCTGCGACCCAGAGAAAAATCAAAAGGCTGCAAGTAATGCCTAGTGCAAGGCCTGATAGATTGATCAGCGAAAATGCACGCTGCTTGAATAAATTCCGAAAAAATAATTTTAATTGAAATAGATGCATTCGCGTTTTATTTATGGCACTGGACAATCAGTTATTTGGATTATTATTCATTTCGCAAGGATTTTACGGGATTTGTCCTGGCAGCACGTATACTTTGAAAGCTTACCGTAATGAAAGCAATACTCACCGATAAGGCTCCGGTTATGAAAAACACCCACCATTGAATAGGTACATGAAAAACAAAACCTTGTAACCACTTATCCATGAGGAAATAGGCTACCGGCGTGGCAACCAATAAAGCCATTATGACCAATTTTAAAAAATCAACAGTCAAAAGACCGATCAGCCGGAAAGCATCGGCACCCAGTACTTTCCGGATCCCAATTTCCTTAGTTCTTTGTTGTGCAGAATGGAGGGCCAAGCCAAACAGTCCCATACAAGCAATTAAAATAGCCAGCATGGAAAATCCTTTGCAAGTAGCTGCAAAACGGTCTTCAGCCTCATAAAAATTGGCGATAATGTCATCGAAAAAGCGAGCAACAAAGACTTGTTCGGGATATAGTTCATCGAAAACACGCTTGATGGATTGAGTGGTTGCAGCGATATGTCCCGGGGTTAGCTTAACGCCTCCCAGGGCATACAGACCCCGGTATGAAGCAATAACCATTGGCTCGTATCCGGCTTGCAATGGTTTTGAATTAAAATCTTTGACGACGCCCAGAATGGGATAAAAAGGATCTCCTTCCAACCGCAAGGGTACACCAAGCGCTGCTTCAGGATCCGCTATGCCTACTTTGTGCATGAGTGTCTCATTGATGATGTATCCAGTCGTCGTATCGGATGGCCCGTACCAACGACCTGCCAACAGCTCTACGCCGAATGTTTTTTGAAAATCAGCATCTCCAAATAAATAGGTGACATTAAAAGGTTGCTCTTCTTTTCCTTGACCTACCGTAAAGCTGGTCTGCCAGCTACCCTCTGATGATGGCGGAAGATTGGTCATCGTCATTGCAGAAACACCGGGTAATCCAAGGATACGCTGTTTAAGTGTGGAAAATTTCGCTTGGGTCTCCACTGTGTTTGCAACTCTGAACAAATAAACCAGGTCTTTATCTAATCCCAGGTCGGTATTTTGGATGAAGCGCATTTGTTGAACCGAAATGACGGTCGCTATAAGCAATACCTGGGCAATCGCAAATTGAAGCACCACCAATCCATTTCGAATACGGTCACTTTTTGAATGATTTCCAGTTTGATTTTTAATAGCCAGGACAGGCTTGAATCCAGTCAGGATCATGGCTGGGTAAAATCCGGATAATCCGGTAGCAAGCAGGACCAGGCCGAAAAGAAACAGCCAGGTCGCGGGCTGCTCATACCAGGGATCAACCTCATGTAACTGGGAAATATTCTGTACCAGTGGCTCCGCTACCAAAAAAATTAATATACCTATGCCAACCGCAAACAATACCATCATTCCGGTTTCACTCATAAATTGCCAGAAAAGCTGGGTCCGGGAGCTGCCCAATGTTTTACGGACGCCAACTTCTTTGGCCCGATTTAATGCCTGGGCAGTGGAAAGATTGATGAAATTGAAACAACCCATAAAAAGAATCAGCAACCCGATAGCTGCCAATATCCATAACCGGCTTCGATCAACCATCCTTCCTCCGGGACTGCCGAAACGGGAATCAAAATGGAGATCACTTAAAGGCTGAAGAAAGTGCCTGTTTGTGCCGATTTGCCGGCTATTGGATACTGATGCATACTCTTTGACCCCGACCTGTCCAACTGCATCGTTGGCCGCTTTAAAGCTGGCATTTTCATCTAAGAGGGCATATAACTGATCATTGCCCCGATTACGCCCCCAATTCTCGATATAATCGTATTTATCCGGCTTGGCTAATAAGGTGGCGTAAGAAATCACCATTCGTACGGGTAGGTCGCAATTTGCCGGCGCATCATCCATCACACCACGTACGGTCATCGGCTCATTGTCAAGGAGAATCGTCCGACCTGTTGCATTCTCCCATCGATCAAAACAAGTTTCTGCTAATTTCCTGCTGATGACCACAGCCCCCGGCTCAACTAATGCTGTTGCTTGTTCACCGGCCAGCGGCTGACTGTCAAAAATCCGGAACCAGGAAGGTTCTGCAAAAACGGCAAGATCCTGACTTGTCAATTCAAATTTTTTGAGCGGTGCCCCATCGGTTGCCCCCGGAACTATAATGGTAGGACGGTAGAGGCGAACCCTGGTACTGGCCGCAAATTGGGGTACCGTTTGCTGTGCAGATATCATGGCAGCCGTGGCAAGCCCCGACTGGAAAGACTGACCGCTCTCCGGGTTGTTTCGCTCACCAACCATCCGGACAATACGGTGATAATTCGTAAAATTTTTATTAAAACTCAGCTCATAGCTGATCATCTGATAGATCAGCATTACAGCCGCGATGCCAATGCTTAACCCCAGCACATTCAAGAGGTTAAGTCCTTTGTGCCGGCTTATTTTACGGATGGGGATGGCTATATAGTTTTTCAGCATGGTTTTGCTTTATGCTTTTATCTACAAGATCATTCGTTGCGTAGACTGTCCACCGGATTGGCGACAGCTGCGCGAATTCCATGGAAGCTAATGGTGAGAAAGGCTATGGCCAGCGCAAATACACCAATACTGGCAAATACCCACCAGGGCATTTTGATGTGATAGGCAAAGCCTTGCAGCCAATTACTCATAAAATACCAGCTAAGGGGACTGGCGATGAGGACTGCAATGGCTACCAGACGGAGGAAATCCTTGGCAAGCAATTCCACGATACTCAGCTCACTGGCACCTAAAACTTTGCGGATACCTATTTCTTTGGTACGGTTAACAACCGCCAGTGCTACGAGTCCCAATAACCCCAGGCACGCCAGGAAGATGGCAATACCCCCAGCCCATCCGATGATTTTTCCCAGTCGGGATTCCGATTGATAAAACCGGTTGAGGTCTTCATCCAGAAAACTGTAGTTGAAGGGCAAATCAGGTTCGATCTGTTTCCAGTTTTTGTTTAAAACGGTCAATGCAGACGCCGGATCGCCCGCTCGCAACCGGATAAAAAACTGGTATGGATGCGCGTCACCTGGCTGGTAAGGTAAAAATAGCTGGGGCTCTACCTTTTCCCGAAACGAGCGAAAATGGAAGTCCCTTACAACACCCTGAACCAGAGGGGGTGCATTTGTGTCGTTGTAGCCATCAATTGTTTTGCCTACGGCTTCGTTAGCCGTCCAGCCGAAGTTATGGGCAAAAGCTTCATTGATAATCACCCGGTCCTGCCCCATGCCCGGCAGAAAATTGGAACCGGCCACCACATCCATTCCGAGTGCCTCGACAAAATTGGTGTCAACAATATACTGGTAAGTCTCTTTTTGTTCATCGTGGTATTCCCAGCCCATGAACGCATACCCTTCGTCCTGGCCAAAGCTCATCTCCGCACTGGATACGGAGAGGACATCAGGATTTTGCATCGCCAGATGACGGAACTTGGGGTAGATCTCCGCTGCATTTGTTTCCCTGGCCTTGACTACTACGACATTTTCTTTCTGGAATCCCGGGTTCTGTGTTTGCATATAATGCACTTGCTGCAGGATTATGGTCGTGGCAATGGCTAACCCGACACTCAGAACAAACTGGGTTGTGACCAGGCCTTTAGAGAAGAAATTTAATCCTCCCAGCCGTAATTTGCTTTTCAATACGGCGACCGGACGAAACCCGGACAAAATCACCGAAGGATATGCCCCGGCCAGTAAACCGACGAGTAAAATCAAACCAAGAATTAACCAACCCAACTCCGGATACAACTGTACCGAGAACTGTATGTTACGATCTGCAAGGGTATTAAACCACGGTAAAGTCAACTGAGCCAGCGTTAATCCCAGGCCTGCAGAAAAAATACTCATGAGCAGTGCTTCGGCTAAAAACTGCCGAACCAATTGGTTGCGGTTGCTCCCCAGTACTTTCCGAACCCCTACTTCCTGCGCCCGGCCTGCAGAACGCCCAATCGAGAGTGTGGTAAAGTTAATGCAGGCAATAAGCAGTACACCAGCGGCTATCGATAAAAGAATCCAGATAAACTCAGGGTCCATCTCGGCGGCATTCAGCCATTGTGCTTTACCCAAATGCATCTCATCCATCGGCATCAGACGGTACGTGGAGGGAGCCCCTACGCCGGTCCAGAGCCCTTCTTTTCTAAGAAATGCTTCTTCTTCCGGGAAATGCCGGTTGTAGAAATCCTGCAGCTTGGCTACTCCTGATCCATCCAGACCAGCGAGATCACTATTCGCATGCAGCATCACGAACGCTTCGCCATTGGACCAGTTCCATTCATCTTTGGCGGCCTTTCCATTATCAGTCATCAGATAGCGGGAAAATGGGCTGAGTATCTCAAATTGAAGGGAAGAATTGGATGGAATATCTTTGACCACGCCGCCAACGGTATAGGTTTCAAACTGATCCTCCAATTTAATCTGAAGTTGCTCTCCGATAACATGCCGGTCCCCGAATAATCGATCCGCAGTCTTTGCGGTCAGTATGATCTTATATGGGTCATCCAATGCTGACCCGATCTCTCCCTCAATGAGTGGGAAGGTGAAGACCGAAAGAAATGAAGTGTCGACCAGAGTAACTCCTGCCTGACTCAGTTGGCCATGAGCGCGTACAAAACTTTTTTTCCACGAAGGCTTATAACGTACGGCTTTTTCTACTCCCGGGAGTTCGGACTCCATCGCAGGACCCAATGGCATGGGCAAAAAAGTGCCCGACCCAACCTCTGTCTGATTACCTACAGGCTGCCTCCACACGACCACCTGGTATATGCGGTCCCTATTTTGGTGAAACCGGTTAAAACTGAATTCATTGATCGCATACAACAGAAATAAACTGAAGCAACCAATACCGACACTGAGGCCGACCAGATTGATAAAACTCAGGCCTTTCTGCCGCCAGATGGTTCGAAATGCAACTTTGAGGTGGTTGTAAAACATTGGTTACTGATTTTAAATAGGTGCCAGGTAATTCATTATTCGTTATGCAATGATTTGGTCGGATTAGCCAACGCGGCTCGGATGCTGTTAAAACTGATGGTGAAAAAAGCAACCGAAATAGCGATGATGCCGGCCAATAAAAACGCCCACCAGGGTACCGCAATCCGGTAAGCGAAATCTTCGAGCCACCGGTGCATCATGATCCACGCAATCGGGGTCGCGATCACCAGTGCCAAAATCACCAGCTTCAGGAATTCGCCGGAAAGCAATACCACGATCCCCTGAACCGATGCCCCCAGGACCTTGCGGATGCCGATCTCACGCGTGCGCTGTTGCACGGTAAAGGTGGCCAGCCCCAAAAGTCCCATACACGCGATCAGGATGGCCAGGAATGCAAAGAGATTGGTGATATTTCCGATGCGGATTTCTGACTCATATAAGGCGTTAAACCGTTCGTCCATAAACGAGAAAACAAATGGCTGTGACGGTGCCATGCGCTCCCATAGATCCTGGAGGTTATGGATAAAATGATCCAGATTATCGGTGTTCAGCCGGATACTTAAATAACTTCTGCTCACACCACGGAACAAGGCCAATGGCTCAATCCGGTCATGAAGACTGGCAAAATTGAAGTCACGCACAACGCCGACAATGGTGTGTATATCAAGCTTTTGTTCATCCTGAATAAAATTCACTTCCTGCCCGATAACATCCTTCTGGGGATACCCGTACCTGCGGGCCATGGTTTCATTGATGATGACTGCACTACTGTCGGTACGGATTGAAGTGGAAAAGTCCCGGCCGGCTACAATCTCCAGCCCCATTGTTTTTACATAATCAAAGTCGACCCACCAGTTATTGGATAAGGTGGTATGCTCCTGATCGATGACTCTGCCCCGAATGGTGCTTCCCGAGTTGTCAGACGTATTGACTGGCAGATTACCACTTACACTTGCAGCGGTCACATCGGACCATTGCAGTAATTGCTCTTTAAAAGCGCTCATGTTATCTCCTGCCAGATAAGGGTCATGCAATACCAGGACGTGCTCCTTATTAAAACCAAGCTTTTTGTTTTGGATGAAATGCAACTGCTTACTCACCACCAGCGCGCCCACCAGCAATACGGTTGTGGTCACAAACTGAAAGACCACCAGTGCACTCCGAATGGATCCCGTCCAATTCCAACCTGATGCATTCCGGATCTTGGTCACATTGCTTTTCAACACCTGCACCGGGTGAAATCTGGATATCAATAAGGCCGGATAA
>Ga0209607_1004079_pt1 | contig 10957 bp, 7 predicted proteins | sample AD_UKC117_MetaG_FD_184413 | JGI IMG/M metagenome (GOLD analysis project Ga0209607, IMG submission 184413) | Active sludge microbial communities of municipal wastewater-treating anaerobic digesters from Hong Kong - AD_UKC117_MetaG (SPAdes)... | ecosystem: Engineered > Bioreactor > Anaerobic >... | reverse complement strand
AGCGATGGCCGATGGCCGGTTCCCTCCGACGCGGCCGGCGAACCGGGACGCGCGGTCGTCAACGGCGCCGCGGTCGAGCTGCCCGGCGGGATGACGCTGCTGGATAGCCTGCGCGTGGCCGGTTATGCCGGCGTCAAGGAAGGGTGCGCCGAGGGCGAGTGCGGTGCGTGCACCGTCTTTCTCGACGATATGGCCGTCATGGCGTGTATGGTGCCGGCCGAGCGCGCCTGGGGCAGCCGTGTGACGACCGTCGAAGGGTTGGGCGATGCCGAACATTTGCATCCGGTGCAACAGGCGTTTGTGCAGGCGGGCGGGGTGCAGTGCGGCTATTGCACGCCGGGCTTTATCATGAGCGCGGCCAAACTGCTCGAAGAGCGCCCGCACCCGACGGATGCCGAGGCCGCCGAGGCGCTGACCGGCAACTTCTGTCGCTGCACGGGTTACCGCAAGATCCTCGATGCGGTGGTGGCGGCCGGACAGGGCGTGACCGCGCAGGCGTAGCATGGTGATGCGGCGCAACTGATCGGCGCGTCCGGTGTTTTTCGTAACAATCAAAATGCGATCGATCGGCTGATAGGCCGTCGGAAAGGAAAGCAAAGCACCGATCATGACCGCTGCCGCTGTCGCCCAACGGCGAACATTTATGCAAACGCTGTGGTACTGGCTCTTCCGCCTTCTTGGGTGGGATGGGGTCTATCACAAACCAGATACCGAAAAGTTCATCATCATCGTCGCTCCGCATACATCGAACTTCGACTTCTTCATCGGCTTCATTTTCAGCCGCGCCTTTGGCATGCCCTCGCCGAATTTCCTGGCCAAGGATTCCGCCTTCCGCGGCATTCTTGGCCCGATCATGCGCGGGGTGGGCGGAATTCCCGTCAATCGCAGAGAGCGCACGAACTTTGTCGACCAGGTCGCCGCGGCCTTCAACGAACGCAAGCGCATGATCCTGGCGATCACGCCCGAGGGCACGCGCAGCAAAGTTGAGTATTGGAAGTCGGGTTTTTACCACATCGCGCTCAAGGCCAACGTGCCCATCGTCATGGCGACCATCGACTACGCGCGCAAGTTCATCACCTGCGGCGACATGGTCGTTGCCACCGGCGACATGGAGGCGGACATGGACAAGATTCGCGCCTTCTACGCCGGGTCGACGGCGCGCCATCCGGAACGCGAGGGGCCAATCCGCTTTCGGCCGTCCGAGACTGCTGCCGTCAATGAGGATGAAGTGGCGGATGTAACCGCCGCAGAGCCGGCCGCGCTATCACCCGACACGACCGGTACAGCAGAAGCCGGCGAGAAAGCGCAGGCGTAACGCGCAGCGAAAGGGCCTAGCCGATGGTGCCGCGCGCCAGGGCGGCGGCAGCCAGGCTCCCACACGCGCCGACGACCTCGACCAGCCCGGCAAAGCGTGGGTCCTGCGTGTGGCCGCGACGGTAGCGTGCATAGATCTGCTGCACGATGACCGCGATCTTGAAGAGCCCGTAGAGGTAATAGAAGAGTGGATCATCCACGGCGCGACCGCTGGTGGCGGCATAACGGTCCACGACTTCGCGGCGGGTGAGGTTGCCGGGCAGCGTCGTCAGGCCCAGCATGGCCTGCAAAGCGGGCGGATCGCCCGGTTCGATCCAGTAGCCCAGCGTCGTGCCCAGGTCCATGAGCGGGTCGCCGATGGTGCACATTTCCCAGTCGAGCACGGCGACGATCTCGCCCAGGTTGGCGGGGTTCAGCATGAGGTTGTCGAACTTGTAGTCGTTGTGAATCAGCGCCGCACCGGCATCGGGCGGCAGATTGGCGCCGAGCCAGTCGATCACGTGCTCGATGTCGGCCAGCTCGTCGGTCTGGGCGGCCCGGTAGCGTTTGGTCCAGCCTTCGATCTGACGGGCGACGTAGCCATCGGGCCGCCCCAGGTCGCCCAGACCGGCCGCCGCATAGTCGACGGCGTGAATCGCGGCCAGGTTGTCGACCGCAGCCACGGCGATCGAGCGCATGGTCTCGGGCGCCAGGTCAAGCCGCGCGGAGGGGCGCCCGCGCAGAATCACCCCGTGCAGCCGCTCCATCACATAGAAGGGCGCACCGATGACCTCCTCGTCGTCGCAGTAGAGCAAGGTCTGCGGCACCTTGGCGTAGACGCGGTGCAGGCCGCTCAGCACGCGATATTCGCGCCCCATGTCGTGCGCCGACTTGATGTTGGCGCCGAAGGGCGGGCGGCGCAGCACCAGTTCGCGCGTCCCCAGTCGCAACAGATAGGTGAGATTGGAGAAGCCGCTGGGGAACTGCTCGACCACCAGCGGGCCGCCGGCGCCGGGCAGATGAGCGACAAGATAGGTCTCGAGCGCCGCCAGATTCAGTTCTTCACCACGCCGCACCGGCGCAGATTGGTCGATAATGTTCATGGTTTCCGGCTAGTGTGGGTCGAAATCGGAGATGAAACGTGCGGCCATCGTAGGTGAAAGGTGAGAAAATTGCAATTTTGTAGTATCGTGACCGGAAATACCTGACGCCCAATGGCGCGCTCAAATCAAAGAGGATGCATAATGGCCAAGACCTACGGCAAGATTACCGGCTGGGGCGCGTATGCCCCACCGCGAATCATCACAAATCACGAACTGGAAGCAACGCTGGATACCTCGCACGACTGGATCGTGCAGCGCACCGGCATTCACGCCCGCCACGTGGCAGACGCCAACGAAACGACCTCGACCATGGCGGTTAAGGCGAGCTGGTCGGCGCTGGCCAAGGCCGGCATCCCCTCCACCGAACTGGACCTGATTCTCGTTGCCACCTCTTCCCCCGATTACTTCACACCACCCGTCTCCAGCATGGTGCAGTCCATGCTCGGTGCGCATGATGTGCCGGCCATGACCATCGTCACGGGCTGCACCGGCTTCGTCTATGCGCTGGTGACCGCGTATCAGTTCATCGAGACGGGCGCCTACCGCAACATCCTGGTCGTGGGTGTCGAATTGCTCAGTCGCTTTGTCAATTGGGAGGAGCGCTCGGTGAGCGTGCTTTTCGGCGACGCGGCCGGCGCAGTCGTGGTGCAGCCGAGCGACGAACCGTGCGGACTGGAAGGCTACGTGCTGGGCTCGGACGGCACCAACGGTCAGGCCATCATCATGCCGGCCGGCGGGTCGGCGCGTCCCTTTAGCGAAGACGTGCTCCAGGAGGGCAGCCACTACTTGCAGATGAATGGCCGCGAGGTCTTCAAGTTTGCCACGCGCGTCATCGGTCCGTCGTGCGACGAGGCGCTGCGCCTGGCGGGTAAGAGCATGGCCGACGTCGACTGGATCATCCCGCACCAGGCGAACCTGCGCATCATCCAGGCGGCGGCCAAGGACATGGATATCCCGCTGGATCGCTGGATCGTCAACATCGACCAGTATGCCAACACCTCGGCGGCGTCGATTCCGTTGGCGCTGGCCGAGAGTCTGGAGTCGGGGCGCGTCAAGCCGACCGATACGTTGCTGCTGGTTTCGTTCGGCGCCGGGATGACCTGGGCGTCGGCCGTGTTGCAGATGCAGCCGAACTGACGCAGCGCGCTGCATGGCGCAGGGAATCGAGGATGGCTGTTCGCCGCCGGGAGTGGGAGACCGCCCCGGCGGCGACTTTTTTCGGCGCAGTCAGCCGAGTTTGTAGCCAAACCTTCGGAGCAGCGCCTTGCGCGCGGCGATCTCTTCTTCGCCTTCAATTCCCTGGCTCTTCATCCCGTCGATCACGCCCAAGATGCCGCGCCCCTGCTCGGTTTCCGCCACGATCACCTCGGTCGGGTTGGCCGTGGCGCAGAAGATGCCGGCGACTTCCGGCACCCCTTGCACGACCTTGAGCACGTTGACGGGGTAGAACCCCGCTCCGAGAAAGACGATGAACGAGTGGCCGCACGCCAACGAGAGCGCATTGGCGCGTGCCAGTTCGAGCATCGCCTCGTCCGTGCCTGACCAGCGCACCAACGCCGGCCCCGACGCTTCGCAGAAGGCCACGCCGAACTTGATGCCCGGCACCGCCGTCACCAGCGCTTCGTGCAGGTCTTCGACCGTCTTGATGAAATGGCTCTGGCCGAGGATGAAGTTGATGTCATCCGGTTTTTCGATACGCACGGTAGTCAGTTGCATGAGATAGGCTCCTTGTGAGGTTTGCGAGACCTGGGTTCGAAACAGGGAGATGGCGGTCTCATTTCAGTTTACACGAAAACGGGGGCAGCGCCAGTGTGGCGCCGGTCAATCCTGGACGGAAAAACCCGTGCCAATAGTTGGACATTCTGCGCCGTTTCCGCTATACTAGCAAGACTAGAACCCATGTTCGGATCGTGCGGATCCCCATGTGTACAGGAGCGGATTCTTCAGCTATGCCACCGATTCAGGTTGTCAGCGAATTCAAGCCTACCGGCGACCAGCCGCAAGCGATTGCGCAGTTGGCCGGCGGCATCCAGCAGGGGATGAAACATCAGGTGTTGCTCGGTGTCACCGGCTCGGGCAAGACCTACACCATGGCCAAGGTCATCGAGCAGGTGCAGAAGCCGACGCTGATCATGGCGCACAACAAGACGCTGGCCGCGCAGCTCTACGCCGAGATGCGCGAGTTTCTGCCCAACAACGCCGTCGAGTACTTCGTCTCCTACTACGACTACTACCAGCCCGAGGCGTACATCCCGCGCACGGACACCTACATCGAGAAGGACGCGCAGATCAACGAGGAGATCGACCGCCTGCGCCTGGCTACGACGAGTTCGCTCTTCAGCCGCCGCGACGTGGTGATCGTCGCCTCGGTTTCGTGCATCTACGGCCTGGGCAGCCCGCAGGATTACGGCCGCGTCGTGCTGCACCTGAGCGTGGGCGACATGGTGCGGCGCAACCAACTGCTGCGCCATCTTGTCGAGATTTACTACGACCGCAACGACAACTTCCTCCAGCGCGGGCGTTTCCGCGTGCGCGGCGACGTGCTGGAAGTGCAGCCGGCCGATCGCGAGAGCGCCTACCGCATCAGCCTGTGGGGCGACGAAGTCGAGCGCATTAGCGAGATCAACACGCTCACCGGCGAAGTCGTGGCCGATCACCAGCAGGTGGACATCTTCCCGGCCAAGCACTTCGTCACGCCGCAGGACCGCATGGAAGAGGCCATCGAGGACATCCGCAAGGAGATGGAGGAGCAGGTCGCCACTTTCGAATCGCAGGGCAAGTTGCTCGAGGCGCAACGCATCCAGCAGCGCACGAACTACGATATCGAGATGCTGCGCGAGGTCGGCTACTGCAACGGCATCGAGAATTACAGCCGCCCGCTGGCGGGCCGACCGGCCGGCTCCACGCCGTGGACGCTGCTCGACTACTTCCCGCCCGACTGGCTGCTGATCATGGACGAGAGCCACATGACCGTGCCGCAGGTGCGCGGCATGTACAACGGCGACCGCGCGCGCAAGGAGGTGCTCGTCGGCTACGGCTTCCGCCTGCCCAGCGCGCTGGACAACCGGCCGCTCATGTTCAGCGAGTTCGAGGATCACCTCAATCAGGTTGTCTACGTCAGCGCCACGCCCGGGCCGTACGAGAATGAGCACGCCGAGCAGGTCGTGGAGCAGGTCATCCGCCCGACCGGCCTCATCGACCCCGTCGTCGAGGTGCGGCCGACCAAGGGACAGGTCGACGACCTGGTGCGCGAGATCAAGCAGCGCACGGCCAAGGGGCAGCGCGTGCTGGTGACCACGCTCACCAAGCGCATGGCCGAAGACCTGACCGAGTACCTGGCCGAACTGACCATCAAGGTGCACTACCTCCACAGCGAGATCCACACCATCGAGCGCGTCGAGATCCTGCGCGACCTGCGCCTGGGTGTCTACGACGTGGTCGTCGGCATCAACCTCCTGCGCGAGGGGCTCGACCTGCCTGAAGTCTCGCTCGTCGCCGTGCTCGACGCCGACAAGGAAGGCTTCCTGCGCAGCGGCAGCGCGCTGATCCAGACGGTGGGGCGCGCCGCGCGTCATGTGGAGGGCAAGGCCATCCTCTACGCCGACGTCATGACCGACTCTATGCGCTACGCCATCGACGAGACGAACCGCCGCCGCACCATCCAGGAAGCGTACAACCGCGAGCATGACATCGAGCCGCAGAGCATCGTCAAGGGCATCCGCGACCTGACCGACCGCGTGCGCGTCATGGCCGAGGCCAAGACCGAATACAAGGTGGATGACGGCGGCCGCAGTGTCGTGCTCGACGCCAATCCCGAACACCTGGCGCCGGAAGATTTGTCCAAGCTGATCAAGTCCATCGAGCAGGAAATGAAGGATGCGGCCAAGGCGCTGGAGTTCGAGCGGGCCGCGGGGCTGCGCGACCAGTTGGTGGAATTGCGCCGCATCGAGGTCGAGCGGAAGGTGGCGGCATAGGCGCGACTGGCCTCACTTGAGCCACATATCTATATGGGTTACAATCCACATATCTATGTGGATTGAGTTTGGCGATGGAGAGGTCTGATGACCGTCAAGACAATTCAGATGACGATTGACGAAGATCTGCTGGTTAGCGTCGATGCGTTGGTGCAGGAATTGGGAACGTCTCGGTCCGCGTTGATCCGTGAGGCTCTGGAAGAGGCGCTACGCCGTCATCGCATCAGGGTGATGGAGGAGCGACAGATCCGCGGCTACGAATTGCACCCAGTACAGCCTGGTGAGTTCGACGATTTCCAGGCAGAGCAGGTTTGGGGTGCTGAGTGAAGCGTGGCGAGATTCGGTGGTACACATTTCGGGCGCCCGACAAACGCCGGCCCGTCTTGATCCTTACCCGCACGCTTGTTCTTGAAAGACTGACTGGCGTTACGGTGGCGCCACTGACGACGACTGTACGCGACATCCCTTCCGAGGTTTTTCTGACGCCCGAGGAAGATGGTGTCTTGACCTCATGTGCAGTCAACCTGGATAACATCGTCACGATACCGCGCGATCAGGTCGGGGCTTTGATCTCGGTATTGGGAACAGAGCGTATGAAGGAAGTGGAGCAGGCAATCTGCTTCGCCCTGGGAATCGACTGGGCGCTTTGACAATCATTCAGAGATAGCAAACTCACTCGCCGACAGAGGGGCATGGCTCAGAGCTGCACTCGGCTGAGTATCTGACTTCAATAGGAATTGGATTTCATGGCAAACACCAACGGCGCCGCTGATCTCAACGGAGCGCCTGCCACCGATACCAATGTCGGCACCGTGCGCGCCGCCGACATCACCCAGGAGATGCAGACGGCGTACCTCGATTACGCGATGAGCGTCATCGTAGCGCGCGCGCTGCCCGACGTGCGCGACGGGCTGAAGCCGGTCCATCGCCGCATTCTCTACGCGATGTGGCACGACCTGTCGCTGACCCACGACAAGCCGCACAAGAAGAGCGCGCGCATCGTCGGCGAGGTGCTGGGCAAGTACCACCCGCACGGCGACACCGCCGTCTACGATGCCATGGTGCGCATGGCGCAGCCCTTCAGCCTGCGCTATCCGCTGGTCGATGGGCAGGGTAACTTCGGCAGCATCGACGGCGACAACGCCGCGGCCATGCGCTACACCGAAGCACGACTGGCGCGAATCACCGACCTCATGCTCGAGGACCTGGAAAAGGATACGGTCGGCTGGCACAACAACTTCGACAACACGCTGCGCGAGCCGGATATCCTGCCCGCGGCGCTGCCCAACCTGCTCATCAACGGTTCCAGCGGCATCGCCGTAGGTATGGCGACCAACATCCCGCCCCACAACCTGGGCGAGGTCGTCGACGCGCTGGTCTTTATAATCGACCGCTTCGATAAGGTCGACGACATTACCGGCGAAGAACTGATGAACTTCGTCAAAGGCCCGGACTTTCCCACCGGCGGCATCGTCTATCGCTTCCGCGAGGAGGGTAAGGGCGAGGACGACACCGACGCCATCGCCCAGGGCTATGCCGTCGGCAAGTCGCGGCTCATCATGCAGGCCAAGGCGCACTTCGAGGAGATCAGCCGCGGCCGCACGCGCATCGTCGTCACCGAACTGCCCTACCAGACCAACAAGACCGCGCTGCTCGAACGCATTGCCGACCTGGTGCGCGATGGCAAGCTCGAAGGCATCAGCGACCTGCGCGATGAGTCCGACCGCACGGGCATGCGCATCGTCATCGAGCTGACGCGCACGGTCGAGCCCAAGGACGTGCTGGCCGACCTCTTCAAGTACACGCCGCTGCAGCAGACCTTTGGCATGCAGATGCTGGCGCTGGTCGATGGTCACCCACGCCTGCTCAGCCTCAAGCGCATGTTGCAGCTCTTCGTCCAGCACCGGCAGGAGATCATCCGCCGCCGCTCGGAGTTTGACCTGAAGAAGGCACGCGACCGCGCCCACATTGTCGAAGGACTGTTGCGCGCGCTAGATATCCTCGACGAGGTGATCCAGACCATCCGCCGCAGCCAGACCGTGGAGACAGCGCGCAACAACCTGGTGAGCAACTTCAAGTTCACCGAGATTCAGGCGCAGGCGATTTTGGACATGCAGTTGCGCCGCCTGGCCGCGTTGGAACGCAAGAAACTCCAGGAAGAGTACAACGATCTCAAAAAGCTGATCGCGTACCTGGAAGACCTGCTGGCGCACCCGGAGAAGATCCTGGGCGTGATCAAGGACGAGTTGCTGGCCATCAAGCAGGAGTTTGGCGACGCCCGCCGCACCCAGATCGTCGACCGCACCAAGGGCACGCTGACGACGACTGACCTCCTGCCCGACCAGATGGCGTGGGTCAGCGTCGGCAAGAATGGCGAGTTGCGCCGGCAGGCCGTTTCCAAGCCCGGCAGTTCCACCATGCGCCAGATCGGCAAGGAGAGCCAGGTTGCGCTGCTCACGGCCAACACGCGCGATTATCTCTACGTCTTTAGCAAGGACGGTCGCACCAGCCGCATCGGCATCCACGAAATCGCCGAAGATGGCGGCAAGAAGGTTTCGGATCTGACCGGCTTCATGGGACGAGACGCCATCACGGCGGCGGTTGTCCTGCCGCGCGAACGCAACGGCAACGACGAAGGCTACCTCTTCCTGGTGACCGATCAGGGGGCGGTAAAACGCGTCACCGTGGCTGACGTGCAGGCCAACACCGGCAGCGAGTTCCCGGTGATGAACGTCGACGACAAGGACCGGCTGGCGTGGGCCTTCCGCACGCGCGGCGATCAGGAGGTGATTCTGGTCAGCGCGCAGGGACAGTCGATCCGCTTCACGGAGGAGGACGTGCGCAGTATGGGCCTGCCGGCCGGCGGCGTGGGCGGCATGAAGCTCAAGAAGAAGGACCGCATCGTCTATGCCGGTGTCGTCGATCCCGACGGCGAGTTGTTGACGGTGACGAGCGGCGGTTTTGCCAAGCGCTCGGCACTCGGCGAATACAGCGTGCAGGGGCGCAACGGCGGCGGCATCGTCACGCACAAGGTGACCGCCAAGACGGGCGACGTCGCGGCGGCCGTGATCCTGCCCCCGAAGAGCGACAACGCCTGGATGGTCTTTGTCACGGCCAAGGGCAGCCCGAAAGCGGCGCTGACGGTCGAGACGCCGGTCATGGGGCGCGGCGTACAGGGCAAGGCGGTCGTCGTGGCCTCGGCGCAGGATGGCATCGCCGCCGTGTGGCGGCCGGATGTCGGCGCGTCCGATGACGAACCTGCGAGCCCGCCCGAAGCGCCGGAGCCGGCGGCCGGTGCGCCCGCGCGGAACGAAGCACGGCCGACTGAGCGCGCATCGACGCCGGCGGCATCGAAGAGTTCGACCGTGAAGGCTGCTGCGCCAAAAGCCAGTACACGCGCGCCGCTGCCGATGAAGGCGCCGCCTTCCCCCGCCAGACAGGCCGCGACGTCGCAAGCCGCTCAGACGGCTGCTGCGCCCGACAAGGGCACGCCCGCCAAGGCAGCATCGAACGTACAGGGCGATAGCACGGCACGTCCCGCACTCACTGCTTCACCGGCAGTGGAACCGACGCAATCGAAGCGTAGCGCGCCGGCCGCGCCGGCAGGCCCGCCGAAGGACGCCCAGGCCGAGCGCGGCAAGCGCAAGGCGCCAGACCGGGCCAGGACCGTCACGGCGGCGCCCTCGCCCGATGGTACCGCTGGCAAGACGCAGCCCGCACCCAAGAGCGCCGGCAAGGCCCAGGCCAAGCCCGCCACGGCCGCGCCCCCGCCCGATGACGCCACCGGCAAGAAGCAGCCCGCCCTCAAGAGCGCCGGAAAATCCCAGGCCAAGCCCGCCACGGCCGCGCCCCCGCCCGATGACGCCGCCGGCAAGAAGCCGCCCGCACCCAAGAGCGCCGGCAAGGCTCAGGGCAGGTCCGTCGCGGATGAGCCGGCTCCCATGGCGTTCGATTTCTTGGAACAGGTTGCCGAGGATGTGTCTTCGAAGCCGGGCAAATCAAAGCCCGCCAAGAGTAAGCTGAGCGCAGTCGTCAGCGTCCCCAAGGCCCAGGCCAGCGAAGCAAAAAAGAAGAAGTAGCAAGTTTACTGCGTGCGTTGCACTGGTCTACTATTGCGTGCGTTGCACTGGTCTACTATTGCGTGCGTTGCACGACGTATTCGCAGAGGCCGTGCATGGAGTGGCGGTAGACGTTGTCCGGCAGGGCGTGAAGGCTTTCCTCGGCGCGGCGCAGGAAGGTGCGCGCCTCGTTGCGTGCGGCCTCGATGGCATCCCCGGCGCGCAGTTCGCTCACCGCCTGCGCCACTGCCTGCTGCCATGCATCCGGGTCGCCGTCGTCGGCCAGGAACTGGGCCGTTTCCAGCCGGTCGATCACCGAATTCCTGTCCGGGTGTAGCTGTAGGTGGTAGAAGAAGGGTAGCGTCAAGGTGCCCTGGCGCAGGTCACTGCCGGCGGGTTTGCCCAGCGTGGTCTCGTCGCCTGTAAAATCCAGGATGTCGTCGACAATCTGAAAGGCCATGCCGAAGTTGTAGCCGTAGGCGCGCAGATCGGCGACGCGGTCGGCCGGCATGCCGGAGAGAATGGCGGC
>Ga0209607_1004078_pt1 | contig 10958 bp, 5 predicted proteins | sample AD_UKC117_MetaG_FD_184413 | JGI IMG/M metagenome (GOLD analysis project Ga0209607, IMG submission 184413) | Active sludge microbial communities of municipal wastewater-treating anaerobic digesters from Hong Kong - AD_UKC117_MetaG (SPAdes)... | ecosystem: Engineered > Bioreactor > Anaerobic >... | reverse complement strand
TAGATGAAGTTGTTGCGCACATCCACGTCGTTGGCCGGCCCGCCGGCGACGTACACTGCGCCGCCGGCGGCTGTGGCCAGATTGCCATGCAGCTTATTGCCGTCCAGAGTCAGACGGCCGTCTTGATGATAAACTGCGCCGCCGTCCGCAGCCACGTTCCCCAGAAACTCGGTTTGCCGGATGACAAGCGCACCGCCGGCCGCGTCGTTATACAACCCGCCGCCAGACGCCGCCGTGTTGGTCAAGATCCGGGAGTCTTGGAGGGTGAGGTTGGCTTCGTTATAGATCGCGCCGCCCAATGCGGCGACGCTGTTGGTGATTTGCGTCTGCACCAGCCCCAGACGGCCCGAGTTAAACACGCCGCCGCCGGCGTTGCCGTTCCCGGCGCTGGCGCTGTTGCCGTTCACCAGGCTGATGTTGGTGAGGGTGACCACGGCCGTTTGCCCCACATACACCACGCGCCCCCGATTCAACGCATCCAGGGTGGCGGTAATCGGCTCTTTGTACGCCCAACTGCCATCGAGCGTCAGCGATTTAGTGATGGCCACCGTTTGGGCTACCAGGACGCCATCCACCAGCCGTTCCTGGACGTTCTGGCAACGGCCGTTTACCAGCACCGTATCGCCATTGGCCGCCACATCCACCGCCTGCTGCACGCTACCATACACAGTCTCTTCCGCGCCGGCGATAGCGGCGTAACAGCCGCCCACTTCGTCCGCGCCGAGATCGTAGCTTTGGTGCGACGGCCGTATATCCGCCTCGAAGTCCGCCGCCAGCGGATCGTCCGGCAGATACACATCCACCACCGGCGATTCGATGGTCAGCGTGAAGGAGTCGGTAATCGACAGGTTGAAGCCCGGATCCACGTCCAGCGCTCCCGGCCCAGTATTCGGCACGGAACCGCCTACGTCAACCGTGTTTTGGAAAAAGTCATTGTGGTCCAACACCGGCGTGGAACCGGGCGCGCCATACACACCGCCCACCGCGCCGGTGGTGTGGTTCATGATGATGTTGCCGCGAATTTCCGGCGCGCCGGCGGCCACGTAGATCGCCGCGCCTGTCGCCGCAGCGGTATTGCTGATGACTGTGTTGTGCCGGAAAAGATTGTCCGCGCTGTCGTTGTAGAATGCGCCGCCGCTATCAGAATCGTTCCGGTAAATGAAGTTGTTTTGTACGGTCGCCGTAATTCCTGCCGGGCTGTCCAGGTAAATGGCCGCGCCGGAAACGGCCGTATTGTGGTACAGCCGATTGCCCGCCTCGATGACCGCCGCGCTGTCGAAGCCATAAATCGCCCCGCCGTTGGTGGCCGTATTGCTGTAAAAGCGGTTATTGCCGATGGTTGGCGCGCTACTATCAACACAGATGCCCGCACCGTTACCGCTGGGGCCGCTCACGCTGCCGCGAATGATGTCGAAGCCGCTAATTGTGGGCAGGGCGTTTTGCCCCACGAAAATCACCCGGCCCGCATTTTGCGCATCCAACACCGCGTAGCCGTCTTGGGCGCTAAATGTCTCATTCCAACCGCCCGACAGGTTCACCGTTTTCGTGATGACCAGCAGCGTACCGGCCGCGCCGCCGCAACTGGCGCTGGTCGCGCCGCTTTGCACGCCACGGCAGATGCCGGAGACCAGGATCGTCGCACCGGGAGCCGCATTGTTGACGGCTTCCTGGATGCTGCCATAGATTACGCCATTCACGCTTGCCAGGCAGCCGGCCACCTCATCTGCGCCGATGTCCGGCCCCTGGTTGGCGGGACGAATTTCGCCGTCAAAGTCGGCGGTGATGGGCGAATCGGGATCGCCCTTGTCCACCGCCGGGGCTTCATCGCTCAAGTGGAAGTTGCCATTGGCCGGATCTAACAGCCCAGGGGGAACAGCCGATACGATGGAATTGGGGCCAGGAACAGTGCCGACAACGGCCGTGCCCACCTGCCCCTGATAATAGTTATAGTCCACGTCTGGCGCGCCGCCGGCGGCAAAAATCGCCGCGCCGTCGGGCGCTTCGTTGCCCTGGAAAATGGTGCTGCGCAAGATGGGGTCACCGGCTTCGTTGTAGAAGCCGCCGCCGGTCGTCACGGCCGTATTGCTAATCACCGTCAGGTGCAGATAGGCGGAGTTCGAACCTTCGTCGTACAAACCGGCCCCGCGTGTGGCCTGATTTTGGTCCACCACGGTATTGGCCACGGTGATCGTGCCGGTAACATTGAACAAACCGCCGCCGTCCATCGCCGTATTGTGATGCAGCCACACGCCATCTACCATCAGCGCGCCGCCCAGGTTGTAGACGCCGCCGCCGGAAACGGCCGTGCTGCTCATAATTTCGCTCAAGGCCACTGTTGCGTCGGTGGTCTGCCCCTCCGGCAAGGTCCGCGACGTGATTACCGGCGCGCCCAGGGCGTTGTAAAAGCCGCCGCCCAATTCGGCCGTGCCGCTCATAATCACCACGCCGCTGAGCACCGGGCTGCTGTCCAGGTTATACACCCCGCCGCCGGCGTCAGCGTCGGCCGGACCGCCGCCCAGGCCGGTGGCGTCGCCGTTGGCCACAGCCAGCGACTCAATCACCGGAGCCACGTCGCCGCTGATGTAGAAGCCACGGCCGTTGCCCTCCGGGTCCACCACGGTCGGCTCCTTAAAGTCTTGCGCCGTAAAGTCGCCGTTCCAGCCGCCCTGAATGGTCAGTGTTTGGGTCAGGTGAACCGTCTGGCTGATGGGCTGGCCGTCAACGTCGATGGTATGCACGCCGCGGCATGTGCCGGAAACCAAAATCAGGTCGCTGGGATCGGTCGCGTCTACCGCGTCCTGAATGCTGCCATACACGATCTCGCCGCGTTTGGCGCGGCAGCCGGCCAACTCGTCCCAGCCCAGGTCAAATCCCTGGTCAGACGGCCGAAAATCGCCTTCAAAGTCCACCGAAAGAATGGTCGCCGGATCGCCAATATCTAGAGCCGGCGAGCCAAGCGCCAGCCGGTAATCGCTGTCGGCAAACTGCGGGTCGGCGGCGATGCTGTGCGCGCCCACGGGGATATTGCTTTGCGATGCGCCGCCGTTTTGCCAGACGTTGCTGTAATCCATGCTGGCTGCGCCCGCATTAACATAGACCGCGCCGCCGTTGACGGCCGTATTGCTCACCAGAATCGTGTTGCTGATAGCCAGGGTGGCGCCGTTGTTATACACGCCGCCGCCGTTGCCGCCGGCGCTGTTCTGCACCAGGGTATTGTTGCCAAACAACACCTGCCCGTTTTGGAAACGCACCGCGCCGCCATCGCGCACGGCCGTGTTGTTGACGAACAGGTTATTTTGCACGGCCGCCACGCCGCTGCCCACGTATACTGCACCGCCGCCGCGACCGGTCGCGCCGCCAACGGCCGTATTGGTCAAAAACTGTGTCTGCTGCAGCGAAAATGTACCGCCGACCACATACACCGCCCCGCCGTCAGTCTGGGCCGTGTTGTTGGTAAAGGCGCTCTGGCGCACGGTGACGGCCGCGTTGTTGTTAACGTATAACGCGCCGCCCTGCGCCCCGGCCTGATTGTTATCAAAAATGACGTTATCAAACGTCGGCTGCGCCAGGCTGCCCACCAGCACCGCGCCGCCGGAGCCGCCGCTGCTGCCGTTTTGCAAGGTCAGTGTGTCGATGGTCGGCCGGATGGTGGCGCCGGGGGCGATGTTTAGCAGGCGCGAACCGCCGTTGGCATTGATGACCGTCAGGGTCGGGTCGGGCTCGCTGCCCTGGCCATCGGCCGTAAACGCCGACCAGCCGCCGCTGAGGCGGATGGTATCGTTGATGAAAATCTCAGACTCGTTGTAGACGCCGGGCGCAACGTGGACCTCGTCGTTAAAAGAAGCCTGGCCTACGGCCCAACTGACGGTGGCACAGGGGCCAGGGTTGCCCTGGGCAAAATTAGCCGTCGGCTGCGTACAGTTATTGTTGACGTTGGTGCCGCCGGGCTTGACGTAGCGCGTGCCGACCGTGGCCTTGGCGGTGATGGTATTGACGACGGTCGCCGAAACGGCCGGATCAAACGTGGAGTGGGCTTCGATCTGGATCAGATCGAAGATGCCGGCCTGGGCATAGGGCGGCACGGCCACGCGCACGCGCACCGGCAGGCGGTTGCCCGGTCCCAGGGTAATCGTTAGGGGATCTTCGGGAATAAGTTCGGCCCAGCCAAAGGGATCGCTGACGATAGAAATGGCGAAGGAATCCACCGCGTCGCCGGTGTTGGTGAGAATGTGGGTGAGGGTGATGGTCGCGCCGGGGAGTTCGGTGCGCGAGAAGGTGGGGGTAAAGAGCAGGCCGGGGATGGGTCGCACGGTAGAGCGGACGGTGGCGCGGCCGAAAACGGCCGTGCTGATCTGCGACGTGGCCGTAATCTGCGTCTGCCCGACCTCATAAGCCAGGGCTGTGGGCGGAACCAGCAAACTGGTCGCCACGCTGGCCGACTGGCCGGGCGCCAGGGAAACCGGGTCTGGACAGGTGACGGCCCAAAGGTCGTTGCTGCAGGTGAAGGCGTAGTCGTCGGCCAGGGTGCCGTCGTTGCGCACGGTGTGGGTGTATACGGCCGTTGTGCCCCGGTCCACAAACTCATCCAAAACAGCCGGCAGCAGGCTGACCTGCCGGAAATCGGGGTAATATTCATCCGCGCCCACTTCATAGCGGGGCGGTGCGCCGTCGTCGGGATTGGGGCGCGCCTGACCGTCGATATCCACGTCTACCCAGGCCGGCGTGGTTGGGCTGCCGGTGTTGCGCGCCGGGCTGCCGCCGCTCAGGTGCAAATTAAACGTCGCCAGATTCACAAAACTTGGATTGCCGCTGACCGGGTTGGCAAAGGTGATGGTTCCGTCTACGGCATCGTCAAACACGTTGTTGTAGCTGCCGCTGACGATCGCCGGGGCCGCGTCGTCGTTGTTGACGCCATCCACGCCGCCGCCGCTGTTAAAGGCTACGATGGTGTTGTGGATTTCCACAACGCCGCTTTCCAGGTGGATGCCCGCCCCATTGTCGTTGGCGATGTTGCCGACGATGGTGTTGTTCCAGATGGTGCCATTGGCGGCCGACCAGATGCCGCCGCCAACGGCCGTGCCCGCAACCTGCCCCACCGCAATGTTTTCATGAATCATATTGCTGTGCATCGTGAAGCGGGCCAGGTTAAACACGCCAACGCCGCCGCCAATGTCGGCTGTGTTTTGGTAAATGGTGTTGGCGATCATGTCTGCTTTGGCGTTGGTGAAGAGGAAAACGCCGCCGCCAAAGGCGGTAGCCGTGGAAACGGCCGTGTTGCTGTAAATATTGTTGAACTGCACAGTGCTGGTCAGGGTTGCGCCGTTGTTGTGGATGTAAACGCCGGCCCCATTGGGGCTGGCCTGATTTTGGTAAATGTCGTTGTAGACAATGGTAGACGCGCCGCCGTCGTAGACGCCACCGCCGCCCAGACCGCCGCTGGCTGTGTTGTGGTGGATGAAGTTATGGCGCAAGGTAGGCCGCCCGCTGCCGTCGGCCACGTAGATGCCCGCGCCGTTGGCCGCCACGCCGTTTTGGATGTGGAAGTTTTCGATGATGGGGCTGACGTTGGCGGCGATTTCTACAACACGGCCGTTGCCGCCGCTATCCAAAATCGTGGTGTTCAAGGGATCAGGTATCGAACTCCATGTCCCGGCGCCGGAATTATAAAGATACCCGCCGGTAATGGTTATAGATTCCGTCACCAGCAAAACTGGTACGCCAGGCGCGCTGGTATAAGAACCGCTGGCGACACGAATTTCATCCCCGTCAACGGCAAGAGTGACGGCGTGGACCAGCGAGCAAGGATCGGCGCTGGTACAGGCGTTGACATCTGTCCCTGTCTCGGTGACAAAATAGGTCGTGGCTGTGGGGGCAGCCTGGACCCACGCAGGGGCTACTCCCAAGAACCAAAGCAGCGCCAGCAAAACAACCAGGGCCAACAGTGGCACTAGCCCGACATAACCTAAGCGTCTGGCAACTTGTTGAGGACGAGAAGATACAGCCTTGGCTGCGGGTACAGGAGCTGGAGAGTGACCGGAATCTATCATAGGAACTACACCTTTAGGTTCTAGCTGTGCGCCTTTTTGGGTAGCCGGCGCACCTGCTTCTTAAGGACAAAACCAGAGCGCGGCAAGCATATGGACGCATCTGGCAGAAATGGAGAAAGCCTGCCCGAGGGCGCGGCCGGGAAAACAGAGAAAGAAAGCCCGGACAATGTAGGGCTGGCATTATCCGGGCTTCGTTTAAACATGGCGGCGGGCAAGATGTGCGCGAGCCGGTGGGCCGCTTACCCGCCGATCACTTCTACGCTGCAGCCGCTCCCCCCTGAAACTGAATAAGGACCGAGCAGCCTGCCCATGCCCGAGCTGTTGGTTGTGCCGGACAGTGAATTCACCAGGGCGCCATCCACGTAAATCTTGATAGATACGGAGCCGGATTCAAGCAGGTCGCCATCTTCCAGGCCAATGAAAGAGATGTCGCTGACCGTGCCGGAGCAACCGCCAGTGCCCTGGGTTATGTCGGCTTTAAACCCGGTGACGATTGCTTCTGTGCCCTGGCCGGACACTGTCTGGCCATGCAAACCGCCGATCACTTTGGCATAGGCCACCATAATGGAAGAGCCCAAGACCGTTAAGATGCCGATGATGACGATGGCCACAAGGACCAACACCAAGGCATATTCGACTAATCCTTGCCCTTCCTCACGTTTGGGGATTTTCATGATTTCACTCCAATTAATGAACAAAAATAAGAATAAAAACGAGCACAATGACCAATTAAACAACTACAAATGATATGCCTACAGTATAAAGGCAAGCATCATGAACAAGCACAACAATTAGGCTAGGATATTTGTACCATGGGCCGGTGGCTGACACACTGCCAAACAAGGGGAATTATTGATTGCTGACACGAGTTGAACCAAACGCTTTTGACCTTCATGAAATCGCCAATCTCATGCTCCCATAAAGCTTCACACGGTACGTCGTTAAAATTATACTCGGAACGGCCGTCTTGACGAAAAAAACCACCTTTTCCGGTGCGGACCGGGGAAGGTCTGCACCAGAAAAGGTGGTTCTTAACAGGCGGTGATTGACCGGGATTTAGATTTGGAACCCGCCCCGGTAGGGAATGACCTTGTAGCTGAAATCCATCACGAAACGGGCCAATTCCTCGTTAACGGCCGTCCAGTTTTCACTTTCCAGCAGCCGATTAATCGTCTCCTGGTCTTCACACACAAACCCGATCAGGCGGTTTGGCGCAGCGCCATAAGCCGTATGCCACGCCTCGCTCATCTGCATACCCATCGCTTGCAACGCCGGCACATAACGCCCCATCACAAACTGGTAATATTCTTGCATGGCTTCCGGTTTTACTTCATAACTCAGTAAGAGCTTGTAGCCCAATGGTTTTTCTTTCATTTGTTACTCCATTCCATCGTCAATATTAGCGGAAGGCACTGTAAAGGCAAATGTGCTTCCCTGGCCATAGACACTCTGGAACCAGATTTCGCCCCCCTGCGCTTCGACTATTTTTTTAACAATGGACAGCCCTAACCCCCAGCCTACCTGCTCGCGCACAGCCTCATCTTCAGCGCGGAAAAATTGGGTAAACAACCGGCTCTGATTCTCTTCAGAAATGCCGATGCCATCATCGCGCACAGCTATCTGGACATGATCGGCATGAGGCTGCACCTGGATAACAATCCGTCCGTTGGCCGGCGTGTATTTGTGGGCGTTGCTGACCAGGTTGGTCAGCGCCTGGTTGATGCGGCGGGGATCGGCGGCAACGGCCGTTTCCCCCTCACCAATGTCCACCACCAACGTCTGCGACCGCCCGGCAACCTGCTCCTGAAAACTCTCCACCACGTCCTGCACCACGTCCCGCACGTCAAACTGGCTAATCTCGAACTGCATCCGGCCGCTTTCCATGCGGTTAATGTCCGACAAATCGCGCACCAGCACACTCATGCGCTCCAGGTTACGCTTGATCACGCCCATAAACTGCACTTGCTGCTCATTGAGCTGCCCGGTCATGCCGCTCATCATCAGGTCGGTATACCCTTTGATGGACGTCATTGGCAATCTCAGTTCGTGCGTCACCACGGAGATGAAATCGCTCTTGGCCTTATTCGCCGCGTGAATCGCCTCATACAACCGCGCATTTTTGATGGCCACGGCCGCTCTGTCGGCCAGGCGCTCGACAAATTCGCCATCTTCGCTGGTAATCGCTTGCGGATTATCGCTTTCCAGGGTGATGAGACCGGTGATCAGCCCATCGCGTTTGATGGGCACGGCCAACTGCACGGCCGCGGCACGGCCGTCAATCGACAGCTCCGGGCCGACATCCTGCGCCAGCACCGGCTGCCCCGTAGCCAGCACCTGCGCCAAAATGGTCTGATCGGCCGGCACGCTGCGCGGTGGCTCCGAGCCTGCGTCGGTATTGACCAGCAAGCGCAGCACCTGGCCATCTTCCGTCTCTTCCAGCAGGCCGATGGAGCCGGAAACGGCCGTTGTCAGCCGGATCGCCCAGGTCAGCGCCGAACTCAATACCTGATTCAACTCCAACGATTGGTTCAGCTGCTGGTCTATGCGCTGAAAAATCGTCAGCTCTTCAACCCGGCGGCTTAACGCCTGGTCCGTCTGGGTAAACAGCCGCGCATTGTCGATGGCAATCGCCGCCTGGTTGGCAAACGTGCCCAATAATTCCAGGTCCGCTTCCTTAAATACGCCGCTGTACAACCGGTTATCCACGTACACTGCCCCGATGATGCGCGCCCGCGCCCGCAGCGGCGCACACATAATCGACCGCAGCTGATAGCCGATGACGCTTTGCTGATCGGAGAAACGCTCGTCCTCCTGCGCGTTGCTGGTCAGGATCGGGTCGCCCGTCGTCGCCGCCCGCTGCAAGACCGTGCGGCTGATCTGCATCGACTCGCCTTCGATCGTTTCCCGGTCCACGTTTCGCGCTGCTTCCGTGTGCAGTTGCCCGGTCACTTCATCAAACAACATCAAAAAGCCCCGTTCCGCGCCGGTCAACAAGATGATGGCGTCCATCACCTGGTTCAGCACTTCACTCAGATCCAGACTGGCGCCTAACTGCGAACTGACTTCATACAAAGCGGCCAGGCGTGCCTGTTCAACGTTATTGGTTTGCTCATTCATAGGGTTATGGTTACTTGTTTTTCTGATAATACGCACACTCGGCCTGTAAGACGCATCTGTCGCATTTAGGCTGGCGGGCCTGGCAAACTTCACGGCCGTGTCGGATCAGATTCAGGTGCATCGGATAATACGTGTCCGGGTCGCCCAGTTCGGCCAACAGATCGTGGGCCTTGTCGGCCGAAACCTTCGGCCCGATCAGCCCCAGCCGCTGTGTGATGCGGTGCACATGGGTATCCACCGGGAAGGCCGGCCGGTTAAAGGCAAAAAGCAGGATAATCGCCGCCGTTTTGCGTCCCACCCCTTTGATCGCCGTCAGCCAGGACTCCGCCTCAGCCATAGGCATGTCGGCCAGAAAATCCAGGGTGATGGCCCCTCGCGCCTCATAGACGGTGCGCAGCGCAGCCTGAATGCGCGGCCCTTTCTGGTTAGCCAGCCCGGCCGGGCGGATGGTCTCAATCACGTCGTCCGGCGGCGCAGTCATCACGCTCTCCCAATCCGGATAGCGGGCTTTGAGCGCATAAAAACCTTTGTCGCGGTTCACATCCGAGGTGGATTGGGAAAGGATGGTGGATACCAGTTCATCTACTGGCGGGAGGTGCTGCCGCCACTGCGGCTGGCCATATGCTTCAACCAGCTTTTGGTAGACGGCCGCATACTTCTGCTTAAGTGCCTGGGTCGACGCCATCATGATACCTTCTCATTTTAATCTGTAAGGGGATTATACCACGCATAAATTACGTGAAATATTGCGATGGACTGGCGCGGCAGGCAGCGGATGAAGGGGATCAGCCGCGGGATTGGACCGTCTGATGCACGGTGCGCCGACGTGTAGCCAGGCGATCTTGCAGGGCCGCCAGCACCTCCTGGCGCTCACCGGCGGAGAAACCCAGGATGTCGAAGACGGCCATATCCAAAGCGTCTCGATCCGCCTGCCCCAGTTCCTCGTCTGTGTTGCCCTGCGGCCGCTGCGCCAGGGTATCGAACACGGCCGTTAACCGCGCCACCTGATCATCGGGTAGATAACGCGGATCGGGCAGCAAAACCTGGCCCAATTCATAAGCCGCCAGCCACAGCACCCCGGCCCCAAAATTCAGCCGCCCTTGCAGCTCGCACTGCAAGGCGAACCAGGCGCTGTTGAGCAGGGCGGCCACGGCCGTCAGCGGCGCGTCCGGCGGCAGCGTCACCTGATACAGCTGCTGGTCTACCAATAGGCCGTCTGGCAGCAAGGGGGCCATATGCCGCCGCCACACCCCCTTCGGCAGCACGATTTGCGCCGGCGGCTGGGCAGCCAGGTTGTACCAGGGCTGGCGCATTGCGCACGTCGAGCGCTGCGGGAAGCCCTGGCTTTCACCCCAGGCCAGATAATCGGCCACGGCCGTTCCGGCCAGATCGGCCCCCGGTGGAAGCCACAGTACGTCGTGGCGGCAGTCGGCGGCAGTCAGGCGCAGGCGATCCAGACCGCGCAGCGACTTCAGCAGCGGGCGGCGAAACTGCGGCTCCAGGCCCCAGCGGGCCACGGCGGCCTCATCCAGATAAAAAAACTGGTTGGCCCCGGTGGTAAAACCGCGCTGCACCACGGCCCAATCATGCAGGCAGGTCAACTGCGGCGCTTCACGCCGCCGCCGGTAGACGTCTGGCGCGCGCAGGAGCAGCCCCCACTTGGCCGCCGGACGCAGCTCGGCCTGGACCACGACGCGCACGGCCGTTTCGGCGGTCTGGCGGCTCTCGTTGGGCAGCAGGCGGGGGATCAGTTGTTCCAGGGCGGTCAGGCGGCGGTAGTCGTGGGCGGCATAA
>Ga0209607_1004076_pt1 | contig 10960 bp, 14 predicted proteins | sample AD_UKC117_MetaG_FD_184413 | JGI IMG/M metagenome (GOLD analysis project Ga0209607, IMG submission 184413) | Active sludge microbial communities of municipal wastewater-treating anaerobic digesters from Hong Kong - AD_UKC117_MetaG (SPAdes)... | ecosystem: Engineered > Bioreactor > Anaerobic >... | reverse complement strand
CGGATACCGCACCGTGGGGAACCGGATACCGCACCGTGGGGAACCGGATACCGCACCGTGGGGAACCGGATACCGCACCGTGGGGAACCGGATACCGCACCGTGGGGAACCGGATAATTTTTATTTATGATATAAATCAAATAGTTAAATCTAATTTTCGCGCCGTAAAAGATTTTAAAAGTTATTTAAAAGAAAAGACGCGCGCGCAAGGCACGGCCTGTGGATAACTTTTCGGTTCGTCTCCCCCCAGACCCCCCTGTCAATGCGTTCGCTGCGCTCACCTAATTTTTGATTGGGAGGGGTGCAGTAGCCCCCTCCCAAACCCTCCCCGGAGGCTTGGAGACGATGGGGACTTCGGAAACGAATGGTGGTTACCCGATGGAAAAGTCAAAAGACGGCATCCAGGAGGGAGGCACGATCCGAGCGGTGGCCTTCGACATGGGTCGTGGAGGCCCGTGAGAGGCCCTAGAAGCGACGCTAGCGATGTTCGGCTACTTCTCCTAGCCTATCCCCCAAACAACGGTAAAAACCCGTTCTAGCGAAGCGCTGAACGGGTTTTTCAGATCGGGCATCGAACACAGAAAACGCCTTGCTTACTCTGAACTCCGTTTTCCGAGACAACCCAGATCCGTTTGTTGCAGGCGGATCGGGGCGCGGACGCGCCCTCGAATCATCCGGCGGACCACTCAGTCGTTGGCGGTAATGACAAAAGGGCCGTAGGTCTTGTCGGCGTTGCAGCGGGGGTTGTTGGTGCCCTTGACGCTAGTGTCATGACGGTTTTCGCCGCCTTCGTTTTTCAGGACGAAGACGAAACGGGTTAGGTCCTCGCCCTCAGCATCGCGCAGGTTGTCGCCCCGGCTGACGCAGGTGGCTCCGGCCTTGCATTGGACGGTGCGGATGTTCTCGGTTTGGAACCGGTTATTGGCCTGGTTGAAGTACTTGACCTGAGTGAGGGTAATGGTGTGGTTCTTCTGGTTGGTAATGCTGAATTTCACGTTGCGGCAGGCATCACCGGCGTAGGCGGTGCTCGCGCCAGCCAGCAGGGTCAGCAGCAGGGACATCCGGATAGACATTGCAATGCTCATCGTCTTGTTCCTCTTCCAGCGGGTAGGTGACCATTCGCAAGTCCCCGCCGACCTGAGCAGGTCGGGCGGGAATCTTTGTCGAGCGAACGCCGGCGGCGTTTGCTTGCCTGGTAATTCCCCAATGGATGCGGTTCGGTTCAAAGCGGCGCGATTTTTATTCTGTGGCGCCAAGACGCTTCTTGCCGCCCGTGCATCGCGAATCGGTGACGGTCTCGCATGGCCAGCCACCTCGACAGCACGAGGGCACAAGCGCTGATATTTCACGACCAGAGCCAGAAACCTATGTTTGTCCGCTATCGGGTAGCGCGCTACCCTGGTGGGTATGGATGTCCATTCGGGAGAGTCAAGATGTCGAGAGTCGCTACCCCCACCGACGAATTGAGCAAGTTCCAGCGCTACCGGGCCAGCAAGCGCCGGCAAGGCATGAAGCTGCTGCGGGTTTGGGTGCCGGACCCCGCCGCGCCCGATTTCGCGGCGGAGGCGCGGCGGCAAGCCGCCTTGTTGCGTAGTGCCCCGGAGGAACGCGAAGCGTTGGACTTCATCGAGGCCGCCGCCGATTTCGAGGACTGGACGCCGTGAAACGGGGGGAAATCGTGACGGTGGCGGTGCAGGGTGATTACGGGAAACCCCGCCCAGCGGTGGTCATCCAGTCAGATTGGCTGGCCGAGACGGAGAGCGTGCTGGTCTGTTTGCTGACCAGCACCACGCGGGAGACGCCCTTGTATCGGCTCACTGTGCCGTCCACCCCAGAAACCGGGTTGCGACAGGTTTCGCAGATCATGGTGGACAAGATCATGGCGGTTCGGCGCGACAAGTGCGGTCCCGCCATCGGGAGGCTCGACGAGGCCGCCACGCTGGCACTCAACCGGTTGCTGGCGCTGGTCATCGGCTTGGCCGACGGTTGATGGGTAGCGGCCAAAAACACCTCGCGTGGCGACGCGATCTATCTCAATTTCCACGCAAGGAGCCGAACCCTACCCCAACCAGAAGCGCGAAACCAAAAAACCAGAATAGTATGATAAAGTATGATTTATGAACACTATCGAACGCCTGACCATCACCCTGACCCCCGAAATCGCCGAGGCGGTGCGCACCGCCGTCGCGGCGGGCGAGTACGCGTCCAGTAGCGAGGTGATCCGCGAGGCTCTGCGCGACTGGCGGCACAAGCGGGCGCTCCAGCAGCACGAGCTGGCGGAGCTGCGGGCGCAAATCCAGCGGGGGATCGACGATCTTGACGCCGGCCGGGTCCGGGATTTCGATCCCGAGCGAATCATTCAGACAGGACGCCAGCGATCGACACCCCCCGTCGCCTCCGCCTCACCGAGCAGGCCGAAGAAGACCTGATCGAGATTTGGACGTTCGTGGCCGAGCAGCGGGGTACCGCCGCTGCTTCGGCGTTCGTGCGCAACATCCAGTCCCGCCTTAAACCGCTGCTGGTTCACCCGGAGCTGGGACCGCGCCGGGATAACCTCGCGCCCGGCTTGCGGGTCCATTTTCACCAGAAGTACGCCATCTACTACCGCCACACGGATAGCGAGGTCGTCATCGTGCGGGTGCTGCATGGCTCCCGCGACGCGCGGGCGTTGCTGGGGGATGGGGATGCCTCACCCTAATCAGGCGCGGTGTTCCGCAGCCGGGTTTCTGGTTCCGACGGGACGGGCAACAGACCGAACAGCGCTCGGTCGTCGGCGCGAGTCAGCGCCTTGTCCATCCACTCGCGCAAGCGCTCTTTTGGCCATTCGCCGTGCTCAACTTTGGCGAGGATGACCGCGCCGACCAGAATCTTGCGGCGGGTATCATCAGAGCGCTGGCGCTTCTTTTCCGCCGCCCGTTCGCGGGCGAGCTGCTGCTGCTTGAGAGCCTTCGCCTGCTTGAGCCGTTTTTCTAGATCGGCGATCCGATCATCGATACCGGACATTCGTTTACCTCCTCCAAGCTGATGACCGGCATTCTAGCGCAAGCCTGTCGTCCGGCTCGACCGGCCACCGATCGGATGACGAGCGATCCCGGCTCATGGAACCGTGGCATTGATCGGGACCATGAACCGGGCGGCGGACCCCCAAGCGAACGGCCGACGGTAACCCAGCGTGTGGACGGATTGATGGGCTAGCAGCCGGCGGTGAGATAGCCTACAATCGGCGGGTCGGGCGGCGGCGCGGGGCGCGGGAAAATCCCAAAGGGCGCACTTATGCAAACTGTCGCCTTCGGCTTCCAGTTTGCGTGCGCGGGGGCTTCGCCCCTCGACCCCATATTGAAGGTCACCATGGCGAGCTATCACCTCTCGGTCAAAACGATCAGCCGATCCCACGGGCGGAGCGCCACGGCGGCGGCGGCCTACCGGACCGGGGCGCGGATCGCCGACGAGCGCACGGGGATACTCCACGACTACCGGCGCAGGAGCGGTGTCGAATCCACCTGGCTTCTGCTTCCGGCCAACGCCCCGGACTGGGCCACCGACCGGGCGCAACTGTGGAACGCCGCCGAGTTGGCGGAGACCCGCAAGAACGCCACGGTGGCGCGCGAGTTCGAAATCGCTCTGCCCGCCGAACTGGACGCTGGGGAGAGGCAGCGGCTAGCGGTTGATTTTGCAAGGGAATTGGTCGAACGGCACGGCTGCGCCGCCGACGTGGCGATCCACCAGCCAGGCCGGGACGGCGACCAGCGCAATCACCACGCCCACATTCTGCTGAGCACCCGGCGGCTGACGACGGCGGGGTTCGCCGCGAAAACCCGCGAACTGGACGACCTCAAGACGGGGGAAATTGGGCGCTGGCGGGCGCGGTTCGCCGCGATGCAGAACGCCTACCTACTCCACCACTGCCACACCGCCCAAGTCGATCACCGGAGCCTGGAGGCCCAAGCGATCGACCGAGAACCCACGATTCATCTGGGGCCGACGGCCACCGCCCTGGAACGTCGAGGCGTGCCGACCCGGCTGGGTGAGAGCAACCGGGCGGTACCGGCGGGTCTCATCGAGCCAGAGCACCGCCCGCAAAACGAACGCGAGGAAGCCCCACCGCAGCCCGCCGCCGAGCGAGAGCCGCCAGCGGCGGTGCCGGAGACAGCAAGGTTGCCAGCGAACGAGGCGGAAACTCCTACTCCAATTCCAGCTAGAGGGACCCTCCTTCAGTCATTGCGTGCCGAGACCGCTCGACGGTATCCGACGGCAGTATTTCCGCAACCCGTAGACGGAACCTTTGAAGCACCGACACTCAATAGTCTGCCACTACCGCCGGAGCCAGACGCAACAGCGCGGCGGCGGCTCGCCGAGGAGACCGAGCAAGCCCGGCACCAGCGGGATGCCGAGCGGCAGGCGCTCTTGAGCGCGGATGTTGTTGGTTTGGAACGCGAACTGGCGGAGTGGACCCAACAGCAAGCGTGGCTGGCGCGGCACGCACCGCCACCCGCCACCTGGTTGGCCGACAAATGGGGGGAGCTGGCGCGCGCGAAGCGGGAAGCCACGGCGGCGGAACAGGCACTCGACGAATTGGAAGCCGCCTATGCCGACTGGCGCCAGGTCCACAAGCTGGGTTTGTTGCTGATGGCTGGCCTTCCCGGCAGCAAACGCCGAGAGGTTCCGGCTTGGGAGCAGCGGCTCACCGAGGCCCAGACCACGCTGGACGTCGCTCAACATGCCCTTACCGTGGCTCAGCAGGGGTTTGAAGAACGATTACCGGCAGCCGAACACGAAGCACGGCAGATGGTTGATGCGCAGCGGCGGCAGTTGGCCGCGTTGCAACGGCAGATTGAGGAGCGGAGCGACTTGATCCAAAGGGCCAAGGCCGTGCAGGCCGCCGAGCGGGAACGCCGTGAAGCGGAGGCCCGCGCCCAGGCTGAGGTCGAACACCCATTGTCCCCACCGGTCACGATCCAGTCTCTGAAAGCCGAAACGGCGCGGTTAGCCAAGGGGGAAGTGTTTTCGGCCCCTCTCGACGAGGCGGACGCCGAGTCCGCGCCGCCCGATCCACCGCTCCAGCCGGCACCGCCCCGATTCGTTCCCGTACCCCGACCGAAGCCGAAGTATCCAGCGCCAGGAGGATAAGCGCGGAGGTGGCGATGGCGAGGAACGCTCGCCTCCCTTTTTAGGCAGGAGACTACCGCCGTTTGAGATTCAAGATTTCACGATTCGGGCGCGAATCGTGAATTTTGTGGGAGAAATGGTAAGACATAAGCGGTTTTTAAGAGAATCTGGACGTGAGACTAGGCGAATCTTATCAAGGATAACGTCATGCATCACTGGCAGCAAAAAGTGGAGCGAGGAACGAGCGGAGTTTTATAAGGTGACCATTCAAAATGGGAGCCGATTTATACGGCCGCGAAAAGATAAAGAGGAGCGACTTTAAATCCATAACATCATCAGTTTAAGAAATCACGAAATTCAAGATTGGTGCCGAGTCGTGAAATTCTGAATCTCAGGCGTTAAGGACAGCAGCACAAAATGGAACCGTTTCGCGCAATCACCTCACGAAACGGAAAAATCGTACGTTAATGACTCGCAGAATCAGTAAATTGCAGCCAGTCGGCTCAATCGGGTGGTATGAATTTGAAGAAGACAACGTTGTTGTGGATGTCCGCCGTACACAACGCCTTCATTCCGGGCGTAGACATGGTTACTTGGCGGCTCCCCATGATATACGCGTTCGACTGGATCACGCGAACCGAACTCATACGCTCGTTCACTTCGTCGGCCATTCGGCTTGCACAGGCTTGTTCCTGAGCGTTTGCATCGCCCGTCGCGTCCTTGTTTGACGATGACGAGCGCCGCTGGCGCTCCGGATGTCGGCTGAAGTGCATGTCATGGATGTTGTACTCCCGGTCCACCCAACAGGTGGCTGAACCACCCGGAAAGATCAAGTCCACCGTGGCCATGCCCGACTTCGAGCCTTCGGTCCTCGTCACTCGGACGTCGCTCATTGGAATGTCCCTCATTTCGGACACCCGGCCTGCACAGGCCTGCTCCTGGCCGGGATCGCCCAGGGCAGGTCCGCAAGCCAGAATCAAGCTTACCGCGAGAGGACACGCGGTCATCCACTGCTTTGTCATTACATCGTCCCCCTGTTGAAACCATTACATTAAGGCGATCGACCCTTTATTTATTATAGGCCTCACGTACTTCTGGTTCTTCCGCAGCCGGTGGATTTTTCTCTCAAGCGACCACTCGTTGAATTTATACTCAACCTAATTTCAATTTTAAATTCATTAAAAGGATTGAAAGTTGAAAGTGAGGAGTGATTTCAGTGGGTCTTTTTTCTCGATATGAGCGGTTTCGACGAAGTGGAGAATGGACTTTTTGAAGTCCTGAAAGGTGGGGTAATAATGGGTGTTCAAACAGTTTTTCTTCACCAACTTCCAGAAGCGTTCGATTAGATTGAATTGCGGTGAATACGTTGGGAGAAACAGCAGTTCGATGTTCAAGTGCTTCGCGGTGTCCTGCACGAGGTGGCAGCGTTGGTAGCGCGCGTTGTCCAAAACGACCGTGATGGGCATGGTCAGGTTCTGTGCCGCTAATCGGTACAACATCCGGCAGACGTGTTGGCTGTTGATGTAAGCGTCGGTGGTGACGGTGATGAGTTCATGGGTCACGGCGTTCAGCGCCCCTAAGACACTGAGTCGCTGTCGACCACTGGGGGTGGGTTGCCAGCAGCGCGCCACGCACCAGACCCAACTCAAGAATAACCCATGCACAAAGTGCGCAGCATCTAAAAAAAGACTGTCCGTTGACCGGCTTGGGCTTCTTTCAGCCGTGGGGTCAGTGCCTGAGTTTCGAAGGTGTGTTGCTCTACCCGACGGGCCTCTGTGGGCGCCGGTCCCGGTATCGCCCCTCGCTTGCGCCGTTGCAACCCGAATTGCTTGAGGACCAAACCCACCTGATTAGGACTGCGATGGACCCCCGTCAACTCCGCGATGCGGCTACTGGCTTCGACCAAGGTGGCCGGCGGTTGATGGGTGAACGCCGCCACAATCACCGCTTCATAAGGCGCCAACGCGCTTTGCGCACGGCGAAACCGGCAACCGGTCAGAGCCTCCCAACCGCCGTCTTGGAACAAGCGCAAATAGCTCACCAGCGTCGGCTTACTGATCCCAAGACTCGCGCAGATCGCCTGATGCGGCCAGCCCTCGCTCTTGAGATACAGCGCTTCCAGCCGTTGACGGACCCGAGGATGAGAGTGATGAATCCGCTCCTGTCGCAACCGTTCCCGCATCTCCTCCGTGAAAATCAGTCGAATCATGGCCCAGTCTCCAAAAGCTTCTATCAATCTTCAATAAAGTAAGTATTGATTTAATTATTAGTATAATGGACCTTTTGCGCCCTTCCGTCCCGTGTCCCGGTTACGAAACTCGCAACCTTTTGATATTCTTCGCTCCCCTCTAAATCCACAATGACAGTACGATGCTCGAACATAACTATCTGGTGACGAGGCACGTTGCGTTGCATTCTGCCGCCGCTTTCAACCCTGTTGCTGAATCAGCCACCATTGCCGGATCGATGAACTGCGCAGATTCGGCCGTCATTGCATAAATTGATCGTGGATTGTTCTGCAAGCGAGGGTAGACGCACCAGCGATCAACGGTAGTGCCTAACAAAAAGCATGGAATCGACAGCACTTCGCCACCCCATTGCGCCCAGCCGCCTTGGCCTCATACAACGCCCCATCAGCTTTTTTGATCAATTCGTTGACACTATCCAAAGCGCGTAGTTGCGCCACGCCAATGCTTACGGTGATACGCTCTCTTCGCCTTAAGTCGTCTAGATCGATGGGATGCCGTGCCACGGCCTCGCGCAACCGCTCCGCCATAACCATGGCGGCGTCGCTCTCGGTTTCGGGCAGCAACAGCGCGAATTCGTCACCCCCAAGGCGTCCCACCAGATCGTGACTCCGACATATCTGTTGACAGATGGATGCAAAGCTATGCAGGGCCACATCACCGGCATGATGCCCCCAGGTATCGTTAATTCGCTTGAAGTGGTCAATATCGACCATCAGCAGTGTCAGGGGGTGATTAAAGCGGTGTGCCCGTTCGATCTCTTCGATTAAACGCTGTTCGAAAGCCCGACGCAACATTACCCCAGTGATGGCGTCTGTTCGCGACAAGCGATCCAACTCCAGTTCCAGGTGTTTGCGTTCGGTAATATCAGTAAAGGTGCGAACAAAGCCGCTACCATCCGACAAGGGGGTATGCGTCAGCAGGCACCAGTGTTGTTTGCCAAAAATGGCTTGGGGAAATTCGACTGAGAAAGGTTCTGGCATACCCAATCGGCGAATAGCATGTTCGAGCATTTCGGAATTCTGCCCCGTACATCGAGCCCATATTTGTAGCACATCGCGAAAATCCATGCCGATGCTGAACGTATCAGGAGGCAAGTGAAAGAGGTTGAACATCGGACGGTTAAACGCCAGCGCGCGATGGTGGTTGTCCATCATCACGATTCCGTGAGGGACATTATTCAGGATAATGCTATGGAAGTCGGTCAGAGAAAATGGGTCGGTAGCAAGACCGTCTCTATTCATGTCCTTCTGACTCCGCGCATAGGGTATATAACTGTTCAAGCCCCTTCCGTCCCGCGTTTCTCCATCCATCGCGTGCAAGCCATCGATTGATGCGATTGCGTTCCGAAAAGTGTAACAATAGATAATGTGTTGCGCAACCGCAACAGATATATCACTGCCACGAGTTACGCGGAAGCTCGGCAAAGCTATGTGGTCACTTGACGTTATCTAGCTATAATCATATTTTTATATTTTAATAAATAGTTTAATTAATTTAATAATAAATTCCTATATAAATATATTATGAAAAAAGTAGCCGTCATCGGGCAGAAGGGAGGCAACGGAAAAACCACGCTGGCGCTTGCACTGGCGGTACTCGCTGCAGAGCACGGGCACAAGGCCCTCGTGATCGACCTTGACCCACAAACGACCGCCACCAACTGGGGCGACCGGCGGCAAGCGGAAAACCCCCAAGTGATTTCTTGCATGTCCGCCCGGCTGAAACATGTCCTGCCCGCCGCGCCGCAGGAAGGATTCGACTTCGCGATGATCGACACCCCCGGTAAGGCGGCGGAGGCCAGCATCGAAGCCGCGCTGCTGGCCGACTTGACGCTCATCCCGATTCGCCCGCAAATGTTCGACATTGAGACGCTGCCCGGCATCAGGCGCATCCTCCAGCACGCCAACCATCCCCCCGCCGTAGTCGTCATTAACGCCGCGCCGATTCAAGGCACGCGGCACGCCGACACCGCCGAACTGATCCGAAGCGAAGGGTTCGCGGTCGCCCCCGTGGTGCTCTACCAGCGCAGCCTGTACGGTGACAGCACGAACGTCGGCCAAACTCCGACCGAAGTGGACCCGAAAAGCAAAGCCGCCCTTGAACTGAAAAATCTCTATTCCTATATTAATAAATTATTAAATGACCATAGGAATATAGAACATGGCGAACACACTGAAGAAAAGCGCGGCCCAGCTCAGCAAGCTGGCCGGAACGGGCGGGCAAAGCGAAAAACCGATCGAGGCGAGGAAGGGTAGAGCGATCAAAGTCAAAGAAACTGTGCTGATCGGCGCGCACTTCCCACGCGCCGTGCGGCGCTCGCTGGCGCAATTGCAAGCCGACCCGCGCAACGACGGCAAAAAGATCAACGACCTGTTGGCCGAAGCCCTGAACGATTTATTCGCCAAGTATAACGTGCCACAGACAGCGATCTTGCGCGACTGATCTAATCGGCGATGAGACGATCTTTTCGGACTCATGCCCAAGGCGCGCTTCAACGCGCGACATGTGGCAGCGGTGACCCCTGGCACCTACACGCACGATAGGAGCTATTTTCATGACCTCGACTTGGGAAGAGCATCAAAAGCTGCTAACGGAGCTCGATCGGCAACGCCTTGAACGCGAGGCCCGCGAAGCGCGAGAACGCCAGGAAGCGGAAGAAGCCCCGCTGCGAGAGCAAGCCCTGGAACTCGCCAAAGCCCCTGTCGACCTCAGCCGCTACCGCAACGAGCGCAACTTGATGCTGTTTCCGTTTTGTTCGACCGCGAAGGCGAAACGAGTAAAAGGCATCCGCTATGTCTCGGCGGACGGTAAACGTTGGCTGGAGGTCACGGCGAATTACGATTACGGAATGGCAAAAATTTGGGATTTCGACATCTTGCGGTTCGCGCTCAGTAAAGCCGGTGAGATAGCGCTAAAAGTGGGGTATTTTCCATCTTCTGTTGAATTTTCAGGATACGAATGCTTAAAGGCATTAGGGCGAAATCCAGAGAGTGGGAGTAACCTTAAATGGATCAAGGAAGGATTGCGACGTTTATGCCTTACTGGATATAGCGGAAATATATTTCGTGAAAACGAAAAGATTACAGAAATCTTTACGCTAATAAGAGCAAATTATACAGACCAGTCTGGAAAATTAGAGCGTATTGCTATCACATTTGATGACCGGCTTGTTGATTCTGTTCGTTATTCAAAAGGACTACTTGTTATTAATAAAGTGCTTCTTCGTGAAGAAGCTGGCATCAAAAAACGGTTGCTTGAGTTAGTCACGGTTAGTATCGGGAAAGAAATAAGCTGGACGGTTGGAATAGAGCGGTTACAGGCACTATGTGCCCATGAAGGAACACTAAAGCGTTTCAAGTACGAATTGAAACAATATTTTTTACCTTGGGAGGTGACTTTCAGTAGAACGACTCATAACGGCGGGAACGTAACTTTCATGGCTAAAGGGAACGCTCCAACGGATGAGCAATAGCTCGCTGGATACCGCACCGTGGGGAACCGGATACCGCACCGTGGGGAACCGGATACCGCACCGTGGGGAACCGGATACCGCACCGTGGGGAACCGGATACCGCACCGTGGGGAACCGGATACCGCACCGTGGG
>Ga0209607_1004074_pt1 | contig 10964 bp, 18 predicted proteins | sample AD_UKC117_MetaG_FD_184413 | JGI IMG/M metagenome (GOLD analysis project Ga0209607, IMG submission 184413) | Active sludge microbial communities of municipal wastewater-treating anaerobic digesters from Hong Kong - AD_UKC117_MetaG (SPAdes)... | ecosystem: Engineered > Bioreactor > Anaerobic >... | reverse complement strand
TGTGATTCAAGCAAGAGTGAGGGGACCGATGCCCTAAAAGAATTTTGACGTTTTATGCTCCGCAAATGTAATTGAGACGATCTCGCTTCGCAGAATTACATTCGAAGTGAGCAACTTGTACATTATCCCACGTGTGGGCTCCGCCTTTAGATATAGGCGTGATATGATCGATGCTCGGATAAAGCGGACCACAATCGCCATATCTTTTATCGTTCCAATCGCAAAGGCCGCCGCACAATGCGCAAGTCAAACCATCTCGTTTGACTAACTTCTCCAGAGTGATTCCGGGGATGTACTCAACTCCGTACTTGCGGGCCCTCTTCCTATGATGTCCGTGAACTCTGCTTTTCTTTAATATGAACTTCTTGTGTTGTTCTTTACATTCAATCGAACAATGAGAGAGGATATTAACATTTCTTTTTCCCTCTCGATCTTCGTATTCCTTAATAGTGAATATCTTATTGCACCATACACAGATGTGCGCATCGTATAATCTGTGGTATTCTTTTGCGAGCAGTTCTTGTTCTTTTCGTTCCTTTTGGCGTTTAAGCAAGCGAGAACGAATATGAGAGCTAATTCTTTTAATTTGCCTTTTATACAAGCGCTTCATTCGAAGCTCTTCTGCGTGCAAACCACATTCTGGGCACTGATAAGTCCAGTATTTAGTCGTTCTTTGGAATACCGCTCCGCAAGACAGACAAACAATATATACTTTACTGTATTTATTCTCATATCCGCCGAGATAATCAAAGCCACTATTGTGAAGTTCGTTAATAAATTCCTCTAACGCTTGACGGCGACATTCTAGATTGTAGGCTTGTGCAGAGATAGTATTATGTATCCTGCGTTTCGGATCATACAATCCCTTTTTCTTCAGCCAATAACGACATTGGCAATACGATATTCCGAGAATCTCGACTATCTCCTTCTGGTTAATACCAGACTGATACATTCTTACAACATCAGATACAAACTCAGGTTCAACTAACATAACACTGTCCTCCGTGTTTAGTCCTATGTAAGAGCACTCGGAAACGGATAGGACGATCCGCTTTCACTCCGTCGAGTTATCCGAGTGTTGTTACCTATTCAAAAGCCTTTGACCAATCAACCGAGAGTGGCAGGTCTCGATTGCTGACCGACTTCTCCTTTACTTGAGGAGCAACGATCTTGCTCGACTTGATGCGGTTACACTGCAGGTGGGCTAACTGGAGATTGTTCAAACTCGCAGGATCTCCACCTTTGGATATCGGAATGATATGATCGACTGTCGCGCTCCAAAGATCAGGAAACTTCCTGTCGAAGTCCACAGGCCTACCGCATATAGCGCAGTTAGACTGGGAGGCGTATATTATCTTCTTCGCCTTCTCGAAGGAGGAGTGGGCCTTCCCATCTTTGTCTGGTCTGTTCCTCATAAGCACCTCGTTTCTATACTTCGAACCGTGACGGTTCCTTGAATAAGTCTCTAATATACTGTCCTACATTGCCTTGAGTGAATGTCTTGTCATTAGTGCTCACGAAGTCCATTCCGTAGGGAATATCGTTGAGACTGTTGACCTTCACATCCCTTCGGTCTTTCACCTTGCTTCCCGTTATGTTCCCATAGATGCTTCTCATCTGCGGAGAGAAACAACTGCAAAGAGCTGCTTCAACTTTGTTCTTCTCGAAGAGCATCGGAATATGCACCTCGAAGTTCAAGGTTCCATAACCATGCGCTTTTAGTTCTTCTTCAGTCTGCACTAAAGACATTGCGTATCTGTTCAGGTGAGGGTTCTCTCTTCGAAAGTCCTCTATTCTGTCAGACAGTGTCCTGTCCGTGAAGTTCACGAACTCCTTTTCAAAGGGTTCCGTGACAAAGAAGTCATCGTTAAAAAGGAAGAACTCATCAGAGAGCTCTTCTTGCTTGACAACTTCGAGCATCGAAGACTTGATCTTCAACCACTTATTCGCACCGAACTGAGTGTGCCGAAGCAACCTGTCCGGCTTCAGTCCTTTGGGCTGTCCTCCGACGAACCAGACGAAGCGATGAGGAAAGTTCTGCTCAACGCTTCGGAGGCTGTATCGAAGTTCTTCTGTCGCTATGTCATCCTTGAGGATATAAACTATGTCCCTGTTCATACAAACCTCTCAAAAAGCTTAATGTCCTTCGGCTCATCTATGTCACAAGTGTAATCATTTATGACCGTGTAGTTTGTGTAATCTACCTTGTTCAGCGGTGTGTCCTTTATGACTTGCCATAGCTCCCAGGCGACCGGCTGTCTGTTGAACAGTCCCTGTTCGTCGTATTGTTTAGTTGCTTCGATCGCATTGAAGAACTGTTCCGTGTCTTTCACCTTGAAGGCAAAAGGTTCTGCCCAGTCCTTCGGATAAATCCTTGGCAGAGGTTTCGCCGATGCGAAGAACTCAATGTTGTCCGTCTGTGTCTCCACGATGGTCTTAATAGCTTCGGGGGAAAACACTACGTCACCAAAGATATAACAAACAGGCTTGTCCATCGGATAGAAGGCGTCAAGCCAAGGTGTTTTCACTCTTCCGTCTTTCGGAAGAGTGAATGGATTGTCATGGTGCAGAACAGGAACGCCGAATTGCTCAAAAAGCTCACTGTTTGAGCTGATCGCTATATCAGTGATCCCATTCTCTCTCAACAGTCTGATCGTTCTCGCGACTAATGGCTCGCCTTTTAGTTCGGTCAGATGTTTAGGTCTGTCCCATTTGGCGTAAGTTCCGCCACAGCAAATGATATATTTCACTCGTTCAGCCTCCGAAGGTTCGTTTATATACTGCGTTGTTCCACAGTTCTGACTGTCTTATTCTGATCGCTCCACAAAGTTCGATGTCGTTACGGTGAAGCTCAAGGAACTCCAGCAAAGCTCCCTGCTCGTCAACCAGATCATCGAACGATGTCACTGTTGACAGGCTTCTGGGATTGTCCTTGTGATAATGGAGAGCTATGTGCTCCGAGCAGTAGACTGCCCGCGCTCTCTCAAGACAGTTCAGAACGAACAGCTCATCCTCTCCATGATTGAGACCCGCGATGAACTCAAGCCCTCGGATCAGATCACGCTTGAACAGCTTGTTGCAAGTGCTCATCCAGAGCTTCGGCAGATGATCAAGCGTATACTTGCCTCTGGGATTGAACATCCTCGGCATCTGTACTCCTTGCGATGTCACTCTGACGTGATTAAGCTGTATAAGGTCTGCTTCAGGATACATACGAATGCTTGCGTTCAACGCATTCATAGCGAATGGCGCATACTCGTCATCGGCATCCAGGAATGTGATCCAGTCACCATGTGCGTGCTTGAGTCCCGTGTTACGAGCACCGGATACGCCTCTCATATCCTCGTTGTCGACGAGTGAGAACTTATCGCATGCGTATTCCGCCACGATGCCATCAGAGCCGTCTTCGCTGCCATCATTAACCCAGATAACCTCAAACTCCCCGTCTTGCGCCATAAGGCTGTCAGCGCATCGCTTGATCCACGGTTCAGCATTCTTGAACGGGACGATGATTGTGACCATAATACCTCCAAAAGAAAACCACCATCCTACGGAGAGACGGTGGCAAGAAACTTATCTATGTATGAGTAAATTTAGACACTATTATATTAGCACTAAATATAGTGACATACTATGACATCTTTTAGTCGTGCCCGTATTCTTCTGTGATCTTGACGAAATGTTTCTCGTACCATCTTACGCCTGTTACCTCCTTGTAGTACTCTTTTGCTTCTTCCATCGTGATGTGCTTGCGCTTGACCGACCACGACAGTCTTGTCCTTAACTTCTGCATATTCATCTGTCTGATAGTTGGATCTTCAGAACGAAGGACATACAGGACCATCTCATGCACCCACTTCGCATCGCCATAGTTGGCTCTGGCTAGCTTCGAGTAGACGTCTTTCGCTTTATTGTTCATCTTCGCCCTCCTCGATCCGCGTGGCTCTCGGTTCTACCGCACCACAGCAAGGACATACGCTCTCGTCATCACCTAGCGGTGAACTGTCATAGCGATATTTGAACTGGTCAAACACACCGCCACATTCAAGACACTTCCATTTCATTGTCGTACCCCTCCCTTATATAGATTCTGTAAAGTGTGCTCTTCGTCAAGCGCCAGCAGTGTCTTGATGAGTAGCCGACGGCGGAGCTAATAGGTTCCATCGGCTTGCCTTCAAGGAAGAAGAGCCTTAAGATCTCGCCTTCTATGCCGGGCTCATCGTAGATCAAGCGCTCCAGTTTCTCGTCGTCGGCCTGCAGCTTGCCGAGCTTGTCTAATATCTTCTGTCGTTCCTGGTCCACTTTTGCTATGGCATTGATAAGCCTTGCATCCGTATCAGGAGTCTTCTGGACATGAACTGCCGAGTAGTCAACCGCGCCAGAGCTGACGGAAGACAGCCCGTTCTGTTCCAGCTCTGCAAGAGAGCGTATGAGCGAACGTCTGACCGCTCTGTGGTCGCGCAAGTCATAGAACTTATCCTTTAATTCCTTGAACGTCATGTCTTAACCTCCGATCTGTCTAATCTCTATCTCAAGGAACCCTTCTCCAGGTGGGACTTCCTTCTTGGAGGTATGCTTCATACAAACCTGCGCATCATCGTTCCAGAACTTCATATCAGTCAGGACATCTAGCAGACCCTTCTCAAGGTTGTCCAGATCTGCTCTCGTGACCTTCCATGCTATCTTCCGGCACCGCTTCAATTCGAATCTCCATTCCACCTTGAGAGATATCGGACCGGTAAGCGGTTCCTTGGGTGCGTATGGTTTGAGCTGCCATCTGAGAGCGTTCTTCGCTTCTCTGACATTCTTCTTCTCGTAGTGGTGGATGCGTCCGTTAATGATCGACTCGCCTTTCTGCTGTTGAGTGACGGATGACGGGTTCCCATCCAGTCTAATATGAATTACCATCTGTTGGATCTCCTCTCTATCTTCTCGATGACCTGTGTCCTGAATGCTTCATCGTTCGTCAGATCTGCGATGCAGTTGACAGCCATGATGAGAAGTTCGTCGAGGGGAGCAGAGTCAGCAGACTTGTTGAGTGTAGACCTGACCTCTGACGACCTCGCAATCCTCTCCGCATTCTGTCGAAGCATCTCGCGCCATCTGACATAGTTGTCGGTATATTCTTTAATCGTTGGCATATATTCTCCTCTGATAAATTTGCTTAACGGGGTATTCGCTTGAGTGATTATTGCGCGGCGGCTTTTCGAAGCCGCGCATATAATCGCGAAGGTAAGCACGTAGTGCGCAACATATATATATACCGTCAAGCAACAGTTTTTGCGCAACTTTTGCGCAATTTTTGCGCACTGCGCATTTTTTGCGCAACGGGGAATTCCCCGTCAAGCAACAGTTTTTGCGCAACCTTTTGCGCAACGGGAATTCCCCGTTAAGCAACAGTTTACAATTTCCTAACAACGCCATCTTTTATAACATAATCTTCGGAAAATTTAAGCACGTATCGCTTAAATGTATCGCGTCCGACATTACATACGGGACTGTTATACATGTCCGCTAATTTAGCCGTCCCGTCGGGTTTCACAACTGCATCGAAGCATTCATCCACGATCCCCTTCTTGTCTGCGTCTGACCTCTGGTTGTTCGGAGACTGCATCCTGTTCGCCTCTCCTGAACCTTCGATAGCTGCGCTTTCGAGTAGGCCTGTAGTGTCGATAACATGTAGCGGGAACTCGAAGAACATGTTCACTGGAGCAGGTGAGCGGAATGACCTCAAGACTATTTCCATCCGTAGCGGTATCGGCTCATCTTCTGTGTTGACCAGGGCCCTGAGCAATTCTTTAGCGTTAGAATCCAGTACGAGACCGGAGAAGTCAATGATGGCATCGGCATCGCGGGAAAACACTCCAGATCCAGAGCCGCGGTCCATCGCCTTCTTTGTGCCCGATGCACCCTTAGCGTGATGGTGTACGTATATCATCGAAGCACCCGTCTCCTCAGCGATCTTATCGAAGAGTGCGCAGAATTTACCGATAGCCTCTGCGCTGTTCTCGTCACCGCCCTGCACCTTATAGATTGGGTCGACGATGATCGCAAGATAATCTTTGCTACGGCATCTCCTGATGATCTTCGGGGCGAGCTTCTCGAGCGTTTCTGCCTTGCCTCGCAGGTTCCAGTACTCAAAGTTGTTCTTGCCCTGCTCTGTAGCAGGCTTCTCGTATGCCTTATATACAGATCTGTACCTGATCTCGAAGTCGGACTGCATGACTTCCATGTTGATGTAGAGAACTTTGCCTTGCATGCACTTGTGATCAAGCCAGTCCCAGCCTTCCGCAATGCAGATCGCCAAGTTGGTGAGCAGGCACGTCTTGCCTGACTTACTGTCGCCTGTGCAGATCATCTTCGCACCCTTCCGGAGCACACCTTCAATAATGGCGGGAGGCTCGGGAGTCGGGTTGTCAAACATATCACGAGCAGACTTGATTTCAGGAAGATCATCATCAACACCATTGATGTGATCTATCCATTCATCCCAGGACGCGCAGCCTATGGTCGTCGCGAGCAATTTCTGCAAATTACCATCGCGCATCGCTCCCGGAAGTCGAGAGAGTCTCGCAGGGTTCTTGTTGGCAGAGTCCACGACGAAGGAATGCTTCGAGAGATAGTCGAAGAGGAACTTCGCTCTCTGATCATATTCCTGAGCATCCTTTGCCTGTACCTTTACCAAAGCATGAACAGATTTCCCACCGGACTCAATCAATGCCGAGATCGGCAGCTTCAGATTGATGAGCAGCTTCTTCTGCTCTTCAATGGAGAGGTTGTCGGATTCTACGAGAACGTGATCGAAGCGTACTACATTCTCATCACGAGAACCTGTGGAAGGATTGTGACGGATCCATGCGCCTGCTTCGGTGTTGATCGTGCCGAAAGCATATTCGAGGTCCTTGTACTTATTGAGGTCCTTGATGATGTCCTTCGCCTTGCGGACAGCTCCGTTCCCAATCGGTGTCCATTTGCCTCTCTTCTCTTGAAACTCGGAATTGACCACAAAGTTCACCGGTTCATCTGGTTGATACATGATCTCGATGTAGCGAAGAGTCATCTCCCATGGCTGTTCGTCCGGTTTCTTCTCGGTATCGAGAACTTCGTGATAGTAGTCACTTTCATATATACCATCGTCCCAGTCCAGATCGCGACCTCGCGACCAATCACCATAGGTCTCCGCGTAGTGGAAGATCGTTCCGACCCCGACACCGGAGCCGGAAAAAGATCTCCACTTGTTCGCGCAGACTCCGTATTCGTAGCGGGAATCTGAACGAGACCAATCATCCCAGAGATTGACCGACAAGCCTTCGTCCTTCAAGGCCATGCCGACGTTCAGCCACTCCTCGTAGGTCAGATCTGATGGCTTTATGGAATATAAAGCGTTTTGTAAATTTTTCAGATCGTCCATACGGCATCAGAGCTCGAAGGGCATATCGTCATCATCAACAGGTGCGGTCTTCGCCTTGGAAGCCACTGTCGATTTCTTCTCAAGGAACTGGGCGACACATCCGACCTGCGATCCGTTGTATTCTTCGTGAATGAGGTGACAGCGGCCTTCAGAACCGAGGACCTTGCCCCAGGGGATCTGCGGAATGTCAACACCCTTCTTCTTGAGACCTACACACTCGAGGAATGTCGCGATCTTCCAGAGCGCGTTTGTCGTGAGAACGAGATAAACATCTCTCAAGTATACCTGTCCGTTCACATCAAGAGCTAGAGTGAGCTTCGCCGTCTTCTTGCCTGTCTTAGAGATAGTCTTCTCGAAGTTCGTTACCGTGAAGTCATAGTCTCCGACAGGTGGAGTCTCCACCGATCCTGTCTTAACATCTGCACTGATGCCACAATCCCAATCCAAATCCTGATCTACCTCTGTGATTCTTTCCTTAGCCATTTTCGTTCTCCTTTACAAATTTTTTTATTCTCTCAATATTATCGAGCTGCATAAGAGCATCCTTGTACTTTTGTGGGTAATTCAATGGGTCGATCCCCGGAAAGTTACCCTTCGCCTCCGAGAATGCCTGTACCTGTTCCATGGTGAGACCATTAACGAGCATAGCCAGTTCGAATTCCCTCGGGTCTGAGGTCTTGGTCTTCGCCTTGGGAAGTTTCTCCTTCTTCGTGATCCCGTCTGTCCAGTCCATATCCTTGCCTTCAGGTGCCGGACTATGCGCCACAATAGGAATCTTGAAGAGGTGTGCGATGCCTTCAAAGTCCATGTCCATGGCTTCGGGCAGTCCGTAGCGGTTCTTCGCATCCCAACAGGGATGGTGAGTGGTGAACATCTTTCGCGTTCCACCTGTTGCTTTTTTTGAATTGGACTTCTGATCCGTGATCACGGTCGTCTTGTAGTTGCAGAAAAGCACGAGATCTGCCCATTCCTTCAAGAGTGGAGCGTTTCTCTTCGACAGCTTCATCTCCCACCTGTCGTATGCTCCCATCTCATCGGGTTGCTCGAACTTGCGCATCTGAGCATGAGCAGTGAAGACCACGTTGATCCCGTTAGCGATCAGGGCATCGCATCTCTTCAGAAGTTCCGTGAAGTTCTGTGTGAGATACTGATACCCTTTGCCGTAGCCGATGTCCTCAATGTTCTTCACGTTCAACTTGTCGCATGTGTACTTGGTGCAGAACTGCTCGCACCAGTCAGCCGTGTCGATGATCAGTGTGTCACAGGTGTGGTTCTTGACTGCATCGTCAATGAATGCAAGAATCTCGTCCCAAGTGAGTGGAGCAGGGTATCGGCTGACATCGAGCTCATTGGTGGAACCTTCGCAGTCGATGAATACCGGGCGAGGGAACTTCGAAGCCAGAGTAGACTTGCCGATGCCTTCGGGACCGTAGATCACGACCTTCTTTGCCGTCTCAATCTTTCCTGTCTGAATAGGAATTGCCATTTGTACCTCCTTATCTAATTCTTAATCCGTAGTTCTGTTCGAGGTGCGCGATTCCTTCAAGGTTGACTCCGTTCTTCAAGTCTTCCTTGAGCTTCGCCTTATCGATCTCGGGGTCTTTAACCCTCAAATACTCTGGTGGAATGTTCTCGATGTACGATTCGTCAAGGACTACACTCTCGGGATTAGCCTGAATGGAGATTGTGAAGATCTGACCCTTGACCTTCTTCTCGCCGGCTGTCTCCATAGCCATTTGCATAACCTTCTTGGATCTCTCGATCGTGTTCTTGAGAACTGCCTTCCTGTCCTGAAGTCTCTTGATCTCGGTATCAATTCCGTTAATATCCGACTCCATCTGCTTGACGAACTTGCAGTAGCCTTCCAATTTATCTTTCAGGTCTTCTTGTGAGTTCATCATGGTATCAATCAGAACATCGCTGTCGAGTTCACCCTGATCCATGAGATCCCAGAGCAGATTTATTGACTCTGTCAGTTCGTAAATATTTGCCATAAATGTCTCCTCCTGTTTAAATAAAGTCGTTCCATAGTTTGGTTTTCCGTGTACTTTAACCAGAAATTTCGTCGTCATAAAATAACACCCAATTGAATTCCAACACGCGACCAATGATTATTGCATGTTTGACATCGGGTTTCGCCGTGCCAATCTCAATGTTGGAAATCGCTTGACGTGATATCCCGACCTCGTCCGCCAATTGTTGCTGCGACATGTTTTTCGCCTCGCGCTTGGCTCTCAAATCAACCACGTTGTTCACCTCCTTTCGTTCAATTATTAATTACTTTTGCAATTTTTGATTGCACCTACACAATACACCAAATCAACCCCGAATGTCAACGACAAGTTGCGAAAATAATCTGAAAATTTGAATCAACCGATATTTCCTCGATGTTTATTGATTTCATAAATTGCTCTTCCTCCAAATCACAATCATGCTCGGGAACGGCGCAGAATTTTTACTCCCACCGAATTTTAGTCGGCCTCTCACAAAGCGAATTTCCGCCTTTCCTAATATGTAAACGTGAAACCGCACCGTATCAGTTCTGGCTGGCAGCAATGCGACCACCGTTGTGTTTGGCTTTTGTGCTTCTTCGTGGCATTTTCTAATCCATTTGTCTTGCTTGCCGCTTGAATATGGTGGGTTGCAAAAAACCGTCTCGCCTTGCCAACTCTTTGAAAGTCCATCATCTTCCGGCGTGTAGTATTTTTTACACTTCGCTGTTTTTTTGGTGCAGCAAGGGTCAAGGGTAAAGTTAAACTCATTATTGAGATTGTCAAAAAAGCCTTGTGGCGTCTCCCAATCATCCTTACCTGTAGTAAATAGCGAATTATTTATCATGACTTGTCCTCCATTTTCGCGCCACACCCATAGCAGTACGGCGGCATCTTTTTCCACTGGCTAGGCATTCGTTGTCCGCATACACTACACATCACCTGTCCAGACGGCCACACGCTCATCACGCCAGACTTCGCTTCTACCCACTCCCCACGCGCCACAGGCACAGCGTCAACTGTTGGAGCATCCATCACATATCCTTGACCTATCACATACATATCGGGCGAATAGTTTTTAGCGTGGATGCGCTTCTGTATCAGCGCATCAGCATCAATCAGCCTCATGCTCTACCTCCTCGATATATTCTCGATGTTTATTGATTCTCGCGATCAATGATTCATCGGTCACGATCTGATCTATTTGGCAATTCAGCACATTCGCAAACGTCAACAGTGTGGACAGTTTCGCGCCATTAATGTTGCGATATCCTTGTTCGTACGCTTGAATCATGCGTTTTGGAATACCAGTTTTGTCAGCCAAATCTTGTTGGGACATCCCGCGTGATTCTCTAATCTCTTTTAACATTTTTTCACCTCCTTCGTTTTGATTAACTCGCCCCACAAGGGGGTGATAGTTTAAGATAAGAGAAAAACCAAGCGAATACCACAAGAGTCAGACGCACTGTTGTGGTTCGCATTACCTGTGGCGGTGACACTAGTGAAATAGGAAGCGATGCCCTCAACTCGATTCTGCAACCAGTACCACTCCCATGTCCCCG
>Ga0209607_1004072_pt1 | contig 10966 bp, 11 predicted proteins | sample AD_UKC117_MetaG_FD_184413 | JGI IMG/M metagenome (GOLD analysis project Ga0209607, IMG submission 184413) | Active sludge microbial communities of municipal wastewater-treating anaerobic digesters from Hong Kong - AD_UKC117_MetaG (SPAdes)... | ecosystem: Engineered > Bioreactor > Anaerobic >... | reverse complement strand
GTCTTCTTGCTTTTTGTTGGGCGCCAGCCGGCCGACGAAGAGCAGCAACGGCCGTTTCCCCTGCCATTCGGCCGCTAATTCGTCGTTATCCGGCAAATTGAGCTGCGCCTCGTCCAGGGTGATGGGTAGAACGGCCGTATGGACATACCCTGCTTCGTGCAGTTCCAGCTCGTTGTAGGCCGAATCGGCCAGAGCCAGCAGAGTTTGCGGCTGCAGGGCACGCAGCTGCGCCTGGCCCAATTGGGCCAACTGCACCCAGGCCGGGTTGATCCGGGCAAAAAATTCCGGCGGCGTCACGTTGTGGTGAATGAGAATCAGCGTTATCCGGTTTTGGCGTAAAAAGTCGGCCACGTCGGAGCCGATGCTGTGATGGTAGATGGCCAGACGGCCGTCGCGCGCCGGGCGATACGCCGCCAAGGGGCGCACTTCCGCCGCCATGCTGGCATGAATATGCTGGGCGAACAGATGGGATTCAAAGCCCAACCGGCGCAGCCAGCCGCGCAGCAGCAGCGCGTGGTCGGTAATCGCGTCGCCGGCGGTCGCGCCAGTGAGAAACTGGTGCAGGGTGCGGTCAGGCATTGTGCGGCTCATCGTCGGCGGAGGGTTGCAGGCGGCGGAGTTCGGCGCGCAGTTCGTCGATTTCGGCCTGCTGGCGCTGGGTCAGACGGGTTAATTCGTTGAGGGCGCTGCGGGTGTGGTTGTTGACGGCCGTTTCTTGCGCCGCCAAACGGTTTACATAAAACAGCACGAGCTGGTGGGCCTGCCCGCGTATCTGCCGCCACAAACGCCCTAAAAGCGGCGTCCGCAGCGCCGGCGATTCGGCCAGCAGCGGCCCGGTTTCCGGCGCGGGCATCTGGTCGAGCTGGCGCAGGTGGTGGTGCAGAGTGGTGAAGTCGTGGACGCCGGGCGGGGGCTGGGGCAGCGGCGCGGCGTAGCCAAACACCGGAAACGCGCGCGGCGGAGTGTCGCCGGCCGCCTGGCGCGCTTGCAGGCGCGCCTCGATCTCGGCTTGCAGGGCAACGGCCGTCACGTCTTCGTCGTGGATTTCTAGCCAGGCGGCCTCTGGCTGGGTATCCGGCTCAGGTGTGGCTGGCGGCATGGGGCGCTTCCTCCCGTTGCATCATGGCGATGATCTGCGCGTAGCGGTCGATAATTTGCGGCCATTGATAATTTGCCAGCACGTAGGCACGGCCGTTTCGCCCCATTTGCCGGGCGGTGGCCGGATGTGCGCGCAGGTAATCCAGCGTGGCGGCAAACTCCGGGTAATTGGTGAAATACAAGCCACCGTTAGAACGGCGGCAGTGCTCTCGGGTGACCAGGCAACGGCCGTGTACCAGCACCGGCGTCTCGGCCAGCCAGCTTTCCATCAGCACCAACGAAAAACTTTCATTCAGGGAGGGCTGGCACAGCGCCGTCGCCGCGGCGAAAGCATCGTGTTTCTCCTGGCGCGAGACGAAACCCAGATCTACCACCTGCCCCGCCGCTTCCGGCGGGATGGCCACCTCGCCCGGCCCAATCAACACCAGCTGCATATCGGGGGCCGCAGCCTGCACATACTGCCGCCAGTAGTCCAGGAGCAGCGGTACATTTTTGCCCATGTCGCGGCGGCCAACGTACAGCAAAAACGGCTCTTCGATCTGAAATCTGGCCCGGAAACGGTCCGCGTCGCCGCTAGAATCAGTCTCCACGCCGCCGCCGACAACCTGGCGCACCTGTTCGCCGGCCGGACCAAACAGGCGTTCGGCTAAAACTTTTTCTGTCTCCACAAAAAAGAGCATGGCGCGCATCTTGGGCAGCACTTCCCGGTAAAGTGGCAGGTGGGCGTAGCTCTCGTCGTGCAGGCAAGGGATGAGCACGGACCGCTCGGGGCAGATCTGAGCCCCAAAATAGGTGGTGGCGAACATGTACGGGATGAAAAAGAAAATCGTCTCCTGGCACGTCTGGCGGATGTGTTCGTAAAGAGCTGGGCAGCGGATCATTTCGTTGATGTAGATTTGTTCGGCGGCTGGGGTGATGGGCAATCCTTGCATCAGCCGCCAGTTCACGTCGTCAAAGGCCGCTTTGTCGCGCGGCAGCACCGGGAACCGGCGCACGGTGACGCCGTTCACCGTCTCCACGCCGGGGCGGTAATAATTTTTGCCCCAATCGGCGTGAAAATCGCGGATGCAGGTGGTCAGCACCTCCACGCTAAAGCCGGCGGCTTGCAAATGGACGATGGTGCGACGGGTTTCCGCTTCCATGCCGCCGGGGATATCCGGCCCATACCAGGGGGTGACAAAGGTGATCTGGCTCATGGGTTGGGGTAAGCGACTACGTCCACGTGACTGCTGCCGGCCGCGGCCATGATGTCGGCGGTAGTTTGGGGGTGGGCGCTTTTTTGCCCGCTGCGCGCCAATACGTGGACCTGGTAGATTTTTTGGATGTCGTCCATAAAGGCAGCCGGGTCTGCGCCGCTGGTGATGCGCAGGAGATCCGGCGAAAATTCCAGCACCAAAATCGGCCGGTGGGCGGCGATGAGCTGCTGCATGCCCTGCCAGGCGCGCGGCTCCGCGCCTTCGATGTCCATTTTGATCACGTCTATCCGGCTGACGTCGGCCAGGGCGTCGTCCAGGCGCACGGCTTCCACGCGGGGCAAGACGAATTCTTGGGCCATCGGTTCGGATTCGTTGACGATACGGCCGTTGCTGTCTGCCCCGCCGCCGGAAAAAATCAGGGTTTGCGCTTTCTCCGCCACGGCATTGGGGAACAGGGTCACATTCTCAAAGCCATTGGCCGCCAGACTCTGGCGCAGGCTATCGCAGTTGGCCGGATTTGGCTCAAAGGCGTAGACCCGCCCGCCGGGAGCCACCAGCTTCGCCGCCAACAGCGTGAAGTACCCCACGTTCGCGCCCACGTCGACAAAGGTCATGCCCGGCTGCAGCAGGCGGCGAAATTCGGCGGTCACATGCGGCTCATACACCTTGTCGCGGGCGATGACTGCTCCCACAAAATAATCACTCAGGCGCACGTAGATGCTAAAATCGTCCAGCGCCACCAGCCGCAGCCGATTGCGCTCGTCGGCCAGTTGCTTAAATTCGTAGGAATTAAGAAACCCGTCCACCAACGTGGGCAGCGAGAGGTGGTGGTCGCGCACCAGGCTGGTGTAATACGCCGCACCGGCTTCATCTGGTTCCCGGTTGAGCAGCAGCCGGTAGCAGTAGTAGACGTCATCTTCTGTGGCCCGGTTGAAATCGCCCGGGTGGGCTAGGCGTTTGCGCCGAAAGAGGTTGAACAGGTTTGGCATCAGGCTTCGTCTTCTTTTTCCAGTTCCTGGCTGAGAATGCTTACAGCGCGCAGGAGGTGATAATTGAACTCCACCTGTTGGGCGGCAATTTGATTGACATAATAAAGCACCAGTTCGTGGAGTTTGCGGCGCAGCCATTCGGCCAGCGGCCCAATAAGGGGCACATTGACTTGGGTCACGTTCATTTTGACGCCGACGCGATTGTAGGCCAGCCCGGCGTGGTAGAGATGCTCGTAAAATGTTGGCGACAGGCGTTGGCCGCCGACGGCCACCAGTGGCTCGCCATCCGGCAGGCGCACGGTCTGATCGGTTAATATTTTTTGGCGGATTTCTTGCATGATGGCTTCGATGTCTACCGGATGCATTTCGGCGTTTGAGGTGGTTTCTTCCCGCGTCATAGCTTGTTCTCGCTTGTTATGTCTATAGTTTGCCGGCGGTCGCACGGCCGTTTCCCAGGCAGAAAATGGTACATGATGCCCCGCGAATGGTCAAAATGGCCGGGCGTGCCGTACCTCTTCCAAAAACGCGCGGTAGGCGCGGGCCACCTGCACCGGCTGGCAGTGGTCGGTGACGTACTGTGTGGCGGCCTGCCCCATGCGCTGGCGCACGGCCGGCGATAGAGCCAGGCGGCGCATGGCCGCCAGCAGGGCCGCGTCGTCCAGCGGGGGAATGCGGCTTACGGCCGTTTCCGGCAGCTCCCCATACCAGCCATGATCATACACCAACAACGGCCGTCCTTCGGCCATTGCCCGCAGCGCCGCTGCTGACGTTTCCCCGAGCGTGGGCGCGCGCAAATTGATCACCACGTCGGCGGTCGCCAGCCAGTCGCCAAAATCCGCCAGGGCAGGCACAAACCCGGTGCGCCGCACAGCGTCGCCGAGGCCCAGGTCGGCGATCAGGCCGTCGAGGTTCATTCCCGCCACTTCGCCGCCGATGATCAGGAAGTAGACGTTGTCCATTTCCCCGCGCAGACGGCTGAAGGCGCGCAGGGCGCGGTCCACTTGCTTGGGCGGGGTCACTTCTCCGGCAGCGGCAAAAACGACAGCCTCCGACGGCCAGCCGAGTTCCGGGCGGCGCGATTGGCCGGCCGCCGGGCTGATGGGTTGGGCGATGGTTTGCACAAGACGGCCGTGGCCCACCTCGTTGCGCACCCAATCGGCTACCGTGTGGCTGTGCACCAATACGCCCAGGCTCAAATCCAGCACGCGCCGGTTTAACGGCAGGCTGGCCAGGGGATGCTGGGCCTGCCCGGCGCGAATGGCCCAGGCCAGGGCGGTTCCCGCCTCTCCGTGAGCATAACCCAGTTCCCGCGTGTAGCCGTCATACCGTCCCTGCCCGGCGGTCGTGTGGGCGATAAAGTGGTGCAGAAAGTAATCGTGCAGCACAACCACGCCAGGATAGCGGCGCATCATGGCGTAGAGGTCCTGGTGATGGACGCTGTTGCCCATCTGGTAGAGCGGCAAATCGAACTGCCAGCGCTCCTGGGGATACGCCGCCAACGGACGCACGATAAACTGCCGTCGCAGCGTCGCGTCGACCTGCTCTGGCTCTGCGGCATAGAGGGTCAGGTCCATTTCCCGGGCCAGATAAGGCAGCAGGTCGGCGCTGTAATCGGCGATGCCGCTGCGCGCGGGCGGCAGCGGGCTGAAGTAGGCGACGTGTAGGGGAAGGTGCGTCATGTCAGGATATCAGAAGGAGACTGGAGACTGGAGATTGGATACTACCGCCAGTCTCTAATCTCTCCTCTCTTCGCCACGCCCCGTTTCCGGCCGCGCCAGGCGTTCTTCGATGGCTTGCAGGCGACGGTTCATTTGCGCCAGTTGAGCGGTCAATTCGGCCAGGTCGTGGGTGCGGCTGGTTTGCTCATGGTCCTGGGCGATAAGCCGCGCTTCGTGGTCTTGCAGGCGGGCGACGAGGAGCCGGTTGAGGTCGTTTTGCTGTTGGAGCAACGGCCGTACGTACCACGTCGTGGCCACGTTATTCCACATCTGGCGCAGGCGGGCAATCAGGGGGCCGATCAGCGGCTTGGCGGAGGTGAACGGCCGTTCCGTCACCTCCTGCGCGGCTTCCAGCGGATCGGTAAGCTGCAATTCGTTGGGTTGGCTCATAAGGGCATTCTCCAGTTCAGGGGCCTACCTGCCAGATGGTTCCCGGCCAGGTCGTCGGGATCACGTCGGTGGGCCGGCGATCATAGCGGCCTTCCAGGGCGGTGGTGGTGATGGCGTAATGGGCGATGGCGCGTAACGGCCGTTCTGGCAGCGGCCAGGCATATCCTTCAGGGGTTTCCAGCCAGTACACTGCCTGTCCGGTGGCTTGCCAATCGTCAAGCTGTTGGGCGAAAACGGCCGTATCCAGCGCCGCCGGATCGCGCAAGGTAAAGACATTCAGGCCAAACAAAAATGCCAGCGGCGTGCCGATAAAATCCCCCTGTCCTACCGGGGCCGGATCATTAAAAATCAGCACCGCGCCAGGCTCAAACTGGCGGTTAAAGGTCGTCATCTGATCAATCAGACCGGTATGATCCACCTGCATCACCAGGCCGCGCGCCAGCCAGCCCAGGCTGCCCAGCCAGGCCACTGCCAGCAGCCCGGCCAGCGCCAGGCTGAGCGGTTTGCGCCAGGCGGCCAGCCAGGCAATCAGCGCCGCTGCGGCGGCCAGGAAAAAAGGCAAGGTCACCGGCACGTAGCGACGCATGGTGTAAATGTGGTGCGGATTGGTCTGGATGCGCCACAGGTACAGCAGCGAAAACAGCAGCCCCACGCCGATCAACACCGCGCTGCGCCGGTCGGCGCGCCAGATGAGCAGGCATATGCCCAAAATGCCCAGCCACACGCCCAGCGGCGACAGGTACCAGCCCAGGCGCAGCAAATTTTCCTGGTCGGGCCGGGGGATCTGGCCAGTGGAGTACCAATCGCTCCAACTGGAGGTGACGCCAAGTGCGGGGCGAATGAACCAGCCATAGGCGCCCAGCAGCAGCACGAGCAGCACGCCGACGACGAGGATGTGCCGGCGATACCGGCCGAGTTGGGCCAGCCGGGTGCGGTAGCGGGCAAAAATCAGCAAAATGACCAGGGTGAGGAGAACGGCCGTTACCGGAATCAGCCAGTAGCGCTGCAGCAAGGCCAGCCCATAGCCAAAAATCTCGTAAAAATACGGCCGGCTTTGCGTCAGGCCGTGCAGGAATGAATGAGCTGTCAGCAGCCCCAGCGGCAGGTAAAACCAGGCGGCGTCGCGGCGCAGTTGGCCGCTGCCAAACTGCCACAAAAACAGCAGCCCTAAGATCAGCCAGATGAAATAAAAATCGATGCGCACCAGGAACAATTCGCCCAGCGCCAGCCCGGCCAACAGCGCCCAAAAGGCGCGTGGCCCGCGCCCGCTCAGCCACATGCCCAGGCTCCACAGGCCGGTCCACAGCAGGAATTGCGTTAGCGGTTCGGTGGTGGGGTAGCGGGCAAACCACTGCTGGACGCCGTTCACCGTCAGCCCAGTCAGGGCGAGGGCGGCCGCTTCCCAGCTGGCAAACTGGCGCACGGTCAGGTAGACGGCCAGGCTGCCCAACAGCGCCCACAGCCCGGTCAGCAGCAGCGCGCCCCACACGCCGCTCAGACCAAAAGCCACCGCCTGCCACACCGGATGCAGGTGGTAGAACTGCGGCAAAATGGTTGGCCCTTCGTGGCTGGCCACGTAAAAAGCGGGGTAGAGGTAAAAATCGGCGATGGGGTTGACCGGGTTGGCGCGCAGCAGCGCGGGGTAGAGGGCGGCCGGCAGGTGGTCGAAGGTGGGGGTGTGGAGGAGGATACGGCCGTTTTCGGCAATGGCCGCCGCCAGATTGACGTAAACGCCGGCGTCTGCGCCGCCGAGGATAAATTCATGGGGCCGGAAGAAGAGCCACAACGCCGCCGCCAGCCAGATCAGCAAAAAAAGCGGCTCAAAGCGTGGGGAGAGCAGGGCGGGCGACGGCCGTAAATCCTCCACCGGCGGCGACGTTTGGACGGCGGCCGGGCGGCGTCGCCGCCCCAAGCCGACCGCCACGACCAGCGCCAGCCAGATCAGGCCCAGATTGAGCAGCGAATAAACGCCCAATTCGGCCAGCACAAAGGCAATCCAGCCGACGATGGTGAGGCCCAGGGCCAGCGCCGCAAACGCCAGGCTCAGCATGGCCATTAACCGGCCTTCTCCCTGGCCCGGCGGCACGCGGCCAAATAGCCCCATGAGGAGCCAGCCCAGACCGCCGCAGGCCAGTACCAGGAGCAGCAGCGCCGCCCAGGGCGGCAGCGGGGCCGTCTCGATCACGGGCCGTTTCCTCCGCCGGTGATGCGCCAGGGGATGCCGGGCACAACGGCCGTTTCCGCATACGGTCCGGCCGCCATATCATCAAAATAGCCGTGCGCCAGCAGCGCGCTGTAAGAGAAAATGGCGTGTCCGGCTGTCCCGGCGGCCCGCGCCATGTTGATGCGCGCCTCGATTTCCGCAAAATCATCGAAGTCTGCGCCAATGCCAGGGATAATGTAACGGCCGTTATTGCTCGCCTGGAAATCTTCTACCAGCGTCGCAAAGCGCGCCTGTGTCCAAAAACTGCTGCCGTAAATCATTGGCATGATCGCGTCTATCGTATCGTTGGCCAGCCACGCTTTGGAATCCTGGTAGAAATCATGATAGCCTTGCGTGCCGCCCCAGCCCCAATAATCGATGTAAATCGGCCACACCGCAGCCGTCAGCCAGATGTCCGGCTTCAGGGGCACAATCTGCTCATAAAACTTGGCGATGGTCCCGTTCACCTGCTGCCGCTGCCAGGCGGCATAAGCCTGGCCGTCGCCGTCAAAGCAATCCGCGCCATACGCCGCGGCGCTCACCGGATCACAGGAGCTGGCGCGCAGCGCGTAACGCGCATGGTCCAGGTGCAGGCCATCCACATCGTAGCGCGTTACCAGGTCGGTGGCTACCGCCAGCAAATGGTCGTCGACGAACAGCGAAGCCGGGCTGGCCCGCAGGTAAGAATCGCAGATCACGTTGCCGTCGGTGTCCCATTGCAAGCCGTTGGGCTTGTCGCCGGTCAGGCCGTGTTCATCCTGGATGAGATAATAGAGGTGGCGCGGTACGGTGCCATCGGGCGGCGGCGTGCAGCCCAGCCAGACTGGATATACGTTGATGTAGGCATGCACTTGCAGGCCGCGCTCGTGGGCTTTTTGGATGAGGTATTGCAGTGGGTCCCAGCCCGGATTTTGCCCCAGCGTGCCCGTCAGGCGCTGCGACCAGGGCTCCACGTTGGAGTCGTAAAACGCATCCGCTTCACCGCGCACCTGGAAAAAGAGGGCGTTAAAACCGGCCAGCGCCGCATTGTTGACGATCTCGTCCAGTTTGGCGGGGTTTACGTCGGCAGCGTTGAGCGTCCAATCGAAGCGCGTCACCCACAGGCCGCGCAGTTCGACCATGGGTTCTGGCGGCTCTTGCTTGATGGCCAGCGGCAGAAAGGTGAACCAGTTGCCTTCTTGCGCCAGCGCTTGGCCCAAGAGCCACACGCTCCCGGCCAGCGCCCAGACGATCAGTAGATACTTGATGGTTTTGTTCTTCATGACGTCAATCCAACGTCCAATTGTGCCACAAAAAGTGGCGGAACCGAAACGACGGTTGACGGCCGTTCCCCCCACGACTATACTGCCCGCCATGACAATCATCGACATCAGCCGCACCTTAACCCACGATCTGTCCGTCTGGCCGGGCAGCGATCCCTTTGTATTGGAGACCACCCTGCGTAAGCGGGATGGCGCGTCGGTCAACGTGACCCGCCTGATCATCGGCGCGCACACCGGCACCCACGCCGACGCCCCCTACCATTTCGATGATGCGGGGGTGAAGATGGAGGAGGTGGATTTACGGCCGTTCTGGGGCCTGGCCCAGGTCGTTACCATCCACAAACCATCCGGGCCGCTCTTCCCCGCCGACTTCACCGCCTACGACCTGACCCGCGCGCCGCGCCTGCTCGTGCGCACGCCCATCGGCGACCTGCCGCACAGCCAGTTCCCGCGCGCCATCCCCCACCCCAGCCCCGAACTGGCCGACTTCCTCGGCGCGCAGGGTGTTATCCTGTATGGAACCGACGCCCCTTCGATGGACGCCGTGGACAGCCAGGATTTGCCTGGCCACCACGCCCTGCTGCGCAACCGGGTCGCCATCCTGGAGGGCCTGGACCTCAACAACGCTCCCGATGGCCTTTACGAACTGGTCGCCCTGCCCCTCAAAATCGGCGGCGGCGACGGCAGCCCCGTGCGGGCGGCGCTGCAGCCTTATCAAAAAGATTGACAGGCGCTCAGTTGATTTCTATCATGGGCGTAGATTGGATCAATCTTGGAGATTGGTCCAATCTGTACGACGTGTTTAGATAGTTACGAAGTCCAGCGAGACTTCATGCGTGGAACACACCACCATGAATGAAAAGCCAGAGCTAGAGCGAGAGCCAGAGGAAGAAGTCATGTAAGACTCTATCTCTATCTCTAGCTCTTGCTCTAGCTATTTTCACAGGAGAATCGCATGAATCCGACGGCCGAAAAACAAATATTGAAAAAGAATATTGCATTAGCTTTGGAGGAACTATCCACGGAGAATTTAGAGCTTTTGCGCGAGTTCGCTGACTTTTTGCGTTCCCGCTCTGAAACGGCCGTTGCCCAGACCGGCCGTGTGGTGCAAATGGGCGGTCTGTGGCAGGGGTATGCTTTCTCGACGGAGGAAATCGCTGCTGCCCGCCAGGAAATGTGGTCAAGCTTAGGCGAGGACGCCGATGAGTGAGTTTGTCACGGATACTCACCCGCTCGTTTGGTACCTGACAAAAGATAAGCGACTGTCGGCCGCGTGCCTGGAAATCTTTCAAAAAACCGATACCGGCGAACACACGTTGTGGATTCCGGCTATTGTGCTGGTAGAAGTGCAATACCTGGTGGAACGCAGTCGCTTTCCACAGGAGCTGCTGGCGCAAGTTTATTCGCTGTTACTCCCGCCAACCATCAACTACAGACTTTTTCCATTAGATTTGTCGGTCATACGCGCAATTGTTCAGGTAAGCGCTGATGTGGTGCCAGAAATGCCGGATCGCCTCATTGCAGCCACGGCCGTGGCCGCCAACGCCCCCTTGTTGAGCCGTGATCATAAAATCACGGCCGTTCCCAACCTCTCCGTCATCTGGTAGTGACATGCCTCCAAACCTTAAAGATGCCCAACAACTGGACGCTCAGGATGAGCTGGCCGCGTTTCGCGGCCGCTTTGTCATCACCGATCCCGATTTAATTTACCTGGATGGCAACTCGCTGGGGCGGCTGCCGCTGGCGGCGCAGGCGCGATTGGCTGAAGCCGTGACCCAGGAATGGGGCGACCGGCTGATTCGCGGCTGGAACGAGGGCTGGATCGACCTGCCCGCGCGCGTCGGCGGCAAAATTGCCGGGCTGATTGGCGCGCAGCCGGACGAAGTGCTGGTGGCCGATTCCACGTCGGTGAACCTCTACAAGCTGGCGCTAGCCGCGCTGTCAGCGCAGCACGGCCGTCACACAATCATCACCGACGACCTGAATTTCCCCTCCGACCTGTACATTTTGCAGGGCATCTGCCGCCAGTTGGGGCCGGATTACCGGGTGCAGGTGGTGGCGTCGCCGGACGGCATTCACGGCCCGCTGGCAGGGCTGGCGCAGGCCATTG
>Ga0209607_1004069_pt1 | contig 10969 bp, 10 predicted proteins | sample AD_UKC117_MetaG_FD_184413 | JGI IMG/M metagenome (GOLD analysis project Ga0209607, IMG submission 184413) | Active sludge microbial communities of municipal wastewater-treating anaerobic digesters from Hong Kong - AD_UKC117_MetaG (SPAdes)... | ecosystem: Engineered > Bioreactor > Anaerobic >... | reverse complement strand
CAAACCGGCTGGCACGTCGTCAACATCGGCGACAACGAACTGGAATGGACCAGCCCCGCCGGACGCACCTACCGCACCAAACCACCCAACACCCTCGACCACGCAGCGTAAAACCCGAGGACCAACTGCCCCGAAACCCCGTCCAGCCCCCCGCTGGACGGGCGCCCCGGCGCGCCTGTGATTGGGTCGCGGATATCCCCTGCGTGGCTCTGCTCCGAGCCGTGGGGGCGGAGGTACAGCCTGCACCAACAGCCAGGCACGATCGGTCACAACGCAGATGACGGACTTCGCCCTGCTCATCGCCGAAGTGACTTGAATGCTCAGCACTCGCGCCCATGAGGGGCCGGCCAGCAGGCACCCGGCGAACTGGAGGAACTCCGCGGCACTCCACCGCATCGAAAACGTCGCCTTCGTGTCCGCGCAGGCCCGCGTCGTCTGCTCATGCGCCGACACGCTGGCGTTTACCGTGTCCGAGGTAGACCGACATTCGCCGACTGAGTGGCCCTGCGACGTCCAAGACCGGGCTAAGCGATATCGGCCAGGAACCTGTCCATCGCCATGCCCGTGCTTTCCTCGCCTTCTGGCACCGCGGCGTACACCCGTTGCACGAAGATCGCCAGATCAGCCCCGTCACACGCCAACATCGCCACTCCAGACGCCGAACTCAACGTCAACGTCACCCGCCCCCGGCCAGCCGGGGCCACCATCACATCTCCGCCGCCTGCCGGCGCGTACAACCCGTCACGCAGCAGCTCTCGCGCGAACGTCCACAACACCTGCGTGCCCCCGGCGGTGAACACCGCCGATACCGCAAATGGACCATCACACCGGAAGATGAACTGCGCAGCCACAATCTCGTCCCGGCCGACCAAGGTCGTCGACACCACCTGCGTCACCTCAGCACCAGACGAACTCATCAACAACCTCCATCTCCGCCCCGAAAGACCACGAACCTGCAACTCCACGAAGTCCGGACGCGTGGACCCCAAACGCGCAATGCGCGAACTCGTGAACGCCCTTGCGAAATCTCACAGCCATTTCCCCAGCTACCCCCGGTGCATATCCACGAAGCGTGAGTAGTGCCCCTGGAACGCCGTGACCACAGTGGCGGTCGGCCCGTTGCGGTGCTTGGCCACGATGATGTCGGCCTCCCCCATCCGTGGGGAATCTTTCTCGTAGGCGTCCTCCCGGTGCAGCAGAATCACCACGTCCGCGTCCTGCTCAATCGATCCCGACTCACGCAGATCGCTCATCATGGGCTTGCGGTCGGTGCGCTGCTCGGGTCCACGGTTCAACTGGCTGATCGCCACCACCGGCACTTCGAGTTCCTTGGCGAGCAGCTTCAAGGCGCGGGAGAACTCAGCAACCTCCTGCTGACGGGATTCCACCCGCTTGCCCGAACTCATCAACTGCAGATAGTCGACGATGATCAGCCGTAGATCGTGCTGCTGCTTGAGACGGCGGCACTTGGCCCGGATCTCCATCATCGACATGTTCGGGGAATCGTCGATGAACAGCGGTGCGTCGGACACTGTGGACATGGTGTTGACCATGCGGGTCCACTGTTGCTCGTTGAGGGAACCGGACCGCATGTGATGCAGCGGCAGTTCCCCTTGTGCCGACAACAGCCTCATCACGATCTCGTTGCGGCTCATCTCCAGGCTGAAGATGGCACTGGTCAGTCCGTGTTTGATGCTGCAGGAGCGTGCGAAGTCCAGGCCGAGGGTGGACTTTCCCATCGCGGGACGTGCCGCCACCACGATCATCTGCCCTGGGTGCAGCCCGTTGGTGAGCTTGTCCAGGTCGATGAAGCCAGTGGGGATACCGATGATGTCGCCAGTGTGGTTCTGGATGGATTCCAGTTCGGTGTACACACCGTCGAGGAGGTCGGACAGCGGGGCGTAGTCCTCCGCGGTCGTGCGTTGGGTGATCTCATACACCTCGGCCTGCGCCCGGTTGATGAGGTCCTCGACCTCGCCCTCGCCGGAGAAACCGGTCTGCACGATGCGGGAACCGACTTCGACAAGCCGGCGCCGCATGGACGCGTCGCGCACGATCTGGGCGTAATAGGACGCGTTGGCGGTCAGCGGCGGAGAGGCCACCAGAGTGTGAAGGTACGGGGCGCCCCCGATGCGCTGGAGTTCCCCGGAGGCCAACAGACCCGCGGAGACCGTGATCGCGTCGGCAGGCTCTCCCCGGGCGTACAAGTCCAGGACGATCCGGTACACGGCCTGGTGAGCCGGGGTGTAGAAGTCCTCCTCGCGCAGGCGCTCAACGGCATCGGCGATGGCGTCCTTGCTCAGCATCATCGCCCCGAGCACACACTGCTCGGCCGCAAGGTCCTGCGGCGGCACACGTTCGAAGGAGGCCGGTGCGGCAGGCGACATGTCCAGGCTCATGCATCAGTTGTAACCACCGGGTACGACAAAACGGCGTCGATTCGCCCGTGTGGTTCAGATGGCTGTGGACGACCAGGTGTGTGGCCTGTGGAACCCCCTCACCACAACATCTTCACAACCTGTGGAAAACCTGGGATGAGCAGACTGCAAGCATCGCCGAACATGCCTCTGATCAGGGATTTCGGCCTTCGGCGAACTGTGGACGAAACTCGTCGCTAGGCCTGCGGAAAGCGCCTGATCAGGTATTCGCGAAGTCCCGGTATGGTGTCGCGGACCATGGTCACCACGTCATCGAAGTCCGTCGCGGTTCCGTAGTACGGATCCGGTACATCCTGGTCATCGGCGTCCGGGTCGAAGGCACGGATCAGCACTGCGTCGTCGACGCCCATCTGTTGAAGGTCGTCGAGGTTTGCTTGGTCCATTGCCAGGACCAGATCGGTTCCGGACAGCGCTGCGGCACTGGCCTGCCGGGCACTGTGGTCCAGGGCGTAGCCGGCTCTGGCCAACGCATCGAGCGCTCTGGGGTCGGCATCCTGGCCGATGTGCCAATGCCCGGTGCCCATGGAGTCGACCTCGACGTCCAGGTCCGCCAGTTCGGTGGCCAACACGGCTGCCGCGATCGGTGAGCGGCAGATGTTGCCCAGGCACACGGTCGTGACGCGCAGGGTCATGTCAACTCCCCGATGACTGCCAGCTGGGCCTCGCAGCCCGCCGCCAGTCAGACCGATACGACGTGCAGGGTCACGGTTGCGATCACATCGGGGTGCAAGGTCACCCGCACCGGGTAGTCACCCAGCAGCTTGATGTGCCCTTCCATCTCGATCGAGCGCTTCTCGATCAGCGGTCCGCCAGCGGCCTTGATCGAATCCGCAACGTCGGCAGCGGTGACGGACCCGAACAACCGGCCCTGCTCGCCGGCCTTGGCCGTGAAGGTGACGGTCAGCGCTTCGAGTTGCTCACGAACCTCGTCAGCGTGCTCACGTCCGCGAATCTCGCGGGCGCCGCGTGCGCGCTTGATCTGGTCGATCTGCTTCTCGCCGCCCTTGGTCCACGCAATGGCGAAACCACGAGGCACGAGGTAGTTGCGGCCGTAGCCGTCCTTCACCTCGACCACGTCGCCGGGAGCGCCGAGGTTGTCGACATCTTGAGTCAGGATGATCTTCATGGTGCTCCTCAGCGGGCCGTCGACGAGTACGGCAGCAAGGCCATCTCGCGGGCGTTCTTGATCGCCTTGGCAATCTCGCGCTGCTGCTGCACGGTCACGCCGGTGACTCGCCGCGCGCGGATCTTGCCGCGGTCGGAGATGAACTTGCGCAGCAACGCAACATCTTTGTAGTCAACCGTCTCGACGCCTGCGGCTTTGAGCTGGTTGGCCTTCTTCTTGATCGGCTTTACGGGCCGAGGTGGCTGTTTGGCCATTGTGGTGCTCCGATGTGTCGGGCCCGGCTGGTGAGCCGGAATGGGTTAGGGATATTCAGTTTGAGTCGGGATCAGAAAGGTGGCTCGTCGACCGCGCCGCCCCACGAGTCGCCGCCGCTCTTGCCGCCGGCCGGGGCCCCCCAGGGATCGCCCCCACCGGAGGCCGCCGATGCCGACTGGCCGCCGTCGGAGGTGCCACTGCGGGTGGTCTTCTGGATCTTCGCGGTGGCGTAGCGCAGTGCAGGTCCGATGTCGTCGATGTCGACTTCGTACACGGTGCGCTTCTCGCCCTCACGGGTTTCATAGGAACGCTGCTTGAGCCGTCCGATCACGATCACCCGAGTGCCCTTCGACAGGGACTCGGCGACGTTCTCGGCGTACTGCCGCCACACCGTGCCGGACAGCCAGACTGTCTCGCCGTCCTTCCACTCGCCGGTAGCGTTGTCCCGGCTGCGCGGTGTCACAGCGATACGCACACTGGCCGCAGCCACCCCCGAGGGGGTGAAACGCAGCTCCGGATCGGCAACGAGGTTGCCCACCATGTTGATTTGGGGTTCACCGACCATTTCAAGACCTTTCCGTCAAGAGCGAGGGATCGCTGGCACAACAGTGACGCGGGGGTACGACAAGTTCACCGTTTCAGGCGGCGCGGCGCAGAACCTTCGTGCGCAGCACTGCCTCGTTCAGGTTCAGCTGACGGTCCATCTCGGCCACGGCCTGCGGTGTGCAGGTCAGGTCCAGCACCACGTAGATGCCTTCGGCCTTCTTCTGGATCTCATACGCCATGCGACGGCGGCCCCAGATGTCGATCTTGTCGACGGTGCCCTTGTCCTGGCGGATGACGTTCAGGAAAGTCTCGAGACTTGGCTGAACGGTCCGTTCCTCGAGATCTGGATCGAGGATGATCATCACTTCATAGGGACGCAACTGCGACCACCTCCTCTGGACTCATGCGGCCACGGTCTCTCCGTGGCAGGAGGTCATTGAGCGTCTGCGCAGTCTCGGTGACCGCGCCTATTCAGGGTAACCGATAGCGCGGATCGCTGGGTCCGCCGGTGTGGAAAACCCTTCTCCGGTTGCCTGCGCTCTGCTGGACGGCTGGTCGTGAGCTCCGGTGTGTTCCACCGCAGGCGTGAGAGTTGGGTACCGGCGTTGGACCTCTGGCGTTGGACGACCACGGGCGATTTGTCTGTCACATCTGTACCGATCTCCAACGTACGTACCCAACTCCAACGCCTGTGGACGTTGCCCGCCCCCCCGGAGAAGCCGGACGGATCATCGGATGCCCCGAGGCGGCCCAGCCGCGATTTCGCAACAGCGTCCGGTCGGTCGTCGGCTGCCGCGTCAGCCTCGCGGCATCGGCGACCCACCGGCCTGCACCGACGCTGGCCTAGACTCGACTCCCGTGACCATCGCCGTGCGCCCCATCTCCGCGGACACCCATCTGGCCTTCGTCGAGGAGCAGCCCTCGGTGTCCTTCCTGCAGACCCCGGCGTGGGCGGGCGTCAAGGCCGAGTGGCACTGCGAGTCGGTGGGCTGGTTCGACAACGGTGACCTCGTGGGGGCGGCGCTGGTGCTGTACCGGCAGGTGCCGAAGGTGAAGCGATTCCTGGCCTACATCCCGGAGGGTCCGGTGCTGCCGTGGGACCGCGCTGTCACCGATCTGGCGGCGTGGCTGCAACCGCTGCTCGACCACACCAAGACCAAGGGTGCCTTCGCGCTGAAAATGGGTCCGGCCGTGGCCACCCGCAGGTGGCGCGCCGAAACGGTGAAGGCCGCCATCGCCGACGACGAGGTCACCCGACTGGGCGACGTCCCCGCCGACGACGAAATGGCCACCGGACTTGCCCTGCAAGAAGCCTTCAAGAAGACCGGTTGGCATCAGGATGCCAGCGGCGGAGCCGGCTTCGGCGATGTCCAGCCGCGCTATGTGTACCAGCTCCCGCTGGCGGGGCGCACCGAGGACGAGGTGTTCGCCGGCTTCAACCAGTTGTGGCGTCGCAATGTGCGCAAGGCCGAGAAGAGCGGGGTGGAAGTGGTCGCGGGAACCCGTGATGACCTGGCCCTTTTCCACCCTGTCTACGTCGAGACCGGTGAGCGCGACGGGTTCACGCCGCGCGGACTGTCCTACTTCCAACGGATGTGGGACGCCATGAACGCCGAGGATCCGCAGCGGTTGCGGCTCTACCTGGCCCGCCATGAGGGTGAAGTGGTGGCAGCGACGACTCTGGTGACCGTCGGCGACCACGCCTGGTACTCCTATGGCGCTTCCACGACGGCCAGTCGAAACGTCCGGCCCTCCAACGCAGTCCAATGGCGCATGATCACCGACAGCATGGCCAGCGGCTGCTCTGTCTACGACCTGCGCGGAATCAGCGACAACCTCACCGCCGGGGACCACCTGCTGGGCCTGGTCCAGTTCAAGGTGGGCACCGGGGGCTACGCCCAGGAATACGTCGGCGAATGGGACCACGTGCTGCGACCCATGTGGAACAAGGCCTACGACGTGTACCGAAGCCGCCGGTAGGTCCGGCGCGCGGGCCGCCCTTGCCCTGTCCGCACGGTCCGCGGATGTAAGACTGCTGCGGTGACCTTCACGCTGCACGTCGATGGGCCCGCCTGGCGTGAGCACACCTCATCGGTGCGCGACGCCCTGCGATCAGCGATCCGCGGTGACACCGGCATGTCGCGGCTCGGCGACCTGGTGCCCGTCGCGAAGGGCAACGGCTACGGCCAGGGATTGCGCCGGCTGGCCGCTGAGGCCACGCGGTTGGGCGTCGACCGGCTGGCCGTGGGCACGGTGTTCGAGATTGCCGAGGTCGCCGAAGCGTTCCACGGCGAGATCCTGGTGATGTCCCCCTGGGATCCACGCGACACCGTTGCCGCTGCCCGCTGGCGCAATATCGACTCCTCGGCTGTCGCTGCCCGAGTCATCCGCACCATCTCGGACGCCGAGACGGCCAAACGGGCACCGCTGGAACTGCCCCCGGGCAGTCGCATCGTGATCGAGGGCATCACCAGCATGCGCCGGTTCGGGATGCTCGAGAACGAACTGCTGTCTGTCGTCGGCGCGCAGGCGATGCAATCGGCACTGGCGCAGGGTCGCCTGCACATCGAGGGCCTCGCGTTGCACCTGCCGCTGGCAATGCCCGAGGTCCACCACGTATCGGCGACGAAACTCCCGCGCGGCACGAGTACCAGAGTGATCGAGGTGCAAGGGTGGGCCAAGACCTGGCGGGCAGCGCTCGAGGAGCTGCTGCGGGCCGAGGTGCCCGTGTCCGAGAACGCCAACTCGCTGTGGGTCTCGCACCTGACCGACGACGAGTTGACCTCGTTGCGCGGGCTGGAACCCGACGTCGCCGTGAATGCCCGGGTGGGCACCCGGCTGTGGCTCGGCGACGGGCAGACCCTCTCGGCGCGCGGCACGATTCTGGCAGTCCATCCGGTGGGTCGCCGCTTCGCGGTGGGGTACCGGCAACGCAAGGCCAGCAGCGACGGATTGCTGCTGGTCGTCGGTGGCGGGACGTCCCACGGCGTTGCGATGGCCGCACCCACACCCGCGGCCTCCCTGCGCCAGCGTGCCATCGCCGCCGGTACCGGGGCTTTGGAAGCCACCGGGCGCAGTCGCTCCCCGTTCCAATGGGGCGACAAACTGCTGTGGTTCGCCGAACCTCCGCATATGCAGGTCTCGATGCTGTGGCTGCCTGACTCGGTACTGCGCGAGGGTCTGGCCAACGGGCTGCGGAATCCCGCGGTCGGGGACACGTTGGACTGCCGCGTACGCCACACCACGGCTCTGTTCGACGCCGTGCTCGACGACGCATGATCTCGATCCTGCCCAGCCGCGACGACCGCGTCGTCGCCAGCGGCAGCGAGGTGGCCGGGGGGCCGGCGGGGACTCGGGTGCTGCTCGGCGCCACGTGGTGGAACGTGTTCCGAGTGCTCATCCTGATGACCGCCACGGCCGCGGCGGTGGGCTACCTCAGCAAGTACTACTGCCTGATCAACGGCTGGGGTGAGGGCAAGTACACGCACCTGTGCTACTCGGACATCCCGCCGCTGTACTCCTTGCGGGGACTGGCCGACGGCGCGATCCCCTACATCAGCGACCTCCCTGCCGACCAGGTGCTCGAGTACCCGGCGCTGACCGGGGTGTTCGTGTACCTGGCGGCCCGGTTGACCCCGGCCGGCAACACGGATTGGTTCTTCGACGTCAATGTGATCCTGCTGCTGATCTGCTGGCTCGTCGCGGTCATCGCCACCGCCCTGGCGCAGCGCAGTCGGCCGTGGGACGCAGCCATGGTCGCCCTGGCCCCGGGCATCATCCTGGCGGGCACGATCAACTGGGACCTGCTGCCGGTGGCACTCGTCGCCGTGTCCATCGCACTGTGGGCCCACAACCGGCCGACCTGGGCCGGGGTGTTCCTGGGGCTCGGCATCGCGGCGAAGTTCTACCCGCTGCTGCTGCTGGGGCCGATGTTCCTGCTGTGCTGGCGGGCCCGCGCATGGGGTGCGTTCGGCCGGTACCTGGGAGGCGCGATCGTCGCCTGGTTGGCCGTCAACGTCCCGTTCATGTTGGCAAGTTTCGACGGATGGTCCCGCTTCTACACGTTCAGCCGTGAACGCGGCGAGGACTTCGGATCGATCTGGCTTGCGCTGACGACCGCCGGGCGCCAGGTCCCGGCCGACCAACTCAACACCGTCGCCACCGGACTGCTGCTGCTGGCGTCCGTGGGGATCGCGTTGCTCGTATGGCGGGCTCCGCAGGCCCCACGCGTCGCACAGGTCCTGTTCCTGGTCGTAGCGGCCTTCCTGCTGACGAACAAGGTGTACTCCCCGCAGTACGTGATCTGGTTGATCCCGTTGGCCGTGCTCGCCCGGCCCCGGTGGCGCGATCTGCTCATCTGGCAGGCCGCCGAAGCGGTCTACTTCGTCGCCGTCTGGCTGTACCTCGCCGGTCTCGACGGCGACGACGCGAAAGGGCTGTCCCGCGAGGCCTACGCCGTGGCGATCGTGATCCACCTCGCCGCCACAGTCTGGTTCAGCGGGATGGTCGTGCGCGACATCCTGCGCCCCGCCCACGACCCCGTGCGCAACGACGGGGCGGGGGTCGAGGACCCGCTCGCCGGACCGCTGGCCGCTATGGACTCGCGGCCGGTTGCGACGACGGTGGTGGCACCACCTCAGTAGGGGGCTGTCTGGGAGCCTGCGCTGGAGCAGTCGTCGCCGCCGGGCTCGGGGCCTGGGTCGGCGTCTGGGTCGGCTGCGCAGTCGGCGACTCCGTGACCTCACCGGAGGGTGAGATCTCGTCGGTCGGCAGGGCCGACGGGCTCTGCGACACCGAGGCGGTCGGGGAGGGCGACACGGTCGATCCGCCGCCGGCGATCCACTCCCCGGGCATCTCGAACGTCTCCACCGGCAGTCCCTCCAGGGCTCCCCGGTTGAACGCCGTCCACATCTGCGCCGGGAACGAGCCACCGGTCACACTGGACAGCCCACCGGTCCCCTCCAGCGTCACCATGTTCCCGTCCTTGTCGGACTTGGCCATCATCACTGCCGTCGACAACTGCGGGGTGTAGCCCACGTACCAGGCGGACATGTTGTTGTCGGTCGTGCCGGTCTTACCAGCGGATGGCCGACCGAGGCCCAGCGCCGTCGTGCCGGTTCCGACGTTGACGACCTGCTGGAGGGCGAAGTTGACGTTGTCCATCACGGTCTCGTCGAACTCACGCTTGGTGTTGACCTCCAACTCGAAGTCGGTCTGCTTGTCGGGCGTCTTGACCTGCTTGATCAGCACGGTATCGGCCCGCTCACCGCGGGCGGCGAACGTCGCATATGCGTCGGCCATGTCCAGTGCTGTGGGCGAAGCGGTCCCCAGGACCGTCGTCGGGTCGGCCTTCAGCCCGGTGGTGTCACGCGGAACGCCGGCCCTGATGGCCGCCTTGCGCACGTTGTCGGTTCCGACCTGCAAACCGAGTTCCACGTACGGGGTGTTGATGGAGTTCTCCGTGGCCTTGAGCAGCGTGACAGTCCCGTAGCTCACATTCCCGTAGTTCTGCAGGGTGTATCCCTCGATCGTGCGCGGCGAACTGCCGTCCCACGTGGAGTAAAGGCCGATGTCCTGCTCGAGCGCCGCAGTAAGGGCGAACGGCTTGAACGTCGACCCTGCCAGAGCCGTCGACTGGGTGGCGTCGTTGAGCTGGTTGCGCAGGTAGTTCTTGCCGCCATACATCGCCACGATCTCGCCGGTGCCCGGCCGGACGCTGGCCAGACCGATCCGCAAGCCCTCGGTGTTGTACGTGGGGCCGTAGTCGCGGACCGCGGCGATGGCCGCATCCTGCGCCTGCTTGTTGATGGTGGTGGTCACCCGGTACCCGTTGAGGTTGATGTCGTCGTCGGTGTAGCCGAGATCGAGCAGCGCCAGGCGGGCGCTCTCCAACAGGTAGCCGTTCGGGCCCTTGAAGTAGTTGTAGGCACCACTCCACGGGATCGGCTCCGGGAACACCAGCGCGTCCGCCTCCGCCTGAGTGAGGGCGCCGGTGGTCACCATGCCGTCGACGACGTAGTCCCACCGCGCACGCAGGTCGGCCTGGCCCTTCTTGCTCGCGTAGAAGCTGGGCGCCCGGATGATCGCCGCGAGGTACGCGGACTCGGCGGCGTCGAGCTTCGAGGCGCTCTTGCCGAAGTAGGCCTGCGAGGCGGCCTGGATGCCATAGGCCCCGCGACCGTAGTAGATCGTGTTGAGATAATCGGCGAGGATCTCGTCCTTGCTCGACTGGGTCTCGAGTTTGACCGACAGGACCAGTTCCTTGAACTTGCGGCTGAACGACTGCTCCTGTGACAAGTAGGCGTTCTTCGCGTACTGCTGGGTGATCGTCGAGGCGCCCTGCACGGTGCCGCCCGTGATGTTGTTCCACGCCGCACGGGCCAGGCCGCGCGGGTCGAAACCGCCGTGGTTGTAGTAGCCGCGGTCCTCAGCCGCGAGCATCGCCGCCTGCATCTGCGGCGAGATCCGATCCAGCGGAACACTCGTACGGTTGGCCTCCCCGATCCGGCCGATCTCGGTCTTGCCGTCGTCGTAGTAGACCCGCGTCGTCTGCGCCACGGCGAGGTCGTTGGGCTTGGGAATCTGGGTGGTGGCCACAGCGATG
>Ga0209607_1004060_pt1 | contig 10992 bp, 8 predicted proteins | sample AD_UKC117_MetaG_FD_184413 | JGI IMG/M metagenome (GOLD analysis project Ga0209607, IMG submission 184413) | Active sludge microbial communities of municipal wastewater-treating anaerobic digesters from Hong Kong - AD_UKC117_MetaG (SPAdes)... | ecosystem: Engineered > Bioreactor > Anaerobic >... | reverse complement strand
GAACCTGTGCACAACCCGCCCCGACCCCTCACCACAAACGCTACGACCCGGGTACGACAGACACGACCCGCGCAACAAGCCCTGTGCACAACGCGAGCAGCCCAGCGCCCGACTTGGGAGGGGAATCCGGCTGCAAGTCGCGGCCGGTCGTTGACGCTCCGAGGTTGGCGTCACTCGCGGGGGAGTCAGACCGGCGCGCTACAGCGTCGACAGGCTCTTTTCCGCTGACTGCAACATCAATCGCTGCTGATTGAGGCTCTGCTGAGCGGCCTCGACCTTGGCTTGATCCCCAGATTTCTGCGCGGCAGCAAGCTCGGTCTCGAGCTTGCTGACAGACGCGCGGTACGCGTCCACAAGTCCCTGCGCCCGATCCCGAATCTCCGGGTTGCTCCGGCGCCATGCCGAGGTCTCTGCCGATCGGATGGCGTCATCGACGGCTCGAAGACGGGCGTCCAGTTTGGGCTTGTCCGCACGCGGAACGTGGCCGATCCCAGCGAACTCGCCCTGGATGTCGCGCAGGGCCTTGCGGGCAGATTTTGCGTCCTTGATGGGCAGCAGTGCCTCGGCCTTGACGACCAGTGCCTTCTTGGCCGTCAGGTTCTGCTTCTGTTCGTTGTCGCGGGCGTTGAAAGTCTGCTTGCGCGCGCTGAAGAACTTCTCCTGTGCTCCGCGGAAACGTTGCCAGAGGGCCTCATCGTCGCGCTTGCCCGCGAAACCGGCCTTCTTCCACTGCTCCATGAGGTCGCGAAATGCCGCCGCCGTGCTCTGCCAATCGGTGGAGTCTGCCAATGCCTCGGCCTGCTCGGCCAGCGCGTTCTTCGCGGCCACCGCTGCGGCGCGCTTACGGTCCTGCTCGTCGCGGTGCACCTTGCGCGCCTTGTCGAAGGACCGTCGCGCCGTCCGGAAACGCTCCCATAGTGCGTCTGTCGCCGGGCGCTGCTCCGCTGTGGGCTTGGGGAGTTTCTTCCACTCGTCGACCAGTGCCCGGTAGCGCTCACCGGTCTGCTTCCAGGCCGTCGACGCAGCCAGTTCCTCAGCCTCCGCGACGATCTTCTCGCGGGCCTGCTGGCCGGCGATGGTCGCGGCTTTGCGCTCCTCGTCGAGAATCTGTCCGCGGATGTTCGCCAGCACCTCGAGTTGCCCGATCCGGGCCATGAGCAAGGAGATATCGCCGATGAACGCCGGTTCCTCCAGGGCATGACGGGCCCTGCCCGCCACGACGAGCGCCTCGCGCGGTGAGCATTTGTTGTCGGCCAAACGGATCGCGGTGAGTTCCAGCGAGTGGCTCAGGTCGTTGTATTTGGTCGCGTAGTAGTGCAGTGCCTCTTCGGCGCCCCCGGCTGCGAACTGGCCAACTGGCCGTTCGGTGCCGTCGGGCAGGCGCAGGAAGACCGTGCCGTCCTCGGCGACCCGGCCGAACGACTCGGCAGGAGCCGGCCCTGGCTTGGGTGTCTGGTCAGTCATTGTCCTAGTTTCCGATCGACGCGGTCTTGATCACGATGGGTTGTGCCGGTGGTCCATCGGTCGCATCCGATGATCCCGCCTCCACGCCCCCTGCTGCAACGTACTTAACCACGTCCAGGCCCTCGGAGACCTTCCCGACGATGGTGTAGCCGGCTGGCAAGGTGGTCTTCTTGTACACCAGGAAGACCTGGCTGCTGGCGGTGTCCGGGCCCCGATTGGCCATCGCGACGGTGCCCGCCGGGTAGTTGCCTTCGCCCTCATCAGGGAGGTTCTCGTCCGGAACAGTGAATCCGGTCTCGCCAGTCCCGTCGGCGCCGGGGGAGCCGCACTGCAGGACGAAGATCCCGGCAGTGGTCAGCCGGTGGCAGAAGTTGCCCGAGTAGTAGCCCTGGTCGGTGAGGAATGCCAGTGCGTTGACGTTCTTGGGTGCTGCTTGCGCGTCCAGCGCGACCGTGATCCGGCCGCAGTTGGTATTGAGTATCCAGTCGACGGTGCCGGAGAGGTTCTGGTCGGCCGGTTTGTCCCAGGTTCGGCCGTCGTTGCGGGGCGCTCCCGGCTCGGTGCACGTCACGCCGGCCGGAGTCGCGACCGGGCCCGGCGTGGCCTCCGCGGTCGGGGAGGCGGATTCGTCAGGGGTGGGTGAGCCCTCGGCTTCCGGGGTGGCTTCAGCTCCCGCTTGCTCGGTGCTGTCCGGCCACGCCGCCCACACAACGGCTCCGGTAACGACGGCGCCTGCGGCCAGAAGACCGATGAGCCGGTTCCGGCGAGCCCGCGCGGATGCCTCGGCGCGACGCTGGGCCTGTCGTTCGGCCTTGGCGCGTGCGAGTTCGCGTCGGCGCTTGTCGGTGGTCATCGGCTGTCCTCCCGTCGGTCCAGGCCGCCCGGCGCGAGCGCGGCAGGCGGCAACAGGAGTCTACGTGCCGCCGGAATCGGGACGGTTCGTGTGTCACGGATAGGCTGGTGTGTGTGTTGATCGCAGGATTTCCCGCTGGGCCGTGGGGCACCAACTGCTTCGTCGTGGCCACCGGGCCACGTTCGGAGTGCATCGTCATCGACCCCGGCAAAGACGCCATGCCCGGAGTGGACGAGGTGGTTCGTGAACATCACCTGCAACCGGTCGCGGTACTCGTCACCCACGGGCACCTCGATCACATGTGGTCGGTCACGCCCGTGTGCGAAGCCCGCGATGTGCCCGCGTACATCCATCCGGCGGACCGCCATCTACTGACCGATCCGATGGCGGGGATCTCCGGGGACACTCGCGTCATGTTCGAGCAGATGACCGGCGGGCGCCTGCAGTTCGCTGAACCCGACGACGTGCGATTGCTCGAGGACGAGCATTCGGTCGACCTGGCAGGCCTGACCTTCGGTGTTCGTCACGCCCCGGGGCACACACCCGGATCCACGGTGTTCCTGACCGATGCCCAAGGTGACATCCCGCCGGTCATGTATTCCGGTGACCTGCTGTTCGCCGGTTCGATCGGACGCACGGATCTACCGGGCGGGGACACCGCGCAGATGATGCGGTCGCTGTCGTCGGTCGTGTTGCCGCAACCCCCGGAGATGGTGGTGCTTCCCGGCCACGGTGAGCAGACGACGATCGGCCAGGAGTTGACCGGCAACCCGTTCTTGGAACAGGCCCGCTCGCTGAACCTGCAGCAGCCACCGGGGCGTGGCTTGTGAGCTTGCTGCAAGCACCTCGCGGTGTGCCGGAATACCTGCCCGGCGTCTCCGCGGACTTCCTGGCCGTGCGCAACACGCTGGGTCGCGCCGCGGAACTCGGTGGGTACGGCTACATCGAAATGCCGGTGTTCGAGGACACCGCGGTGTTCGTTCGCGGGGTCGGGGAGTCCACCGATGTCGTGAGCAAAGAGATGTACACGTTCACCGACCGGGGGGATCGCTCGTTGTCGCTGCGCCCGGAAGGAACGGCCGGAGTGATGCGTTCGGTGCTGGAGAATGGTCTGCACCGGGGCAGCCTGCCGGTCAAACTCTGGTACGCCGGTCCGTTCTTCCGCGCCGAACGCCCGCAACAGGGCCGTTACCGGCAACTGCAGCAGGTGGGGGTCGAGGCGATCGGAATCGATGATCCGCTCCTGGACGCCGAGGTCATCGCCATCGCCGACGAGGGGTATCGCAGGTTGGGACTGCGGGGGTATCAGCTCTATGTGTCCTCGATCGGCTGCCGGACGTGCCGGCCCGGCTACCGCGAGGCACTGCAAGAGTTCCTGGCCGGTCTGCCACTGGATGAGCCCACGGCCGAGCGCGCCCGGCTCAATCCTCTGCGTGTGCTCGACGACAAGCGCCCCGACGTCCAAAGCTTGCTCGAGGGCGCGCCACTGCCGCCTGATCACCTGTGTGACGACTGCCGGGAGCACTTCTCGCGGGTGCAGCAGGCACTGACCGCGCTAGGAGTTCGGTTCACCCTGAACCCACGCCTGGTGCGCGGCCTGGACTACTACACCCGCACCACGTTCGAGTTCGACCATCCCGCGCTGGGTGCCCAGTCCGGTATCGGCGGTGGCGGCCGGTACGACGGGCTGATGGAGTCCCTCGGCGGACCGGACATGTCTGGCATCGGCTTCGGCCTGGGCACCGACCGCACACTGCTCGCCTGCCAGGCCGAGGGTCTGCACCCCGGGGATCTCAGTGCAGTCGACGTGTTCCTGGTGCCCCTCGGTGAGGCGGCCCGCGACGCTGCCTCCCGCCTGGCAGGTCGCCTGCGCGCCGATGGTGTCCGCGTGGACATGGCCTTCGGTGGCCGCGGAATGAAGGGGTCCATGAAAGCCGCCGACAAGTCCGGCGCCCGATGGGCCATCATCATCGGGGACAAGGAACTGGCCGAAGGCACGGTGCAGATCAAGCACCTGGAATCCGGCTCGCAACGAAGTGTTCCCGCCGACGAGGTCGTTGGCGCGATATTGACAGGAGAATGACGTGAAGAGAACCCATGCCGGAAGCCTGCGCGCATCCGACGCCGACCGGCAGGTGAGCCTGTCCGGGTGGGTCGGCCGTCGGCGCGACCACGGCGGGGTGGCGTTTCTGGATCTGCGCGACGCCTCCGGCATCGTCCAGGTGGTCCTGCACGACGAAGCCGCGCACGATCTCCGGTCCGAGTACTGCGTCACTGTCACGGGCACGGTTCGGGTGCGCCCGGCGGGAAACGAGAACCCGGAACTCCCCACCGGGGAGGTCGAGGTCGTCGCCGAGTCTGTCGAGGTCCTGTCGCCGGCAGCACCGCTGCCGTTCCCAATCGACGAGCACGTCGAGGTCGGCGAGGACACCAGGTTGCGGCACCGGTACCTCGACCTGCGCCGGCCCGGCCAGGCCAATGCCCTGCGCATGCGCTCGAAGGTCAACCAACTCGCCCGCGACGTGCTGCTCGAGCGCGACTTCGTGGAGGTGGAGACCCCGACCCTGACCCGGTCGACGCCCGAAGGAGCCCGGGACTTCCTGGTGCCGGTGCGGTTGCAGCCCGGACACTGGTACGCGTTGCCGCAGTCGCCGCAACTGTTCAAGCAGTTGCTGATGGTGGCGGGGTTGGAGCGCTACTTCCAGATCGCGCGGTGCTACCGCGACGAGGACTTCCGCGCCGACCGGCAGCCGGAGTTCACACAACTGGACATCGAGATGTCCTTCGTGGAGCAGCAGGATGTGATCGAGGTCGGGGAGGCCGTGATCCGATCGCTGTGGAAGGGGATCCTCGGCCATGAGATCGGGTCGATCCCGCACATGACCTACGACGAGGCGATGCGCCGCTACGGCTCGGACAAGCCGGACCTGCGCTTCGATCTGGAACTCACCGAGTTGACCGAGTACTTCGCGCAGACCCCCTTCCGGGTCTTCCAGGCGCCGTACGTGGGCGCCATCGTCATGCCCGGCGGCGGGAGTCAGGCCCGCCGGGCCTTCGACGCCTGGCAGGAGTGGGCCAAGCAGCGCGGCGCCAAGGGGCTGGCCTACGTGACCGTCGCCGAGGACGGATCGTTGGGCGGTCCGGTGGCCAAGAACATCTCCGAGGCCGAACGCGATGGCCTGGTTGCGGCGACGGGTGCGAACCCCGGCGACTGCATCTTCTTCGCCGCCGGCAAGCCCGGCGACGCCCGCGGGCTGCTGGCGGCGACCCGTGATGAGATCGCCCGGCGACTGGGTCTGATCGACGAGACCCAGTGGTCGTTCGTATGGATCGTGGACGCCCCGATGTTCGAGGAGGTCGACCTCGACGACGGGTCGGTCGCCTGGACGGCTGTGCACCACCCCTTCACCTCTCCGAACGCCGAATCGCTGGACACGTTCGACACCGACCCCGGTTCGGCCCTGGCCTGGGCCTACGACTTGGTCTGCAACGGCAACGAGATCGGCGGGGGATCCATCCGTATCCACTCACGCGACGTGCAGCAGCGCGCATTCTCGGTGCTGGGCATCGATGACCGTGAGGCGCAGGAGAAGTTCGGCTTCCTGCTCGAGGCGTTCAAGTACGGACCGCCACCGCACGGCGGGATCGCATTCGGCTGGGACCGCATCGTGATGCTGCTCGCCGGGGCGAACTCGCTGCGCGACGTGATCGCGTTCCCGAAGACCGGAGCCGGTCAGGACCCGTTGACGGGGGCGCCCACACCCATCACGCCGGCTCAGCGCGACGAGGCAGGGGTCGACTTCGTGCCCGAGGACGAACCCGAAACGGAATAGCCGGATGGACCTGTTCGACCAGAACGCACCGGCACAACCGCTGGCGGCCCGGGTCCGTCCGGCCGGAGTGGATGAGGTCATCGGGCAGGCGCACCTGTTGGGATCGGCGTCGCCCTTGCGGGCCTTGCTCAGTGATCCGGACGCGTCCACCAGTGTGATCCTCTGGGGCCCACCGGGGACCGGGAAGACGACACTGGCCAGACTCGCCGCGGAGGTGTCCGGGCGCCGGTTCGTCGCATTGGCGGCGGTCAGCGCCGGGGTGAAGGACGTCCGGGCGGCCATCGAGCAGGCACGCGAGATCGGGCGCATGCGCAGTGAGCGCACTATCCTGTTCATCGACGAGGTCCACCGGTTCTCCAAGACCCAGCAGGATGTCCTGCTGCCGGCGGTGGAGCACGGCTGGATCACGCTGATCGCAGCCACCACGGAGAACCCGAGCATGAGCCTGGTGAGTCCGCTGCTGTCGCGGTCGATGTTGCTCGTGCTCTCCGCGCTCACCGACGACGAAGTGCGAGCAGTGATTTCGCGTGCCTTGACCCATCCCGAGGGGTTGCCCGGCGTCACCATCGACGACGAGGCCACTGAACTGATCGTGCGGTTCGCCGGCGGCGATGCTCGCCGGGCGCTGACCGCTTTGGAAGCAGCTGCGGGACCGGGGCCGCAGATCACCGGCGAGGTCGTGCGCGCGATCATCCCGCAGGTGGCCAATCGCTACGACCGTGACGGTGACATGCATTACGACATCACCAGCGCGCTGATCAAGAGTGTGCGGGGAAGTGATGTTGATGCGGCCCTGCACTACTTGGCCCGGCTCGTCGACGGTGGTGAGGACCCGCGGTTCATCGCCCGCCGCCTGGTGATCCTGGCCAGCGAGGACATCGGGCTGGCCGACCCTTCGGCGCTTCCGCTGGCGATTGCCGGACTGCAGGCTGTGCAGCTCATCGGTTGGCCCGAGGCGCGGATCACGTTGGGTCATGTGGTGGTCCACTTGTCACTGAGTCCGAAGAGTAACGCTGCCTACGTGGCCATCAACGAGGCGTTGGAGGACGTGCGCTCGGGCCGGGTTTCGCCGGTGCCGGCGATGCTGCGTGATGCGAGCCTGAAGTCCTCGCGGGCCACGGGCGCCGGCCGTGGATATCGCTATCCGCATGACGAGGGCGGCTTCGTGCCGGTTCGTTATGTGGAACCCCCGATTGTGCAGCGCACGTACTACCGGCCCACCCAGAACGGGGCCGAAGCCCGGGCGGCCGCTGCCGTCGAGCGGCTGCGGGAGGCGGTGCGTGATGCAGACGGTTAGAGGCGCAATCCGAAGGCCCCTGCAGAAGGTTGAATGAGATCGACCACTTGGTGGTCGGTTTCATTCAAGCTTCGGGCTGATCGCCCGAACCCTGCTTACACTGTGCGGGTGAGTCGACTGTTCTGGATGGGTGTTGGCGCTGCCGGCGGCATCGTTGTCTACCGAAAAGGGACAAATGCCGTCAATGGGGTCCGCGAGCGAACCTTTCGGGAGAACCTGAGCAGGGTTGCCCAGGGCGCCTCCAGCGTTGCCGCCTCCGCGCGCTACCTCGCCAACGTCGTGTCCGATGAACCCGACGGCAACGTGGTGGACATCCGCAAGGTGGCCCGGTCCGATCGGCCCAAGGCGCCTGCTGCTCCGGACATCCGGCCAGCGACCCTGGGGACCCTGCACGACCGGCGAGCCCCCGGAACCGCCCGCGAGTAGCACGTCCGGATGGCAACTAGGCTGGCCCCCATGGAGTCAGCCGAAATCCGACGTCGATTTCTCGCGTTCTTCGAGGAGCGCGGTCACACCGTGGTGCCCAGCGCCTCATTGCTGCTCAACGACCCCACGCTGCTGTTCGTCAACGCGGGCATGGTGCCGTTCAAGCCGTATTTCCTCGGTGAGGCGGTCCCGCCGTATGAACGGGCGGCCAGTGTTCAGAAGGTCGTGCGCACCCTGGACATCGAAGAGGTCGGAAAGACGACCCGGCACGCATCGTTCTTCCAGATGTGCGGCAACTTCTCGTTCGGCGACTACTTCAAGGAACGTGCCATCCCGTTGGCCTGGGAGTTGCTGACCAAGCCTGTCAGCGACGGCGGCTACGGCTTCCCCGAGGACAGACTGTGGGTCACCGTCTACGAGGACGACGACGAGGCTGCCCAGTTGTGGGAACAGATCGTGCCCGCCGAACGGATCCAGCGGCGCGGCATGCTCGACAACTTCTGGTCGATGGGTGTGCCCGGACCGTGCGGGCCATGTAGCGAGATCTACTACGACCGTGGGCCCGACTACGGCCGCGAAGGCGGCCCGGTGGTCGACGAGGAGCGCTACCTCGAGGTGTGGAATCTGGTGTTCATGCAGTTCGAACGGGGGGAGGGCCCGGGCAAGGAGGGTTTCCCCATCCTCGGCGAACTGCCGAACAAGAGCATCGACACCGGCCTGGGCCTCGAGCGGATGGCCGCGATCCTGCAGGGCGTCGACAACATCTACGAGATCGACACCACCCGGCACACCATCGACACCGCGGTGCGGATCACCGGGCGTCCCTACGGCCGCGACCACGCCGACGACGTCGCGCTGCGGGTCGTGGCCGATCACTCCCGGACCTGCGCGTTCCTGATCTCCGACGGAGTCCTGCCCGGCAACGAGGGGCGTGGCTACGTTCTGCGGCGTCTGCTGCGCCGGGTCGTGTTCAACATGCGCCTGCTCGGGGCCCACGAGCCCACGATGGGCGAATTGATCGGCAGTGTCATCACCTCGATGTCACCGCAGTACCCGAGCCTGCAGTCCGATGCCGGTCGGATCACGACCATCGCCGTGTCCGAGGAGGAAGCCTTCCGGCAGACCTTGCGCAGCGGCACCACGGTCTTCGACAACGCAGTGGCAGCCACCAAGTCCCGGGGCACCACGACAATGTCGGGGACCGACGCCTTCGCCTTGCACGACACCTACGGTTTCCCCATCGACCTGACGCTCGAACTGGCCGCCGAACAGGGACTGCAGGTTGACCGCGACGGCTTCGCCGAACTCATGACCGAGCAGCGTCAACGCGCCAAGGCCGATGCTGTCGCCCGCAAGGCCGGCGTCACCCCGCTGACGGCCTACCGCGAAGTCATGGAGGCCGCCGGGCAGACCGAGTTCACCGGGTACGACCAGTGGGAGTCCGAGGGCCGGGTCAAGGGCCTGCTGCGCGACGGTCAGACCGTCACGTCGGCGGCCGCGGGACAGACCGTGGAAGTCGTCCTGGACCGCAGTCCCTTCTACGCCGAGGCGGGCGGGCAGCTCGGTGATCACGGCACCATCCGCCTGGATGACGGAACCCTGCTGCACGTGGACGACGTCCAGATGCCGGTACCCGGGCTGTGGGTGCATCGCGCCCGCGTGCTCGAGGGTGAGGCAGCGGTCGGCGCTCCGGCGGTGGGGATCGTCGACGTGGAGCGTCGCCGGGCGATCTCCCGGGCGCACACGGCCACGCACATGATCCACAAGACGTTCCGCGAGATGCTGGGCGACACCGCCACCCAGATGGGCTCGGAGAACGCACCGGGCCGATTGCGGTTCGACTTCCCGTACCCGAAAGCGGTCCCGGACTCTTTGCTGCGCGACGCCGAGGAACGCGTGAACACGCTGCTGCTGGAGGACATGACCGTCTCGGCGCGCTGGATGACCCAGCCTGAAGCCCTCGAGATGGGTGCCATGGCCCTTTTCGGGGAGAAGTACGGCGACCAAGTGCGAGTTGTCTCCGTCGGTGACTGGGCACATGAGTTGTGTGGCGGCACCCACGCTCACCGGTCGGGTCAGCTCGGGGTCGTTTCGTTCATCTCGGAGGGCTCGATCGGCTCTGGAGTGCGCCGGGTCGAGGCGCTCGTGGGATCTGACGCGTACTCGTACCTGGCCCGTGAACACCTGCTCGTCTCTGCGCTGAGCACCATGCTCAAGACCCCGCGCGAGGACCTCGTGGACCGGGTGGGCAGCACGGTGGAGAAGTTGAAGAACGCCGAACGCGAACTCGCCCGGCTCAAGCAGCAAGCCATGATGAGCAACATCGATGCGATCATCGGCGAGGGCCAGCAGATCGGGTCGTTCCGGGTCTGGACCCTGCGGGCTCCGGAGGGCACCGACGCCAAGCAACTGCGTGAGATCGCGTTGACCGGCATCCGCAAAGCACCCACGGACGTGCCCGCGGCAGTTCTGGCCTCCGCGGTGGTGGACGCCAGGGTGTCCTTGATCGCGACCGTCAATCAAGCAGCACAGGAACGCGGGCTGTTCGCCAACGACCTGCTCAGCAGTGCCCTGCCCAGTGTCGAGGGCCGTGGTGGCGGAAAGAAGGACGCAGCTCAAGGGGGAGGGTCGAAGCCGGACGGGATCCCGTCGGCGTTCGCTTCCGCGGAGGCGTTCGTGCGGGGATTGCCGGCCTAGTGCGCCCAGGAGTCCGGGTGTGCGTCGACGTCGGATCGGTGCGCATCGGAGTCGCCCGCAGCGATGCGTCCGGCACCCTCGCGGTTCCGGAACGGACCTTGAATGCCCGCGGTAAATGGCTGGACGAACTGGTCGCCATTGTTCGCGAGTACGAGGCTTTGGAGGTCCTTGTCGGCCTGCCAGTTTCGCTGGACGGCCGTGAGCATGCCGCCGCGGACCGCGTGCGGCAGGTGGCCGCCGACATCGCGGATGCGGTTCCGGACGTGCCTCTGCGCCTGATCGATGAGAGGCTCACCACGACCACCGCCCAGGTGCAGCTGCGTGAGGCCGGACTGTCCCAGCGCAAGGGTCGGTCGGTAGTTGATCAAGCGGCGGCTGTCATCATGTTGCAGAATACGCTGGACGCGGAACGTGCCACGGGT
>Ga0209607_1004058_pt1 | contig 10998 bp, 12 predicted proteins | sample AD_UKC117_MetaG_FD_184413 | JGI IMG/M metagenome (GOLD analysis project Ga0209607, IMG submission 184413) | Active sludge microbial communities of municipal wastewater-treating anaerobic digesters from Hong Kong - AD_UKC117_MetaG (SPAdes)... | ecosystem: Engineered > Bioreactor > Anaerobic >... | reverse complement strand
CCAGCAGGCATAGATCTGACGGCGCATCGCGGCCTGGAGCGAGGCCGTGTTGCCGCGGCGCTCCCCGGCACCCTGGCGGCTTTCCTGCGCATCGCGAAGCACCGGCTTGTCGATCTGCGGCGGGGCTTCCTCGCGCGGCTTGCGGCGCTCGTCCTGGGCCTTGTCCTTCAGGATGTCCTCGAATTCATTGAGGAAATCGAGATCTTCAGACGCTTTCGGCTTCTGCTTCTCGATCAGCTTCGGCTCCTCCTTCTTCTTCGGAGGCTCCTCTTTCTTCGGCTCTTCCTTCTTCGGCGGCGGCTCGGCCTGCTCGTCGGGGATGACCACCTCTTCCTCTTCGGGCGAGGATTCTTCCTGCGGCGGGGGCTCGGGCTGTTCCTCGATCTCCTCGGGGACCGCCTCTTCTTCCTTCTCCTCCGGCGTTTCGGCCTTCTGGATGGGGGCGATGTCGGTCACGAGGCCGATCTCGACAAAGTCGATCGGTACGTCGATGGAGCTCGCGCATTGCGGCAGGCGCATCAGGATGTCGACCGGGCCAAGACCGGGCTCCTCACGCTGGAGGCGCTCGATCATCTGGTCGCATTCAGTCTTCTTGTGCGGCCACGACAAAACCGCCATCGCAAGGACGGAGGCGTGCACGATCGTGGAGACTGTCAGGCCGCGAAGCATTCCTGCCGGCCGCTCCTATTTCTTCTTCTGTTCAGTGACGAGCGAAACGCGCGTGTAACCGGCCGCCCGGATCTCGGACATGACTTCCATCATGGTCCCGTAGGGCGTGGCTTCGTCGCCACGCACATAGATCGGCTTGTCATAGCCCTCGCCGATAATGGCCTGCACCTGCGGACCGAGCGAGGCGATGTCGACCTGCGTCGTCTGGATGAAGATGTCGCCATTGGCCTTCACCGTGATGGCCAGCGGTGCGTCATTGGGATTGGTCTGGATCGGACCGGACCGTGTTTTCGGCAGACTGATATCCTCGCCCCGCACCAGCATGGGCGCGGTCACCATGAAGACGATCAGCAGCACGAGCATGACGTCCACGAAAGGCGTCACGTTGATTTCGGCATTCAGCGCCCGGCGCCCGCGCCGTCCGCCCTTGCCGCCAGAACCGAGGATCAGACCCATCGCCTACTCCCGGCCGGTGTCGGACGCGCGGCGCGACAGGCGGACCAGGACATCCTGCGAGAAGGCGTCGAGCTGATCGGCAAAACGGGTCAGGTCGCCGGTGAACTTGTTGTAGAAAATGACCGCGGGAATAGCGGCGACGAGGCCCATGCCGGTCGCGAAGAGGGCTTCGGCAATCGGGCCGGCCACGGTGCCGAGGCTGGTGTCCTGCTGGGCGGCGATGTTGAGGAAGGCGTTCATGATGCCCCAGACCGTGCCGAACAGGCCGATGAAGGGCGAGGCGGAGCCGATGGTGGCCAGGACGCCGAGACCGTTTCCGGCCTTGCCGAGCTCGCGGTCGATCGTGGCGCGCATCGACCGTTCGGCCCGGTTGATAAGGGCGGAAGCCTCACCGGAGCCCGGTGCGACGCGGCGGGCATCCGACCATTCCCGCGCAGCCGCCTGGAAGACACGGCTGGCGGCGTCCCCGCCACCGGCGCCAGGGCGCAGGTCGAGGTCTTCGGTCCGGCCGTTCCAGAAGGCGTTCTCGAACTGAACCGCCTTTTTGCGCGCAGCACCCAGCGAAAACAGCTTCTCGCCGATCACGATCCACGACCAGACCGAGGCCAGGAAGAGGAGGAACATGACCAGCTTCACGACCGGGTCGGCCTCGAAGATCAGGCCGATCAGGGAGAAGTCGGTATTGCTGGCCGCTGTGCCGATCGCTTCCGATTCCATGGGACGATAGAGCTCCTTGAAGGTGGCAGGCCGGCAGCCCGCAGATGAGGCATGCGTCCCGGCTAGCCGGGCGCGTCATGCCCCTGTTTCAACAACAATTCCGGCAGAAACACGGCAAACCGCCCTGATTCCGCAGCTGCGAACCCGGCTAGGGCGCAACGGTTAAGATTTTATGTGAATTTATTAACGCTGCCCGGTCCAGCGGCACGCCGCGAGCTGGTCCGTCATCTCCTTGACGGGCCGCCGGGGCCGGCCATCGGCATGGATCATGACGGCCGTGATTTCCGCCTCGGCCACCACCTCCCCACCCCGCAGGCAGGCTTGCTGGAACAGGAAGCGCGGACCGTCGAGGCCAAGGTATCGCGTGCGGATCTGCAGGAGATCGTCAACCCGGGCTGCCCGCCGGTAATCGACCGCAACGCGGGTCAGCGTGAAGGCGGCGGGGTCCTCTCGGTTCAGCAGGTCCTGGTGGGATACGCCCGCATCGCGCAGGCAGTCGGACCGGCCCCGCTCGAAGAACCGGAGATAGTTGGCGTGGTAGACCATGCCGGTGAAATCCGTGTCTTCGTAATAGACGCGCACCTGGATCCAGTGCTGTCGGTCGGCATCGAAGTTCCGGTCATCAAGGGCAGGCAGGCTCATGGAGTCCGCGTACCAGAGCCGGCGCTCAGCGTCACCCCTGTTGCGGCTGGATCGTCATTTCGAGCGGCGCAACCTCATAGCCGAGGACCGTGGCGCGTTGCTTCAGGCGATCCAGCACAGCAGGATCGAGCTGCGGCGTGCGCGACAGGATCCAAAGATATTTGCCGTCCGGCGTGCCGACGAGCGAAGCGGAATAGTCCGGCTCCAGCGCCAGAATCCAATAGTCTCCTTCGGCGAAGGGCACCCAGGCCGGCGCGAACTTGACCTTGAGCTGGCTGTTGCCGGTCCCTTCGACGATCCGGGCCCGTCCCTCTGCAACCTTCTTGGGCCCAGTCGGGGCTTCCTTGAAACAGGTATTCGTGACCGCCACACTGCCGTCGGCATTCAGGGTATATTCGGCCGTGACACCCGTACACTCACGCTCGAACCAGTTCGGATAGCGGGCGATCTCGTACCAGAGGCCCGCATATTTTTCGAGTTCCACCGGAGCGACGGTCGGCGGCGGAGCCTTTTCCTCGCGATAGTCCGGCTGGCTCGTGCAGGCCGCGAGCAGAAGCGATGCAATCACAGGCAGGGCAAGGCGCATGGGGTGTCTCCTTCCCCTCTTGTACGCGCGACCGCCCGAACCGGTTTCCCTGCCTACTGCGGAGCTTCCCCGGCCGGTGTCTCGGCGGCGGCGCGAACCGCGTCGAGGAATGCCCGCACGTCGCCCGCCGATACGTCGGCGACCTCCTCCTGAGGCAGGTGGCCGGCGTCGGGATAAGTGATCAGCTGCGCACCCGGAATGGCCTCGGCAAAACGGTGCCCTGCCTCGACCGGAATGAGATTGTCATGCTCGCCATGCAGAACGAGCGTCGGCACCGCAATTTTCACGAGCGCCTCTTTGGTTGCCGGCACCTGCGTGCTGCGTCCAGCCGACAGGGCCATCAGCGCATCGCGGTGGCAGGGCGCGCGGGCGAGCGCCGTGTAGCGGTTGACCATCTCGTCGGTCGCAAAGTCCGGATTGGCGAAACTGTCGCGCAGGCCCGAACGCACCAGGAAGGTCATGTCGGTGTTTTTCATCAGCCGGCGGGCGACCGGATTGGCGAGCAGTTTGAAAACCAGCGGGTCCTTGTCCGCCTCCTCCGCCGATTCCGGCCAGCCCGAGGCATCGACCAGGACCAGCGCATCGAGCCGGTCCGGATGGGCCAGGGCATAGTTCCAGGCGACACCGCCGCCCATGGAATTGCCGGCAAGCGTGAAGTGATCGACACCAAGGGCGCGCGTCACCCGGTCCACCGTGTCGACGAACTGGTCGGTCCCGATCGTCCCGCCTTCCAGGCAATTGGTCAGGCCGTGGCCCGGCAGGTCGAGCGAGATGACGCGATAGTCGCGCTTCAGGTTTGCGCCCCAGGGCTCCCAGGTGTGCAACGAAGACGAAAATCCGTGCACCAACACAATCACCGGTGCCTTGCGCGGGCCGACATCGCGGTAGTGGACGCGCAGCCCGTTATCGAGCGGCAGGATACGGCTGTCGGAACCGGCGTAGACGATTTCCAGCCGATCATAGCCGATATCACTGCGCTGCAGGGCATACCAGCCCGCCGTCAGGATCGCGGCGAACGTCAGAATCACTACGAGAAAACGGCGGAACATCCGTCTTCTTCCTCCCCGGATTTTCTGATTACAAGCGCAAACTAAGCGCGCGCCTATCTGCTGTGTCAATTGCAGTAATCAGTTTGTGCGACAGTTCGGGCACGCCGGGTCGCGGCGGAGCGTCACGGTCCGCGCCTCGCCCGTGACTCCGGACAGGAAAAGAACCCGTCCGATCAGGGGACGGCCGGCGCCGGTGACGAGTTTCACCACTTCAAGCGCCATGGCCGATCCGGTCATGCCGGTCACCGCACCGACCACCCCGACCTCGTCGCAGGCCTCCGCATCCGGCGGCGTTTCCGGCACCCAGCACTGATAGCAGGGCGCCGCCGCATCGATACCCGACGCAAACACACCGACCTGACCGGTCCAGCCCGCCGCCGCGCCGTGGACGAGCGGGCGATGCGTCTCATGCGCGAGCCGGTTCAGCGCGTAGCGGGTCGGGAAATTGTCGGACGCATCGACAAGGATTGCGCCTTCCGGCGCTGCTCCCGGCGCATAGCGGGCGGGTCTGACATTGATGGCAAGGCTTGAGTCCATGGCCCGCAGGCGGGCAGCCAGCACGTCCGCCTTGAGGGCGCCGACATCACTTTCCGTGAACTGAATCTGACGCTGCAGGTTCGAGCGCTCGACCCGGTCGTCATCCCAGAGCTCGATCCGGCCGACACCCGCTGCGGCCAGATAAAGCGCGCAGGGCCCGCCTAGGGCACCGGCGCCCACGATCGACACATGCGCGGCCCGCAGTTTCTGCACGCCCGGTCCGCCGATCTCCTTCAGCAGGATATGGCGTCGATGGCGCTCGATATCCTCCGGCGAAAGGCTCATGCCCTGCCCTCCCGGATCGCGGTCGAGGAGGAGGGGTCGACGGGTCCTTTCAGGTAGACCCAGGCGGGCGGCACCAGATCCGGCAGCAGGGGCGCGAGAGATTCCGGCACCCGGTCCTTCAGGAAGGTACGCGCAAAACGGGAGTTGCGTCCCGCGGTGCTGGTGCCGGGACGAGCAACGATGGCGATGGGCACGAGGTGCGCGATGTCCTGCCAGCGCCGCCAGCGGTGAAAGCCGGTCATGTTGTCACCGCCCATCAGCCAGACGAACCGCGCGTCCGGCGCGCGCTGCTCGATGGCCAGCAGGGTCTGCCAGGAATAGGTGTAACCGAGTTGATTCTCGAGATCGGTGACGATCATGCGGGGGTGCCGCGCCGCAATGGCTTTGGCCGAGGCGAAGCGCGCGGCGAAATCTCCGTGCTCAGACTTCAGCGGATTGCCGCGCGCGACGATCCACCAGACCCAGTCGAGCTGCAGCCGTTTCATCGCGGTCTCGGCGACATGCAGGTGTCCGGAATGTGCGGGATTGAAGCTGCCGCCGAAGAGGCCGATGCGCAGCCCCCGCGTTGGGCCGGGTAGCTTCACGTGTTTCAAGGGCGGACCTGCCCCTTCCCGCGGACGAGGTATTTATAGGTCGTCAGTTGTTCGGCGCCCACCGGCCCGCGCGCATGGATGCGCCCCGTAGCGATGCCGATTTCAGCGCCCATGCCGAATTCGCCGCCATCGGCAAACTGCGTGGACGCATTGTGCAGGAGGATCGCGCTGTCGACCTCGGCGAAGAACTTGTCGGCGGCAGCCGGGTTCTCGGTAAGGATGGCTTCGGTATGACCGGACGACCAGCGCGCGATATGGGCGATTGCACCGTCCACGCCATCCACAACCGCAACCGCCAGAATAGGGGCCAGGTATTCCGTGGACCAATCGGCCTCGGTTGCCGGAACCATCCACGGCACCACGGCGCGGGCATTGGCATCGCCGCGCAGTTCGCAGCCCGCAGACTTCAGCGCGCCGGCCAGTTGCGGCAGGAGCGTGTCGGCAATGGCCGTATCGACCAGCAGCGTCTCGGCCGACCCGCATACGCCCGTGCGGCGCATCTTGGCATTGACCGTGATGGCGATAGCCTTCTCCGGATCGGCGGCGCGATCAACATAGACATGGCAGAGACCTTCGAGGTGGCCGATCACCGGCACGCGGGCATCCATCTGCACGCGCTCGACAAGGCCGCGCCCGCCGCGCGGCACGATCACATCGACCGAGCCTTCGAGGCCCGACAGGAGATGACCGACGGCTTCGCGGTCCTGCGTCGGGATGAGCTGAACGGCATCTTCCGGCAAGCCCGCGGCCGCCAGCGCCCCGCGCATCGCCGCGACGAGAGCCCGGGAAGACCGGGCACTTTCCGAGCCGCAGCGCAGGATCGCCGCATTGCCCGACCGGATGCAGAGCGCGCCGGCATCCGCCGTCACGTTCGGTCGGCTCTCATAGATGATGCCGATCACGCCGAGCGGCACGGCGACCCGGGCAATGTCGAGCCCGGACGGTACGGTCCAGCGGGCAAGTTCCCGCCCGATCGGATCGGGCAGAGCGGCCACGGCATCGACCCCTTTGGCGATGCCTTCAACCCGGCCCGCGTCGAGCGCCAGCCGGTCCAGCATGGCGGCATCGAGCCCCTTGGCGCGGCCGTCTTCCATGTCCGCTTCATTGGCGGCGAGGATTTCCAGCGCGGAAGTCCGGATCGCCGCAGCAATCGCCTTCAGGCCCCGAGTCCGGTCCTCCGGCGTGAGCCTGCCGAGCGCACGCGAGGCCGCACGCGCCTTCCGGCCCATGGCCAGGAGGGTTTCGGCAAGATCGGCGCTCGGGGGCTGTGTCTGGACGGTCATGTGCTTCCAGTGCCGCAAACAGGCGCCGCCCGCAAGGCTCACCCCGCCGAACCGGGCTGACAAGCCGCCGGAACGCACTAAAGTCACCCCGATAACAAGACAGGTCCGGAGGAAACCATGATCGATACCGAGGCGATGCCCTTTCTGGCGGATATTCCGCGCGTCCAGGCACAGATCCGTCCGGACGATGTAGCCTTCTGGTTCGAAGAAGAGACCACGTCCTATGCCGACTTGGACCGCTACGCCAACCAGGTCGCAAACGGCCTGATCGCGGCAGGTACCGATCCGCATGACCGGGTCGGCTATCTCGCGAAGAACGCCTCTCAATACTATGAGATGCTGTATGGCGCCGCCAAGGCGCGCGCCGTGATGACGGCCGTGAACACCCGTCTCGCCGCCCCGGAAGTGAAATTCATCCTCTCCGACTCCGGCGCGAAAGTCCTGTTCGTCGGCCGGGACTTCTACGCCATGGTGGCGGAGATCCGCAGCGAACTGCCGGATCTGACCCTGATCGTCGCGCTCGATGGCGGCCATCCGGACTGGCCGGACTACAAGACCTGGCGCGATGCCCAAAGCGCCGCCGCACCGGGCCTCAAGCCGCAGGCGGACGATGACGTGATCCAGCTCTATACGTCCGGCACGACCGGCCTGCCCAAGGGCGTGCAGCTGACCAATGCCAATTACAGGGCCTTCATGGACCAGGTCGCCCATCTCGACTGGGGCACGTTCGGCGTCGGCGAAGCCGTGATGAACGCCATGCCGCTGTTCCACGTCGCGGGCGTCAATCTCGGCATTCTTGGATCGGCGCAGGGTGCACGGACCGTCGTGCTGCGCGAGATCGACCCGCAGCTCATCCTCCGCCTCGTCGAGGAGCAGAGGATCGTCCACTCCTTCTGGGTACCCGCCGTGATCCTGATGCTGACCCAGCAACCGAACGTGCGCGACGTCGATTGGTCGAGCCTTAAACGCGTCTCCTATGGCGCCTCGCCGATTGCCGAAAGCCTGCTGGTCGAGGCGCAGGAGATCATGGGCGCCATGTTCACCCAGCTCTACGGCCTCACCGAAACCGTCGGCGCGGCGACGTACCTGCCACCGGAAGCGCACGATCCCTCCTGGGGCAAGCTGCGTTCCTGTGGCGTGCCCTATCCGGGCGCGGTGGTGCGCTGCATCGATGCCGAAGGCAATCCGGTGCCGACCGGCGAAGTGGGCGAGATCGTGATCAAGGCGAGCTTCGTCATGAAGGGCTACTGGAACCGGCCCGAAGCGACAGCTGACGCGGTACGCGACGGGTTTTTCCATACGGGCGATGCCGGCTATTTCGACGAGGACGGTTTCCTCTACATCCACGACCGCCTGAAGGACATGATCGTCTCCGGCGCGGAGAACGTCTATCCGGCCGAAGTCGAGAACGCGATCTTCGGACATCCGGGCGTCGCCGATGTCGCGGTGATCGGCGTACCGGACGAGCGCTGGGGCGAAGCGGTCAAGGCGATCATCGTGCCTAAGCCCGGCGAACGTCCGAGCCCGGAAGAGATCATTGCGTGGGCAAAGGAGCGGATTGCCGCCTATAAATGTCCGAAGACGGTGGATTATACCGACGCCCTCCCCCGCAACCCATCCGGCAAGATCCTGCGCAAGGACCTGCGCGAACCCTACTGGAAAGACATGGGCCGGCGGGTGGGCTGAGACCCGGTGGAGACTGGCCGAATTCTTGCATGAATTCCGTCAGATTCCGGTTTCGGCACGGTTTGCGTCCGATCCGATAAATTCGATCCTTTTCCGCAAAAGCCGGGAAAGGATTATTTGCGATTCTCTTCCTGACAATTCACGGGTCCGGCCGCTGCCCGCGGTACCGGCAGGGAGAACAAGATGAAAGACTGGCAGATCTTTTTCTGGACCGCAGCCTTTTTCAATTTCGTGATCGGCGCCCCGCTCTTCGTCTCGCCTGAGATGATGGTGCAGATGACTGGTACCGTCGAAGCCATGGACCCCGCCCTGATGAAGGTGACCGGCGCTCTCGTGATCTGCTTCGGCATCGTCTACGCAATCGTCGGCGGAGACCCAGCCCGGTATCGCCCGGTCGTCTGGGCAGGCCTCGTCGGCAAGCTTGGCATTGCCTTCGTCTTCCTGCCCGACTGGCTGGAAGGCACAATTCCGCGCGCCACGATCCTGATCGCCCTCTGCGATCTCGGCTTCATCACCGCCTTCCTCTATTTTCTTCTGCGCCCGACGCAGCGCAAAGTCGGCTTCCGGGCCGACCGGGCCGTCGGCTCCTGAGCGCCGCCCCCACTTTTCTGATTTTTCCTGCATCCAAACGGCCTCCGGCGCGCATCTGTCCTGAAGACAGATCCACCGGAGGCTCTTCATGTTTCGCCTGATCCCCGCTGCGCTGCTGGCGCTTTATCTCGCCGCCTGCACGCCCGGAACGGCCCCCTCGCCCACTGAGGATGCGTCTGCACCTGCGCCGCAGCCGGATGCCCGCGCGATCATTGCGGAGGTCGGCCGGATCCAGACACCGAACGGCATCGAGGAATCCTTCGCGGCCGATATCGGCGGCGTGAAACAATGGCTGTCCATTCGCGGCAAGGACCGGAACAATCCGGTCCTGATCCTCGTGCATGGCGGACCGGGTTCGGCTGAGATGGCCGCGGGCTGGGCCTTCCAGCGCGGCTGGGAGGACTATTTCACCGTCGTCCAGTGGGACCAGCGCGGGGCAGGAAAGACCTGGGCCACGAACGATCCCGAAGCGGTCCTGCCGACGATGACGAAGGAGCGGATGGTCGAAGACGTGATCGAGGTGGTCGATTTCGTCCGCCAGCACCTCGGCAAGGACAAGGTGATCCTGATGGGTCATTCCTGGGGCTCGGTGATCAGCCTGGACGCGGCCATGCGCCGGCCGGATGCCATCGCGGCCTATGTCGGCATCGGTCAGGTGATCAACATGGAGCGCAACGAAGCCGAGGGCTGGCGCTTCGCGCTGGAAGCCGCGCAGGCAGACGGCAATACGCAGGCTGTCGAGGAGCTGGAAGCACTTGCTCCCTACCCGGGCGGGCCGCTCACCGTGGAGCGGATCGGTGCGGAGCGAACCTGGTCGATCCATTACGGCGCGCTCGCCGCCTACCGCGAGGATGCGGACCCCTGGTTCCGCGCGATGCGTCTGTCGCCTGAATATGACGACGACATTCTGGCGAAATTCGATGCGGGCAGTCTGGCGAGCCTCAATGCGCTTCTGCCGGACCTCGCCGCCGTCGATTTCGACGGCCTGAAGACAAGTCCTGTGCCGGTCTTCATGCTGCTCGGACGGCACGACTACACGACGCCATCACAGATCGCTGCCGACTGGCTGGACCAGCTGGAAGCGCCCGCCAAGGGCGCCTACTGGTTTGAGCACTCCGCCCACCTGCCCCTCATGGAAGAGCCAGGCGTGACACTGATGACGCTCGTCACCTGTATCCGCCCCTATGCGACCGAGGCAGACCTTGCGGCCGCGCGCGAGAAGGCGCGCGCCTGCGTGAGTGCGCCGTGAGGCCCTGAAGGCAGATCTAGTGCGCGAGTTTCAGCCAGTCGCGGGCTGCCGAGAGGGCGATCTTCACTTCGTCGGAAGTCAGAAGGTCGGCCATTTCGCCACGCTGTTCCCGGGCCGCCTCATGTCCCTTCGAGGCAGCGAGGTTGAACCATTTATGCGCGGCGATGAGGTCGATGTCGGCATCGATCCCTGCGGCGCAGGCAAGGCCGGCCTGGTAGAGGTCTTCTGCGCACGCATCGGCACCCAGAAGGGCTCCCGGCGGCAAAGGCATATCTGAATAGGGCATCTCGTTCTCCTGTCACCCTTTCCCTCAAGCCGGGGTATCTTTCCCCGTGTCTTTCAGGTTCACCCAAGGGCCGCCGAATGTCCGGCGACGGAATAAATCGTGCCCTCTTGGGTTTTCGGTAAGGTTAACAGAATGTGGCCTCGCGAATCACTTCGTAAACGGATGGCCCGGAATTCTTAGGATTCAAACGCAAAGCGCCCCGCAGGAGACCTGCGGGGCGCCTCGCATGATGTGACGGTCAGGCTTTCGCCGTTACGCCGCAACTTTTTTCTTGGCCAGCGACTTGGCGAGTTTTTCCATCGCCGTGACCTTGTCGATGTTCTCGACGGCGGCCAGTTCGCGGGCCATCCGGTCCAGCGCGCTCTCATA
>Ga0209607_1004056_pt1 | contig 10998 bp, 12 predicted proteins | sample AD_UKC117_MetaG_FD_184413 | JGI IMG/M metagenome (GOLD analysis project Ga0209607, IMG submission 184413) | Active sludge microbial communities of municipal wastewater-treating anaerobic digesters from Hong Kong - AD_UKC117_MetaG (SPAdes)... | ecosystem: Engineered > Bioreactor > Anaerobic >... | reverse complement strand
CATGGGGCGGTCATGCCTCGGCGTCTCGGTGTTTTATAATGCACGGATCGTCCATGGGGGGCCATTGCCATGCTGGGTGTCTTTCTCGACCGGGATTCACTCGATTGCGGTGATCTCGATTTTAACGGCATCGACCGCATCCTGCCGGATCTGCGCTATTACCCCGCCACCGCACCCGATCAGGTTGCCACGCGCATCGCCGAGGCGGAAGTGGTTATCAGCAACAAGGTGATGCTGGATGCCGCCGCGCTGCGCCACGCTCCTCGGTTGCGACTGATCTGCATCGCCGCTACCGGCTTGAACAACGTCGATCTGGCGGCGACGACATCACGGGGCGTGACGGTTTGCAACTGTCGCGGTTATGGCACCGCAGCGGTGGTGCAGCATGTCTTCGCGCTGCTGCTGGCGTTGGTCACTCGGCTGTCCGACTACCGGCAGGCGGTGCGTGACGGTCGCTGGCAGCAAGCCAGCCAGTTTTGTCTGCTGGATTTCCCAATCCGTGAGCTGGCTGGAAAAACACTGGGCATCGTCGGCCATGGCGAACTGGGTCGGGGCGTGGCCCGGGTGGCCGAGGCGTTCGGTATGCGGGTGCTGATTGCTCAGCGCCCCGGCGCGGTGGAGGAAGAGCAGGATGGGCGAGTGCCGCTGTCGATCCTGCTGCCGCAGGTGGACGTGCTCAGCCTGCATTGCCCGCTGACACCGGAAACCCGAGGTCTGATCGGCGCCTGGGAACTGGCGCTGATGCGCCGTGACGCGATCCTTATCAATACTGCTCGTGGCGGCTTGGTGGACGAGGCGCTACTGGCCGATGCCCTGCGCCAGGGCGCGTTGGGCGGGGCCGGCGTGGACGTGCTGAGTCTGGAGCCACCCGTGACGGGCAACCCATTGTTGGCGCCCGATATCCCCAATCTGATCGTGACTCCGCACTGCGCCTGGGGCAGCCGCGATTCGCGCCAGCGGCTGGTCGGACAACTGACGGAGAACATCGCCGGATTTCTGAGCGGAGCACCGGTGCGGGTGGTGGGGTGACGCAGTGAATGCTGAAAACCATCCCCGCGCCGTCGAAGTGCATCACGGCCACCTGTTGAATGAATTGGTGGTCGGCTCCATCACGGAACCGCCCGTCAATTTCCTGGTCAACGGGCGAGGGTATTGACCGATCCTTGCCATCGTCTCCGTTACTTAAGTAGCCTAGGTAAGACTACGGATAGTATTTGCAATACCCATCGGACATGATTTTCGATGCTTCGTGGAGTGGATTGACGCAACGATTCGCTGGCGTGGCCAGTAATAGTCCGCTCTATGGGTTTTTAACTTTTTGTTTAAAAAGGATAATACCTTATGGTTTCTCGACGTTCCCTATTAACGGCCGTGACGCTGCTGGCGTCGTTTCTCGTTGTTCCAGGCTTGGCACGGGCTACTGAGGAACCGGCCAAGAAAGCGGAGGCGAAAGCCGAGGCGGAGGTCAAGCAGGCCGATTTCCTGTTCGTGCAAAATGCCCGGGACATCCACTACGCCGACGGCAAGTTGACCCTGAAGGGCGTCAGCCCGACCACCATCATGTTTACCGACCGTCCCGAGCGGATCGCTGGACACATGGCCACCGCCCGGTTCGTGCCCTTCTGGTCGAAGGGTAAGGATAGCTTCCTGTCCGATCCGCCCAACGCCACCCTGTCGGTCATCCATGAAGACAAGGTTAACGATGTAGTGGTGGAACTGCGTGATCCGGTACTGAAAGGTGACGAGTTGAGCTACAACGTGCGGGTGTTGGAGGGTGAGATGCCCGCCAAGGGTGGAGCGGCCTCGTTGTTCATCGATATCATTGGCATGCCGCTGACGCCGCTATCCTACGCTGGTGTCGCGCGCCGGTCGTACCGTCGGGCGTTCTACTATTAATGCCGTCCAATTCATTTTGGATCTCAGGCTCCCTATTTCTAAGGGGAGAGGCACCGTAGTGATATGACCGGCAAAATCGTTCAGCCTGTCAACGCTTGGCGGAGCAGGTTGACGTAACTTTTAAGATGGCAACATTTGCTTGGGAGATACGATATGAAGAAGTCTTTTATTGTTGCGAGTAGTTTGGCTTTATTGATGGGATCCGGCATTGCCTTGGCGCAATGGAATAATGAGACCTTTCCGCCTTTTGAGGAAGTCGATGCCAATAAAGACGGTATGATCAGCATGGATGAAGCGAAAGCGCATCCGGGTACGGTCGCTGCGGTGACGAAAGGAGACTTGACCACTGTCGAGGACTCCATGAAGAGCTTTTTCAGCGCAGCCCATGAAAAGGATAAGAACAAGCCCTACGACTCTCCCATGACGAAGGAGGAATGGCAGAGTGTGACCAGCCATTAAGCGATCATCGGTGGCAAGGAGGCCGCCAGCATTCGCGCACGCTTGGTCACGCGGGCACTGGGCTCAAACCACTCGGTTGACTTTCTGGATCGGTTGAGAAGGGAAGTAGAGGGACTGAGACCCGCTGTCACTTGGGCATCATGTGGCCTTTTGCATCACCGGGATCTCTGTCGAGACGCAAAGAGGTCTCCATCATGATGTCCAAGCGCACGGCTGGTGCCTCGCCAGTAGTCCAGTGAGGACGGATGAAAACCAGCCACCGCCCCTCTGGGGGTGGTGGCTGGTTTTTTATAAACAAAAAAATACGTTATTGGGTAAGCGCAATGTCTTCCAGCGAGGAATCCAAGCTCGGCGCCTTTTCCACGCTATCGATCGGCATCGGTGGCATGGTGGGTGGAGGCATCTTTGCGGTGACCGGACTTACGGTGGAGATCACGAAAGGCGCTGCCCCAATTGCCTTTCTGATTGCCGGTATCGTGGCACTGCTGACCAGCTACTCGTATCTGAAGTTGACGCTGCGTTTCCCCGGAGAGGGTGGTACGGTTGCATTTCTGAACCAGGCGTTCGGCGGTGGTCTCGTAACGGGGGCGGCGAACATCCTGTTGTTGCTCAGCTACGTGGTGCTGCTCGCCGTCTATGCCTACGCTTTCGGTAGCTATGGCGCTGGCTTTTTTCCCGAGCAGGAAAGGGGTGTTTGGCTTCACATCTTGATCAGCGCCGTGATCGTCGGCTTGGCCATCATCAATATCTTTGGCGCCAGCCTCGTCGTCCGCTCGGAGAACTTCTTCAACGCGGTGAAGATGTTTTTGTTGGTGGCTTTTGTGGTGGCTGGATTCTTCACTCCCATGGAGTGGAGCCGGCTCGGCCCCGAGAACTTCGTGACGCCGCTGAGTCTGGTCGCCGGGGCCATGCTCATTTTCCTGAACTACGAGGGTTTCGAGCTCATTGCCAATGCTTCCAAGGATGTTGCCAATCCCAAGCGCTCGTTGCCGATCGCCTACATTGGCGGCGTGCTGATCGTCATTGCGCTCTACATGCTGATCGTGATAGTCGTGATTGGACACTTGAGTTTCATGGAAGTCGCGAAGGCGAGTGACACCGCGCTGTCGGTGGCGGCACAGAACATTATGGGCGGGACCGGCTATATCGCCATCGCGATAGCGGCCTTGATGGCCACGAGTTCGGCGATCAATGCGACCTTCTACAGTACCGGGCGCCTGGCCTACATCATCGCCAAAACCGGAGAACTGCCCACGGAACTTGAGCGGTCGTTTCGCGGCCAACATTTCGAAGGCACGCTGATTACGGCGGCCATTGCCCTCGTCGTCGCCAACTTGGTGCCGCTGGAGGCCATCGCGACCATGGGCAGCGCCGGGTTCCTGCTACTCTTCATGGCGGTCAATATCGCCAATGTACGGTTGGCCCATGATACCGGGAGTCGTTCCTGGGTGTCCGGATTGGCGGCGCTGAGTACGTTCATCGCCCTGGTCGTGCTGTGTGTCGAGGTGGACGAAAATCCAGCGACCCGCAACCATCTATGGATCTTGGTGGGTATGATTCTGCTGTCGGCCGGAATCGAGTTTGTCTATCGCCGTTTCACGGGCCGGAGCCTACATCTGATCCAGAAAGGCGTGAAAGATCGTGCCGGAACCAGCGGTGTTGACCACCAATAAAACACATGGCGTATCTTCCGCGAGACCCCGCGCACGGTTGGTCCTGGGCGGTAATCCCCGCTATCTTGCCGTGCAAGCATGGGGCGGCGGGTGAGGACCGCGCGATCTCCAAACACGAGGATAGATACAGTTGAAAGAGCAACTTCAGGCCATCGTGACGGTGCTGTCCCTGGTGAATCCCGCGATCTGTGCGATGATGTTTGTGCACGCGGAGGTTGGGCGTTCTCTTGGCGGGCAGTTGATCGACGCCACGAAGGCGGGGTTGACCATACTGGCGATTCTGGTGGGCGCCGCCCTCGTGGGGACCCAGTTGTTGCATCTGTTCGGCGTGTCTCTGGATGCTTTCATGGTGGCGGGTGGCGGTGTGCTGGCTTGGATGGGATTCTCCATGCTCAGCAGCCAGTCGGCTACATCGGCCTCAACCGTTGCACAGGCGAACTCGGCCCCATCGCTCACGCCCTTGATCCTTTTCGCCGCCAGCCCAGGGACCATCACTGGGGTGATTACCCTCTCGGCCGCCCACACGCAGTTGAAACTGCCGGTCACCGCTCTGGTGGCTATCGTCGTGGCGGTCATGGTTACATGGCTCGTTATGTTGTTCTTCGCGCGTTTCGCCGGTAAACAAGACGGTGGCGGATTCATTCGGGATACGATGACACGGCTGATGGGATTAATCGTCCTTTCCATGGGAGTTCAGTTTGCCCTCACGGGATTTCACTCATTCGCGACCTGAGAATCAAGCCTTGCTCAATCCCGTTTGATCCAACATTGGGATAGGTTAATGCAAGAGGAGTAGACTTATGCAAGATTTATTCGATGTACTAAGGAACATGGAAGGTACTGGCCTACTTTATATGCTCATCTTGGCGATAGGTTTTTTGGGGATTATCATCTATGTGTTCACCGGAAAAAAACGAGCCAAACGGTTTGATCAAGATGCTGAAATACCGTTTCTCGATGATGAAAGCAAAGGCTCCAAGCGGTGATTCGAGCGATTAGCGATTTGGTCCTGAAAGACTCGCCAGAATCGAAGTGCCTACGGGTTTACCGGCAAAAGTTTCAGCCTGAGGATGTAAGCATCCTGAAGCGATAAGCAAGTCAATTGACGAAAACATGGTCCGAAAAACCCATTTATTACAGCTAGCCCGAAAACGGTAACAAAATGCTATGGACGAGATTGTCGCCATGTTCACGCGCGTATGGACCGATATCACCAGCGGCGCACACGCACCGCTATCATTCCGCTTGGTGATACAGCCTCTAATCGCCGCATTCTTCGCGATCCGTTCCGGGATGCAGGACGCGCGGGCCGGCCGACCGCTGTTTTTTTGGGCCGTCGTTACGAGCGATCCGGCACACCGGCGGGAACTCCTACAAGAAGGTTGGAAACATGTGGGGAAGGTTTTCATTGCCGCCGTGGTGGTCGATGCCATCTACCAGGTCATCGTGCATCACTGGGTTTATCCGTCCGAGGCATTGATGGTTGCCGCGATCCTCGCGGTGTTGCCCTATCTGGTAATGCGTGGTCTCGTGAACCGCATTCTTCGCCGCAAGCATGGCGGCAATGAGGCAATGTAGGCTTGAAGTATGGACAACATCACTCACTATCCATTTCTTGTTTTCGCGATCTCCCTCATTGTGTTGTGGCTGTCGGCCTGGATTGGAAGATCCTTCCTCAGGATGCAGCATAAGCTGGGCACGGATGCACATGAAGATCTTGGTATTATCCTGGCCGCAACGTTGACCTTGCTCGGTCTCATTATCGGATTTAGTTTTTCGATGGCGATAGAACGCTACGATCAACGCAAGAACTTTGAGGAGGCGGAGGCCAACGCAATCGGTACCGCATACGTTAGGGCCGATCTGCTACCGGTTGCCGACGCGGAAAAAATACGCGCGTTGCTACAAAACTACCTCGATCAGCGTATCTTGTTCTATACGGCCCAGCATGATCGACTGCTTCAGCAGAAAATCAATATCCGTACCACTCAATTACAAAACGAACTGTGGTCCGCCATCCAGGCGCCAGCCGCGGCGCAGCCAACACCGATCGTTGCCCTGGCTGTTTCAGGCATGAACGATGTTTTGAACTCACAGGGATACGCTCAGGCTGCTCTGTGGAACCGAATTCCCGTCTCGGCATGGATTCTCATGACGATGATCGCCATCTGTTGCAATGTATTGGTCGGCTATGGTTTGCGAGACACCATAAGAGGAACCAGATTGCTGCCGGTTCTCCCGCTGATTGTCTCTATCGCGTTCATGCTGATAGCAGACATTGATGCTCCACGCCACGGTGTCATTCGCGTGCTTCCCCAAAACCTGATTAGTCTTGCTGACTCTCTACGTGTACCGCAATAAGCGGAGAGCTTGTTTTTTCGTGGGTGCCATATGACGCAGTCAAGAAAGACGGCTGGACGGTCATCGGTATGAAAGGCATTCGAAAATTAAGATAAGAGTATTGATTTTCAAGTATAAATAATCAACGGAGGAAACCGCGTGTTAGATAAAGCCTTGCCTTCTTGGGTATTCGCAGCGACGTTCACTGTGGCGTTGGTCGGGTGCGCCGCGATGCAGAAGGATAATACCCAAACGACCGAGCAAACCCTGTCCGCCGCTGGATTTCAGATGAAACTGGCCGATACACCGGCGAAACTGGCCCAGTTACAGAAGCTGCCGCAACGCAAACTGGTACCGCAACAACAAAACGGCGCTATCCGTTATGTCTATGTTGACGCTCAATATTGCCAGTGTGTGTATGCAGGGACCGAGACCAACTATCAGGAGTATCAGAAACTGGCTTTGCAACGCCAGATCGCCCTGGAAGAGGTGTCGGCGGCGCAGATGAATACCATGGATTGGGGGATGTGGGGGCCGTGGGGCTGGTAACGGTCATACTCAGCATCTTAGGTCTATTCCCCAGTGGAGGCGGAGAAAGGGAAAATAGCAGACCCCATTGATCGACGAGGTCGGACCGATGTCGAGTACAGTCTATCTAGTTTGACCAACGGCTGGAGCAGATCCAGCGAAGTATGAATACCCTTCCACCGAGAGTAACGATAATGGTGAGAATTTGTTTTAATCGACTAAGCAGCCTGCGTTCAGGGCTTTTGGCGGTCAGTCTCCTCGGCCTTTCCGCATGTGGCACCACGCAAGCGCCCCCGACCGCGCAAAGCATCGCTGGTTTAACGCCGGTCGGCACTGTGACCATGACCGAGACTGTCGCGGTCGGCATGACGGGGGGCAAAGGTTCATTGACCTTCCAAGGGCATAGCTACCCATTCATTCTTATCGGCAGTGTCGTCGGTCCGGGTGGTGCCTCCGAGATCAATGCCGTAGGTAAGGTGTACAGGCTAAATAAGCTATCGGACTTCGAGGGCCTCTACTCCGAGGGAACCGGGCAAGCCGGGCTGGATACGTCGAATCAAGCCGATCTGTGGCTGCAGAACGAGGCGGGCGTGATTATGCATCTGACCGGCACCAGCGAAGGGGCCGTACTCTCACTGGGGCGTAGTGAAGTTGAGATCAAACTGACCAACTGATCCTCGCCTGCATGGGGGCGAGGGATAACAAAGCGCAAGCTGTTTTTAACCGAGGAAATGACTGATGATGAAGAACGTTCGCAAAATAACTGGCCATACTTTGCTGGCCGCAGCGTTGTTGGTGGGTGGTTTGGCGCTGGCGGCGGGTGCGAAACAGCCGGTCGGCAAGGTCTCGATTGAAGAGAAACAGTTCGGATTGATTCTGGGCGGCAGCACCGGTGGTGGGACGCTAACGTTCCACGGCAAGAAATACCCGTTCAAGCTCAAGGGGCTGAGCGCCGGCCTCGACGTGGGTGTTTCGAAGATGAGCGCCGTTGGTGAAGTGTACGATTTGAAGAAAGTTTCCCAATTCCCCGGTACCTTCACCAAATTCGAAGCGAGTATCGCTTTGGGCGGCGGCGTGGGTGGCTTGCGCTTGCAGAACGAAAACGGGGTAATTATGAATCTGCGCTCACGAACCAAGGGGTTGGATCTCAATCTCGGAAACGTGACCGGCGTGACGGTCACAATGGACCAGTGATATGCGCCCATTGGTTTCTTCATAAGACAACTGGCCCCTTGCGGGGCCTTCGTCCTTATGGAAGGAGGGATCGCAAATGCGACTCAAAGAAGCCTTGCTTCAAGAAGCGCCCTATCATCCTTCACCAAGCAATGGCGGCCGAGCGGGATCGAGCTCGTTAAGTGAGGCGAGAAAGACGTTTCGCGAGATAGGAACATGCGAATAGGGGCCTCGTGGTGACGAGGCCCTTTTTGTGGAGAGAGCGATGCAAGTGAAAAGACTATTCTGGACCAACCCGGCCTGGGTTATTGCCATGATGTTCGCGACAGCACCCGCGCTTGCCGAGATGAGTGCCGAGGAACTGGCGAAGCTTGCCCAAAACCCGGTCGGTAATCTGATCAGCGTGCCGTTCCAGAACAATACCAATCTCAACTTCGGGCCGGAAAAAGGTACGCAAAACGTTCTCAACATCCAGCCAGTAATCCCAATCTCGGTGAACGACGATTGGAATATCATCACCCGCACGATCATCCCCGTGATCTCCATGCCGTCGCTCTATCCGGGCGACGACCGCACCAACGGTATCGGCGATATCCAGTTCACGGCATTCCTGTCTCCGGCCAATCCCGGCGAGTGGATCTGGGGTGTCGGGGCGATCGCCCAGTTGCCCACCAACAGCAACGCGGAACTGGGCAACGACAACTGGGGCTTGGGACCCTCGTTCGTGGTGCTCCACCTCAACAAAGGTAACCCCTGGGTGTACGGCATGCTGGTCAACAATGTTTGGTCGCTCACCAGCGACAAGCAGGGCGGCTCGTACAACAATGGCCTGATCCAACCCTTTATCAACTACAACTTCAAGAGCGGCTTCTATCTCACCAGCGCGCCGATTCTGACCGTGAACTGGAAGGCCGATAGCGGCCAGCAGTGGACCGTGCCTCTGGGCGGTGGTGTCGGCAAGATCTTTCACGTCGGCAAGCTACCGGTGAATACGCAATTGTCGGCCTACTATAACGTGGCCGCCCCGGATGATGCCGCCAACTGGCAGATCCGCGCGCAGGTGCAATTGATGTTTCCCAAATAAAGAGCGCCGCCCTCAAGGTCTGCATCGGGAACACCGCTCGGTGCCGAACAACCAATAACGGTTATGGCCCGCCTGCTTGGCCAGATACATGGCCTGGTCGGCGTGACGCAGCAGGGTATTCGCGTCGCCGCCGTCCAGCGGGTGGAGGGCAACGCCGATGCTGGCGGTCACCGCAAGCGAATGCTTGCCGAGCACATAAGGCTTAGCCAGAGTGTTCAGCAGCCGAATGACGGCACATTCGCATTCATCCATGTCGCACAATCCCCCGAACAGCACGACGAATTCGTCGCCGCCCAACCGCGCCACCGTATCGCTGCAACGCATGCAAGTACGCAGGCGCTTGGCGACGGCGATCAACAGTCGGTCGCCGACGGCGTGGCCGAGGGTATCGTTGATTTGCTTGAATCCGTCGAGATCGAGATAGCAGACCGCGAGTAGGGTCCGTTGGCGCTCGGCTTGAGCGATGGCCTGTTGCAGCCGATCGGCGAGCAGGGCGCGGTTGGGTAGTTGGGTGAGCGGGTCGTGGTAGGCCAAATTCTCCAGATGATGCTGGCTGTCCTTGAGTGCGGTGATGTCGGCGAAGACGTTGACGTAGTGGGTGACACGGCCGATGTCATCGCGCACCGCCGCAATGCTGGCGATTTCCGCGTAGATCTCGCCGTTCTTCTTGCGATTCCATAGCTCGCCGGTCCAGAAGCCCTCTTCGATCAAAGCCCGCCACAGGCCGACAAAAAACTCGGGGTCATGGCGGCCGGACTGGAGAAAGCGCGGGTTGCGGCCGAGTGCCTCCTCGCGGCCATAGCCGGTCAGCACGCTGAAGGTATCGTTGACCTCGACGATGTGGGCGCTGGCATCGGTAATGATAATGCCCTCGTAAGCATGCTTGAAGACGCTGGCGGCCAGTCGCAGTTGTTGTTCGGCCTGACGTTGGGCGGTGATATCTTCCTTGATCGAGAGAAAGTGTGTGATGCGTTCGTCCAAATTGCGCACGGGACTGATGATGGCCCGTTCCCAGTACAGCGAGCCATCCTTACGCCGGTTGTGAAACTCGCCGGTCCAGATGCCGCCATCGGCGAGGGTTTGCCATAGCCGCCGATAATGGTCCGGCGGTGTCTCGCCCGATTTGAGCAGACGCGGATTTTGGCCGAGTGCTTCCTCTTGGCTGTAGCCGGTGGCCTGAGTGAAATAGGGATTGACGTATTCGATCCGGGCTTGCAGATCGGTCAGCACGATGGAAATCGGGGTTTGTTCGATGGCTTGGTAGAGGCGGTGAATGGTTTCCTTGGCCTCTTGCTGCGCTTCGAGCAGAGTGAGCAAATGGCGCCGCTCGGTTGCGGCGGCGGCCTCGCCGCGAATCCTGGACAGCGCCTCGCCTAGTTGCAGGGCCAGGGTTTCCGACATCTGGCAGGTCAGGTCGGGGATCGTATCGGCCCGATGGCTGGCGAGCTTGAGACAGGCGACCATCTGCTCGCCGTCCAGGATTGGCAAGATGGCGATGGCGCGCAGACCTTCTTCTCGAACGGCCGACGGCAGGTCTCGCGGGTCGAGATCGCGGAAGCTGTAGCGCGGTTGACCAACGTGCGCGATCGCGCCGAGGCCGACATCGCGCGGCATCGTGCGCGCCGCCGCGACGTATTCGCTGGAGAGGCCATCGTGAACGGTCAGCGTCAGATGGCTGTCTTGGGGGTCCACATCGTAGATGCCGCCGCAGTCGATGCCCGGCAACCCCAACGCGGAATCAAGGACCGCTCGCATTGCCGCTTCGGGGTCGGCGGCGATCCGTTGCAGCGCCAGTAACAGGTCGTGATGGGCGGTCAGCAGCCACTCGGCGTTCCTATGCGCGCT
>Ga0209607_1004050_pt1 | contig 11009 bp, 7 predicted proteins | sample AD_UKC117_MetaG_FD_184413 | JGI IMG/M metagenome (GOLD analysis project Ga0209607, IMG submission 184413) | Active sludge microbial communities of municipal wastewater-treating anaerobic digesters from Hong Kong - AD_UKC117_MetaG (SPAdes)... | ecosystem: Engineered > Bioreactor > Anaerobic >... | reverse complement strand
TCCAGCGGCACCACCGGCAAGCCGACCGTGGTCGGCTACACCCGCCGCGATATCCATACATGGGCACGAGTTATGGCCCGCAGTCTGGCCGCCGCTGGTATGAGACCCGGCGACCGGCTGCACAACGCCTACGGTTACGGACTCTTCACCGGTGGTTTGGGCCTGCATTACGGCGCGGAGGAACTGGGCGTGATGGTCACCCCCATCTCCGGCGGCCAAACCCAGCGTCAAATCATGTTGATCCGTGACTTTGCGCCCACCGGTCTATCCTGCACCCCCTCTTACGCGCTCAACATCGCTGAAACTGCCGAAGACATGAATGTGGATCTACGCAAACTGCCCTTGCAGGTGGGTGTCTTCGGCGCAGAACCTTGGACTGAGGAGATGCGCTATGAACTGGAATCGCGGCTGGGTATCGATGCCATCGACATCTACGGTCTATCCGAAGTCATTGGCCCCGGAGTAGGCATCGAATGCATCGAAGCCAAGAACGGTTTGCATATCTTCGAAGATCATTTCCTGGTTGAGGCGGTCGATGTGGACACCGGCCAACCGGTCCCCTACGGTGAATCCGGCGAGATTGTGATTACCTCACTCACCAAGGAGGCGTTCCCGGTCATCCGCTACCGGACCCGTGACATTTCGGTGCTCGATCCGGCCCCCTGCCGTTGTGGCCGCACTCATGTTCGTATGAAACGTGTCACCGGGCGCACTGATGACATGTTGATCATTCGTGGTGTTAACGTCTTTCCCTCTCAGGTCGAGGCGATCCTGATGCAGACCGAAACTCTGTCACCGTTCTATCAATTGGAGGTATTCCGCGAAGGGAATCTCGACATGCTGACAGTCAATGTCGAAGGCAGCCCGCCACTGGTCGCTCAAGGTCAGGACGCAATGGACCGGGTCGCGCACAAGGCGCAAAAGGACATTAAGGATTTCATCGGCGTTGCCGCCAAGGTGGTAGTCAAACCGGTCGGTGAAATTCCTCGTTCCGAAGGCAAGGCCGTGCGTGTGCTTGATCACCGCAAGCAATCAAAGTAATAAACACGCTGTCTAACCCCTCATTCCGTTTACAAAGGGTGCAGAGTCATGCCAGATTCTAAGGTCACTACTTCTACCGGTTCTCCGCGAGCGACTCCAGTCTCTCAAACGGAGACGACGCCCATGAAAACCCCGATTCACCCGCATGGCCGCCGTGCTGGCGAAAAATCGGAATCGGCAACCTATCGCGGTTACCACATTGAGCGATCTTTACTCGGCACCCATATTCCTGAAACCATCGACCGGATGGTTAACGCCAACCTGGCGCGCGGCACTGCTGGAATCTCTCCCGCCGTACTGGCAATGGCTTACTTCGACTGGCTGATGCATCTTGGCTTGTCTCCAGGAAAACAGGCATTGCTTAATGAGAAAGCCATTCGCAAGATGGTGCGGCTGGGGCTGTACGCCTTTAAGTCTTACCAAGAACCTGACACACCACCCTGCATCGAGCCGCTTCCTCAGGACCACCGTTTTGATAACGAGAGTTGGCGGCAATGGCCTTATAATCTGATCTACCAGTCGTTTTTACTGACCCAGCAATGGTGGTACAACGCCACAACCCGTACTCGTGGCGTTGACAAGCATAACGATGCCATCGTCTCATTTGTGACCCGGCAGATTCTCGATATGTTTTCGCCATCGAACCAACCGCTCACGAATCCAGAGATTCTTAAGGCCACCATGGAAGAAGGCGGCCAGAATCTAGTGCGCGGTTGGACCAACTTTATGGACGACATGGAGAAAATGATTGCTGGCAAGCAGTTGGCCAAGGACGATGAACAATTCGTGGTAGGCCGTGATGTGGCGGTCACGCCCGGCAAAGTCATTTTTCGCAATCATCTGATGGAGCTGATTCAGTATCAACCGGCAACGGAACAGGTTTACGCCGAACCGGTTCTGATCGTGCCGGCCTGGATCATGAAGTACTACATTCTTGACCTATCGCCACACAACTCCATGGTCCGCTATCTAGTTGAGAAAGGGCACACGGTTTTCATGATCTCCTGGAAAAACCCGGCCGCCGATGATCGCGATATTGGCATGAGTGATTACCGGCGGCATGGGGTGATGGCAGCTTTGGATGTGATCACTGCAATTTTGCCGGACCGGGTTCACACAGTGGGTTACTGCCTAGGTGGCACCTTGCTGACGTTGGCCGCCGCTACAATGGCTCGCGAGGGCGATCATCGTCTGAAAAGCATGACCCTATTTGCTGCCCAAACCGATTTTTCCGAAGCAGGTGAACTGCTGCTGTTCATCAATGAAAGCCAGGTGGCTTTCTTAGAAGACATGATGTGGGATCAAGGTTATTTGGATGCAGATCAGATGGTTGGCGCTTTTCAGTTATTGCGTTCCAATGATTTAATCTGGTCGCGTATGGTTCATGACTACCTGCTCGGTCAGCGTCAGCCGTTGAACGATTTGATGGCCTGGAATGCAGATCAAACTCGCATGCCTTTCCGTATGCACTCGGAATATCTCCGTCATATCTTTCTTAGAAACGAATTAGCGACGGGTCATTACAAGGTCGATGATCGGCCAATTGCCATTTCCGATATTCGCGTACCCATTTTTACCGTCGCTACCGAACAGGACCACGTTGCTCCGTGGCGGTCGGTGTATAAGATCAACCTGCTGGCAGATGCCGATCAGGTGACCTTTTTGCTGACCAGCGGCGGGCATAACGCTGGCATTGTGAGTGAACCCGGTCATAGGCGGCGTAGCTACCAAATGGCTGGACGCGGTGACCAGGATCGTTATATCGATCCCGACACTTGGCAAGCGACAACACCTAAAGAATCAGGATCATGGTGGCCCGCTTGGCAAGCATGGCTGGTTGAGCATTCGGAAGAACAACAGATTGCACCGCCGTCGATGGGCATGCCAAAGAAAGGCTTTTACCCGATCGATGATGCACCGGGGCAGTATGTTTTACAAAAATAGCGCACGTAACCGTATGGCTTCTTCGCAGTTCTCTACTCTTTCTACCGATCGCGCAGTGACTGAGTTCCTGCAGCAAGCTGCGCGTATACCGCTAGCCGCAACAACCATAAAAGCCAGGGGCCGCCTGCTTTTCGCTCTTGACGCTACGGCCAGCCGGCAGCCAACTTGGGATCAAGCCTGCCAGTTGCAAGGTGACATGTTCGCCACAGCGGCGGAAGCGGGTGGATTAGCCATGCAACTGGTCTGGTATCGAGGCTATGGCGAGTTCCAAGCCGAACCTTGGTTGACTGATTCTAATGAATTGCAGCACCGTATGACCTCGGTACAATGCCGGGGTGGCCTAACGCAAATTAGCCGTGTTCTTCAACATGCTATCCAGGAAACTAAACACTGTCCTCTAAACGCTTTGGTGCTTGTTGGTGATTACCTGGAGGAAGCCATTGACCCTCTATGCAATCAGGCAGGTCAGTTGGGTCTACAGGGTGTTCCCGCCTTTATCTTTCAAGAAGGTCACGATCCAGACGCCGCGCGAGGTTTCCGGGAGATTGCCCGGTTGACCCGGGGTGCTTACTGCGCCTTTAATAGTGGCAGCGCTCGTCAATTACGTGAATTGCTCAGGGCCGTTGCGGTCTACGCTGCAGGCGGCCGCCAAGCCCTGGAAATATTTGGCAGGCGCCAAGGTGGCTTGATCCGTCGATTGACTCAACAACTCTGAACCTCTCATGCTGGCACGTGCTCTGATTATTGCCGCCACGCTGGTTGGGCTGTATTTTTTAACCCGCCGGCTCCGCCGTTCACTGGGGGGGGTAAATCTGAGCCGCGCTGTGCTCGCAGTGGGTGCTGCAGGCTTTTTGCTGCTGCTGACAGTTCGAGGCGGTATTGAAATGGCCTTACCACTCCTTGCCGTGCTAGTTCCTTTCCTGCTCCGCTGGCTGCATGTTCTGTCACCTTCTTCGACTTCAAGAGGAAAAGATTCCTCGCAGCAGTCCGCTGTGAGAACCCGTTTTCTGTATATGACGTTAGATCACGCCAGTGGCGTAATGGTTGGCCAGGTCCAGGAAGGTTGCTTTGCCGGTCGTGCCTTACATGACCTGACACTTTCAGAGTTATTGATGCTTTGGCGTGAGTGTCAGGTGGATTCGCAATCGGTGGCGGTTTTAGAGTCTTATCTGGATCGTCATGCTGAGTCCATGTGGCGGGAGCGGTTGCGTGATACTGGCGATCGGGAATCGCCAGGGAGTCCTGGGATAATGAGCCAGGCAGAGGCTTATCAAATTCTCGGCTTGCCGCCGGGGGCGGCCCGTGTGGATATCCAATCAGCTTACCGGCGTTTGATTCAACGAGTCCATCCGGACCAGGGAGGGTCGGCTTATTTGGCGGCTCAATTGAATCAGGCTAGAGACTTGCTATTGGGTAGCAAGTAGTTTTTTGACTAGAAGATTGGATTGGTTCTCAGCATTTATCTAGCCCAGTGTTTCTCCGCCAGTGCGTGCCGCTTTTGGTAGCAGTCCCAAGCCAAGGTAACATCTTGGAGAAACCAATCTAGCTCGCTCATGAGCATGGCTTGCGGTCCATCTACTAATGCTTTAGCTGGCTCGGGATGGAAATCGACGAGGACCATATTAGCCCCGGCAATTATGCCCTGTGCGGTAGCATGCATCAGATCCAGGATGCCATCGGGTGAGTGTTCGCGGGAACCAACCGAATGGGAAGGGTCCACGCAAACGGGCATCCGCGTTAATCGTTTAACCACAGGCACTTGGCTGAAGTCGACCAAGTTCCGGTGGGGATCGCCCATATTGGTTTTTACTCCACGTAAGCAGAAAATAACGCGTGAGTTACCTTCACTGGCGAGGTACTCGGCAGCATTTAATGATTCGTTCAGAGTGATCCCGAATCCCCGTTTGAATAGCACTGGAAATTCGTGCTGGCGGCCAACGGCCTTCAGTAACTCGAAGTTCTGCGTATTACGTGTGCCAATCTGTACCATGACTCCTGTAGGGTGGCCTGTTTGCTCTAGACATTCATGGATTTCCATAATGTGGTCTTCGTGCGTTATCTCCATGGCAATGACCTTGATGCTGTATTTCCCAGCCAGCTCGAAGACATAGGGTAGACAGGACTGTCCGTGACCTTGGAAAGAGTAAGGGTTGGTTCGTGGTTTGTAGGCACCCATTCGGGCGCAAGTCTGGCCATGTTCGTGTAAAGCTTTGAACATGATTTCGACGTGCTCTGGAGTATCGACAGCGCATAATCCTGCAAAGATATTGAAGTTGTCTTGGCTGAATCTGACGCCGTTGTATTCAAAACCGCTGATTCGTTGCTCATCCCGATGCCGGCCAAGAATGCGGTATTCTTCGGAGATGCGAATGACTCGTTCAACACCTGGTAATGCATGGATATCCTCGGTGGATAAGCTCTTGGTATCACCGATGAGATAGATTTCGGTTAGGGTTTGCTGAGTGCCTTGAATCTTGTGAATGTGGGGTGTGATGCCTGTTAACTGAGAGAGGTAATCAAGTGCTTGCTGGTATTCTTCTGAGTTTTCTGTGATGTTAGGATCTAGAATGACGATCATGTATGTTTTTTCCTGTATAAATGCCCTCCCTAAAAAGAGGGAGGACGGAAACTAGGACTGCAAATTAGCGTCCGTCTGGGACAATCATTTCCAGTCCAGCCATGTAGGGCTGGAGGGCCTTGGGGATAAGGATATGCCCTCTTTCATCTTGGTAGTTTTCCATTATTGCGACCAAAGTTCGTCCCACGGCTAGACCGGATCCATTGAGGGTGTGAACCAGTTCTGGCTTGCCAGTAGCGGGGTTGCGCCAGCGGGCTTGCATTCTTCGGGCTTGAAAGTCTTCGAAGTTGCTGCATGAGGAGATTTCCCGGTACTTTTGCTGGCCCGGTAGCCAGACCTCTAAATCGTAGGTTTTAGCCGAAGAGAATCCGATATCGCCTGTACAGAGTGCGACGACTCGATAAGGTAATTCGAGCCGTTGCAGGATGGTTTCGGCATGCCCAGTGAGTTCTTCCAATGCCGTGTAGGAGTTTTCGGGATGAACGATTTGCACCAGTTCGACTTTTTCGAACTGGTGTTGGCGGATCATCCCGCGTACGTCTTTGCCGTAAGAGCCGGCTTCGCTACGGAAGCAGGGGGTGTGAGCAACCCAGCGTATTGGTAGTTTCTGGGCGTCTACGATGTGATTACGTATTAGATTAGTAACAGGCACCTCGGCAGTAGGGATTAGATAATAGTTGAGTTCGCCGCTTAGTTTGAAAAGGTCAGCCTCAAATTTGGGTAGCTGTCCGGTACCGTGCAGGCTGTCGGCATTGACTAAGTAAGGTGTGTAGACTTCTTTATAGCCGTGCTCTTGCGTATGGAGATCGAGCATGAATTGAATGAGGGCCCGGTGGAGCCGGGCGAGCTGTCCGTAGATAACGGTGAAACGGCTACCGGTTAGTTTGGCGCCCGCGTCAAAATCGAGACTGCCTTCTGCGCCAAGATCAACATGGTCGCGCGGTTCAAATTCGAAGTGGCGTGGCTGGCCCCAGCGCCGGATTTCGAGGTTATCAGTATCGCCAGTGCCTGTTGGTGTGCTTTCGTGGGGAATATTAGGGATGTTAAGTTGCAGGTTAAGCAGTTTGGTTTGTACGATTTCGAGATCGCTTTCTGTCTGCTTGAGCTTTTTGCCTAATCCGGCGATTTCATCAAATAGCGGTTGAGTATCTTGCTTATTGGCTTTGGCATGGCCAATGGCTTTGGAGCGGGTGTTACGCGCGTTTTGCAGTTCTTGGGCATGGATCTGCAGGGTTTTTCGCTGGTTTTCCAGCGTGCTAAAAAATTCTGTATCTAGATTGTAGCCACGTCTTGCGAGTTTGGCTGCGGTTTGCTCTAGTTCATTTCTGAGCAGTTTTGGATCCAGCATGAGGTTGGGTGCCTTTGTAGAATGGGGCGGATGGCTAGTTTGTGGAGGGTAGGTTAACTCTAAGGCGGGATTATACTGGGTTTTTGTATTTGTGAATAAGAAACAGATATGATGGTATAAAAACTTATTATTTTAAAAGGCAGCCCGATAATACCGGGACTGCCTTTTAACTAATTCTAACTAAGAAACTTAGTTATTCTCTTTTATATCAATCAGACATCCCGTGTCCACAACGAGGCCATTGCTGGACCGGTACCGACGCATAACGATGCACCGCCCGTTGTCTTGCCTTGCCGTTCTAACTCGTAATACAAGCTAACCACAATACGCAAACCGGTGGAGCCAACTGGATGCCCTAAGGCAATACCGGAGCCATTGAAGTTGCAGTTATCAGGGGTCAACGACATGCCATGATCTTCCTTTAACATCCGGCCAACACCCAGCCATTGGGCAGCAAATGCTTCATTCACCTCCCAATAATCAATGTCTTCGAACTTCATGCCCACTTGGTTTAAGCACTTGGGTATGGCCACCGCCGGACCTAGCCCCATAACTGCCGGATCGATACCCGCATTGCAGATATTGACTAGCTTCATTAATGGCTTGATACCTAAAGCTTTAGCCTTGTCCAGCGACATAATCACCACTGCGCTGGCACCATCGTTGATGCTGGAAGCATTCGCTGCTGTAACCACACCATCTTTCTTAAAGGCGGGCTTTAGCTGAGCCATCTTTTCGGTGCTGGCGTCAGGAATGAAATTCTCATCAGCTTCAAAGAAAGTCGAACCTTTCCTGGACTTCAATTCTACTGGCACGATTTCGCGCTTAAAAATCCCTTCCTTGGTTGCCGTAGTGCAACGGGTATGGCTGATCAGTGCCAGCTCATCACACTCCTGCCGGGTGATACCATACTTGACCGCGACATTTTCGGCGGTCATCGCCATGTGACCAGGCACTAGCTCATCGAACAAGCCATCGTGAATCATGCTATCTTCGATGTTGCCCTGCCCCATCCGGTAGCCCATGCGGCCCTTTGGCAGCAAATAAGGAGCGTTGGTCATGCTCTCCACGCCAACAACCAGGCCAATCTCGGTTTGACCCAGCATGATATTGTGGCAGGCAATTTCCAGGGCGCGCATCCCGGAGGTGCAGTTCTGGTTGACAGACACAGCACTGCTATAGTGTGCTAGACCTGCCCGCATGCTGACCTGACGGGCCGGTAGAGAACCTTGCATACCACCGTATAACTGACCCATGCAGATCTCGTCGATTTGGTCAGCCGGAACACCGGAACGCTCGATAGCGCCCTTAGCAGCGGTAATAGCCAGATCGCGGGCAGATACGTCCTTGAGGGTGCCCATGAATTTGCCAATGGCCGTCCGGGCGGCGCTGACGATTACGACTTCTTTAAGAGCCATATTTACTCCTCGTTTGCGTGGTAATGCGGAATTCGTGGTGGACATTTTGGCCAACTCCGGCCAGGCCGCTGAAGCGTCCTGCTTGTACATCTGCGATGCGCGGTCTAACCGGCTTCGCATGAGCAGAAGTACAAAATTAAAGCTTATCTTTAGTGTATGTCAATCATTGTCTAAATAAACAGATTTAATAGATGATGGTATAATAATAAAATATCAATGCCGCTTTAAGAAGACCACTTGCAAAGTAACCATCAGCATGGCGTTATGAGGCTATAAAATATATCTGTGAATCAGGTGAAGTAACAGGAGCCCTGCTTATGGTTTTGCGATGGATAAAGACGACGTGACTGAATCTGAAAGTCCTGTGATCATCGATTATGAAAGCTTCAGCACCCTAACTGCTCGCCGTGCTCATCAACTATTACGGCTGGCCCGCCTATTATCGGTAGCACGCTCACAGATCATCCTAACCCGTCCGCTCGTCGCCGATCTGCTATCCCATGCGATCCAGCTCGAAGAGTTCCTAGATGCTTACGGGGCACGCAATAATCGCCAATGGTCGCGTTTCAGGTCACTCACCGCTACGATCAAGCTGTTTGCTGACATTAGCTATAAGTTGCTGCACATTCAACATTCCTTGCCCTCCTATCAGTTACCAAGGATTGAATGTGATTTTACGGAGGCAACCAGACAGACACTGGCTTTTACCTCTGATATCCTTATCAGAGCATCAGGCCGGATCCTTACCAAAGCGCTTCAACTGAATCTACCAATTCCTGCTGACGATCTGAGCAAAGAGAATTATCTGGAACCTCTGCCGCCAGGCCATTTGCCCCGCGACCGGGCCACCCGCCAGGTTAGCAGCACGGCAGAAACGGTTATTCATGTTGCCACCGCCTATTTAAATCTCGCTTCTGAAAGCCAGCTATTGCATATCGTCGAATGGGTAAAACCCAACCAGTATCCGAGCTGTTTTCCAGACCCGATTAGTGAAGATAATCTGCGTTACTTGCAATTTCGGTTTCACAATCTCCAGGCGCTTTATGATACGCATGTTTATGAAACAGAAGTCGAATCGCTCGATACGGACTTACCCATCCTGCGTGGCCATATCAGTATCGTTTTTCATCTGCTTGAAATCGCTACCCAATTAACCCATCACTACGAACGCCATCTCAACGCCAAAACCGGTGATGCCTCCCTGCGCCGCAATCCAGTTATCTCCACCCGGGGGTTGCTCACCATGCTCATGAATTACGCGATTGCTTACGCTGGCAGCTACCTGAATGAAGGACGCTGCCTTTGCCATACCTTGCTCAAACGCTACGCAGAAGTGGGTAAAATCGAAGTACCCGTTCCATCATACCGTGGCTTTCACGTCCGTCCTGCCACACTCGTTGCGAAGATTGCTCAGCACTACGGTAGTGCCATCACGATGGAGCTGGATGGCCAATGCTATGACGCTAGCTCACCGATGGATATCTTTCGGGCCAATGAGCGCATCAATGCCCGTAAACGACGCTGGCTAGGCTCAGAAATCGGCAATCTGTGGCTTCCAGTTGACGACCCCAGCGATCATCAAACCCGGGCTACTGTCCTGGATGTAGTGCTAAGACTGGCCGAGCAAGGCAAGATCATTATTTATCAGCAACCATTGCAGCTATCAAATGAATTTAGCCATGAGGGCATTCTGCTGGAAAAAGTCACGACTGAAATCGCCCGGCTGATGGCAACCGGTCAGATTGATATCAAGACTGATATGAATATCGCTTTTACTGGTGACAAACGGGTGTTGAGCGACCTTGAATTACTCGCTAACTCAGGGTATGGCGAGGACAACTTCGGCAACAACGTCACGCTACCTCGTGAATTGGCATACTTGCGCCGCTAGAAGCCGCTTGCAAGCGGCCATTCCCGCTGCTGAGAAAGCGGCATTTCCTCGCGGCCAGACTGGGAGGTAAAAATGCAGATAGGCGAATTTTCACATCTAGCATGGCAAAATGCTTTTTCCATGGCTATTTTTTTCAATCGGCTCCATTCAGTTTTATTTCACTTATTGAGATCAGCATTCACATGAACAAACCCAGAAAAGTTGCAATCCTCACCGCAGGCGGTTTGGCCCCCTGCCTCAGTTCAGCAGTCGGCGGCCTCATCGAACGCTACACCGAGATCGATCCTAGCATTGACATCATCTGCTATCACAGCGGGTACAAAGGCCTCCTGCTGGGTGACTCTTACACAGTCACTCCCGAAGTTCGCGAAAAAGCCAGGCTCTTGCATGGCTTTGGTGGATCACCCATCGGCAACAGCCGGGTCAAGCTCACCAACGTCAAAGACTGCGTGAAGCGTGGCCTGATCAAGGAAGGCGAGGACCCGCAGAAAGTCGCCGCCGACCAACTGATTAAGGATGGCGTCGACGTTCTCCATACCGTCGGTGGCGACGACACCAACACCGCTGCCGCCGATCTTGCCGCCTTCCTGGCCAAAAACAACTACGGGCTCACTGTCATCGGCCTGCCTAAGACCGTCGATAACGATGTATACCCGATCAAGCAATCGCTGGGTGCCTGGACTGCCGCTGAACAGGGCGCCCGCTACTTCCAAAATGTCGTTGCCGAAAACAACGCCAATCCGCGCATGTTGATCGTCCACGAAGTCATGGGCCGCAACTGCGGCTGGC
>Ga0209607_1004042_pt1 | contig 11042 bp, 5 predicted proteins | sample AD_UKC117_MetaG_FD_184413 | JGI IMG/M metagenome (GOLD analysis project Ga0209607, IMG submission 184413) | Active sludge microbial communities of municipal wastewater-treating anaerobic digesters from Hong Kong - AD_UKC117_MetaG (SPAdes)... | ecosystem: Engineered > Bioreactor > Anaerobic >... | reverse complement strand
GGGCTTCAGCTATAAATCCAACCTGGTCTGGTACAAGGTGCGCAAGGATGGCGGACCGGACGGCCGGGGGGTCGGCTTCTACTTCCGTAACGTCACCGAACTCATCCTGTTCGGCGTGCGCGGCCACCTACGCACGCTGCAACCCGGCCGGACCCAAACCAACGTGTTGATCTCGCAAAAACGCGAGCACTCCCGCAAACCCGATCAGATTTACCCTACCATCGAATCCTGCTCGCCCGGCCCCTATCTAGAACTGTTCGCCCGCTTCCGCCGGCCTGGTTGGGATCAGTGGGGCAATGAGGATGTCGAGGCCAATTCACTGAATGGCATCGCGCTTCGAAAAGGACATGTGGACCCGCAGGACCCGCAAATTCGCTTGCTTGAAGTCCCGCGCCAGTATCGCGGGCCATCCTGAAACGGTGACCAGAAAAAAGGGGATTGCGTCCTCGCAACCCCCGTAAGACCTCCAAGCGATAGTCGAGGTCAATCAGACGGCAGGCACCCTCACAGATAGTCGCCCTTGTAGCTTTCCAGTGTCTTGATGTAGTTGGCGCGCTCGAACGCGGTCGGATCGGCGACCTTGCGTTGGCTCATCGAACCTTTCATCTGCTGCACCGACGTATAGTGATGCAGCTCCATCCAGGTCCGCAAACCGTTGTGCAGGGTGCCGAGATAATCGATGCCGTTCTTGAGCAGGGCCGAAGTGGTCATCACCACGTCAGCGCCCGCCATCAGATACTTGACCACCTCGGTTGCGCTGTGCACGCCGCGGGTGGCGCCCAACGAGGCACGCAACCGCCCATGCAGAATGGCGATCCACAGCAATGGCAGGCGAATCTCGTCCGGCGTGCTCAATTGCAGGTTCGGCGCCACTTCCAGCTTGTCCAGATCGAAATCGGGCTGGTAGAAGCGGTTGAACAACACCAGGGCGTCGGCGCCGGCGTCGTCCAGCGCCTTGGCCATCGAGCCGATGGCGCTGAAAAACGGATTCAGCTTGACCGCCACCGGCACGGTCACCGCTGCCTTCACCGCCTTGACGATCCCGACGTAGCGCTCCTCGACCTCACGGCCGCTGGTGGTCAGATCGGCGGGGATGTAGTAGATGTTCAGTTCGATCCCCTTCGCTCCCGCCTCCTGCATCAACTGCGCATATTCGATCCAACCGGTGTTGGTGATGCCGTTGAGGCTGCCGATGATCGGGATGTCCACCGCCGCCGACGCCTGCCGCAGCAGTTCCAGGTAGTTGTCCGGACCAACGGTGTAATCGTCCACTTCCGGGAAGTAGTTCAACGACTCGGCGAAACTCTCGGTGCCGGCGGTCATCAGGTACTCCAGCGCCGCGCTCTCGTGTTTCAACTGCTCCTCGAACAGCGAAAACATGACCACGGCCGCCGCGCCGGCGTCTTCGAGGCGCTTGATGTTGGCCACGCTCCCCGACAGCGGCGCGGCCGACGCCACGATGGGATGCTTCAGCTCCATCCCCATATAAGTGGTTGTTAAATCCATGATAATTCCTTCTACGTGCAGAATGCCGATGGCTGGCGGTTCCGGCTCGCCCGGAACCGCCGCGCGCCCTTAGGGTTTGTATTTCGGTTGGAACGTGTCGCCGCTGCGGGCCGCCATATCCTCGTACACCGACCAACGCCGGTTGATCCCCTGCTGGGCCGTATCCATGAGATACGCGGCTTCCTTGGGGTTGGTGTGGGCCAGTACCTTGTAGCGCACCTCGTTGTAGGCGTAGTTCTTAAGCGGGATCTTCGGCCGCCCGGAATCGAGGACGAACGGATTCTCGTTCGATTCATGCACCATCGGGTTGTAGCGGAACAACGGCCAGTGTCCGCACTCCACCGCCAGATGTTGCTGGTCCAGCCCGCGCTGCATATTGATACCGTGGGCGATGCAGTGGCTATAGGCCAAAATCAGCGATGGACCCCGGTACGCCTCGGCTTCGCGGAAAGCCAATAGAGTCTGCTGCGGATTGGCGCCCAGGGCGATACGCGCGACATAGACATTGCCATAGGAAATGGCCTGCAACGCAATGTCCTTCTTGCCGATCTGTTTGCCCGCCGCCGCAAACTTGGCGACGGCACCCATCGGCGTGGATTTCGACATCTGGCCGCCGGTATTGGAATACACCTCGGTATCCATCACCAGAACATTCACGTCGCGACCGCTGGCCAACACATGATCGACACCGGAGGAACCGATGTCGTAGGCCCAACCGTCGCCACCGACGATCCACACGCTGCGCCGAACCAATTGGTCGACGACCGCCAGCAACTGCTTGGCGCGCGGGTCGGCGATCTCTTGCAAACGCTGCTTCAGTTCGGCCACCCGGCCGCGCTGGCGGCGAATATCGATTTCGGTGGTCTGCTCGGCGTTGATCAGATCGTCCACCAAATCTTCACCGATCGATCCAGCCAGCGCCTTGAGCAATTCGGTGGCGTATTCCAGATGCTTGTCAGCGGTCAGGCGGAAACCCAAACCAAATTCGGCGTTGTCCTCGAACAGCGAATTGGACCAAGCTGGACCACGCCCTTCGCTGTTGACCGACCACGGGGTGGTCGGCAGGTTGCCGCCGTAGATCGAGGAACAACCGGTGGCGTTGGCCACCAGCAACCGATCGCCGAACAATTGCGACAGCAGCTTGACGTAGGGGGTTTCGCCGCACCCGGCGCAGGCGCCGGAGAATTCGAACAACGGCGGCAGGAACTGCACCCCGCGCACCGTGGAGAAGTCCACCCGGCCGCGATCCATCTCCGGCAGGGTCTCGAAGAAGCGAATATTGGCCTTCTCGTCCTCCAGCACCGGCTCCTTGAGCGCCATGTTGATGGCCTTGCGCCCGGTCTGCTCCTTGCTCTTGGCCGGGCAGACCTCGACACACAACCCACAACCGGTGCAGTCTTCCAGATAGACTTGCAGGGTGTAGCGGATATCCGGGAAACCCCGGGCATCGATGGGCGCGGTCCTGAAGGCTTTCGGGGCGCTCTCCAGACTGGATTCGTTGTAGAACTTGGAACGGATGACGCCGTGCGGGCAGACCATGCTGCAATTGCCGCACTGAATGCAGACATTCGGCTCCCAGACCGGCACGAAGTTGGAGATGTTGCGCTTTTCCCACTGGGTGGTGGCGCTGGGATAGGTGCCGTCCACCGGCAGGGCGCTGACCGGCAGTTCGTCGCCGCGTCCGGCCATCATCATCGCCGTCACGTTCCGCACGAACTCCGGCGCGTTGGCCGACACGGTCGGCGGCAATTCGATGGTGCTGGTCGCTTGCGCCGACACGGGGATTTCGCGCAGGTTGACCAGCGTGTTGTCCACCGCCTCGAAGTTCTTGCGCACGACCTCCTCGCCCTTGCGCATATAACTCTTTTTAATCGAATACTTGATCTTCTCAATCGCCTTATCGCGCGGCAACACCCCTGAAATCGCGAAGAAACAGGTCTGCATGATGGTGTTGATCCGCGTTCCCATGCCGTTGTCGCGGGCCACCTTCTCGGCATTGATGCCGTAGACCTTCAGCTTCTTGGCGATGATCTCTTCCTGCACCGGCCGGGGAATTCGCTCCCAGATCTCCTCCGGTTCATGCGGACTGGTATTCAGCAGGAACACGGCGCCCGGCGCGGCGTTCTTGAGCACATCGCCACGGTTGAGGAAATTGAACTGATGGCAACCGATGAAATTGGCCGACTGCACCAGATAGGGCGAGCGGATCGGTTCCGGCCCAAACCGCAAATGGGAAACAGTCTGCGAGCCGGATTTCTTGGAGTCGTAGACGAAATACCCTTGGGCGTAAAAGTCGGGATCGTCGCCGATGATCTTGATCGAGTTCTTGTTGGCGCCGACCGTGCCATCCGCGCCCAACCCATAAAACATGGCCCGCACCACCTTGTCGGACTCGATCATGAAGTTCGCATCGACATCCAGACTGGTGTGGGTCACATCGTCGACGATGCCGACGGTGAAATGGTTCTTGGGCTTGTCCTTGCGTAATTCGTCGAACACCGCCTTGCACATGGCCGGCGTGAATTCCTTGGAGGACAAGCCATAGCGACCGCCGATGACCCGAGGCATGACCGATGTCGGCAAGGTGCCCTCGATCTGCGCTTCGACCAGGGTACTGATCACTTCCAGATACATCGGCTCGCCGGTCGCGCCCGGCTCCTTGGTGCGTTCCAGGACGGCGATGGACTTGACGCTGGCCGGCAATGCCGCCAGGAAATGGCTGGCCGACAGCGGCTGGTAGAGACGCACCTGGAGCACCCCCACCTTTTCGCCGCGCGCATTCAGATAAGTGGCGGTTTCACAGGCGGTTTCCTGACCGGAGCCCATCAGGATCACCACCCGCTCGGCGTTCGAATCGCCGACGTAGTCGAACAGGTTGTAGCGACGGCTGGTAATACCCGCGAACTTGTCCATGGCCGCCTGCACGATGCCGGGCACCTTGGCATAGAACGGGTTGACCGTTTCGCGGCTCTGGAAATAGACATCGGGGTTCTGGGCGGTGCCGCGAATGAACGGCCGGTCGGGGTTCAACGCCCGGGCGCGATGCGCCAGCACCAGGTCGTCACGGATCATCGCCCGGATTTCGTCGTCCGACAGCAGGGTCAGCTTGTTCACTTCGTGCGAGGTGCGGAAACCGTCGAAGAAGTGGATGAAGGGCACCCGCGCTTCCAGGGTGGCCGCCTGGGCGATCAGCGCCATGTCGTGGGCCTCCTGCACCGAACCGGAGGCCAGCAGGCAGAACCCGGTCGGGCGCACCGCCATCACGTCCTGATGATCGCCGAAGATCGACAGACCTTGCGTCGCCAGCGAGCGGGCGGCGACGTGGAATACCGCCGAGGTCAGCTCGCCGGCGATCTTGTACATGTTGGGGATCATCAGCATGAGCCCCTGCGACGCGGTGAAGGTGGTGGTCAGCGACCCCGTCTGCAACGCGCCGTGCGCCGCGCCGGCCGCGCCGGCCTCGCTCTGCATTTCCATGACCATGGGGACGCTGCCCCAGATATTCTTGACGCCTTCCGAGGCCCATTGATCCGCCAACTCGGCCATGGTCGAGGACGGCGTGATGGGATAGATGGTGCAGACTTCGTTGACTCGGTAGGCGACGTAGGCCGCGGCCTCGTTGCCATCGATGGTTGTGACTTGCCGTTCGGTCATTTTACGTTTCTCTCTAGGCCCGCTGGATACCGCGGACAATTTGGTTTTTCATTGTCAAACCGCTTGTTCCGACGTTTCGGTCGGCGGCTCCGGAATCATCTCGATGGCGTGGCAGGGGCATTGCTCGAAACACACCGCGCAGCCCGTGCACAAATCGTAGTCGTAGCGGTAGCGATTGCCCGGCCCCAGCTTGATGACCGCATCCTCGGGGCAAGCACCGAAGCAGCCGTCGCACTCGTAGCAGTTACCGCAAGACAGGCAGCGCTTGGCCTCGTACAATGCTTCCTTCTGGTTCAGGCCACCCACCACTTCCGTGAAACTGGTCTGGCGAACTTTCATCTCCAGATGGCTCTGCGGACGCTGAGCGGCATCGGTGTAGTACCAGACGTGCAGTTTCTCGAAGGTCGCTAGATCGTGCTTGGCCGGCTTGACGTAGGATTCGCCCGTTCGCAACCAGGCATCGATATTGCGGGCGGCTTTCTTACCGTGGCCGACCCCGATGGTCACGGTGCGATCGGAGGGCACCATGTCGCCACCGGCAAACAGACCCGGATAGCCGGTCATCATGTTTTCGTTGACCATCACCACGCCGTCGCTCTTGAGCTCCACGCCCGGCACCCGCGTCATGAAACTGGTGTCCACGTCCTGACCCAGCGCCATGATCAACGCGTCGGCTTCCAGGGTCTCCAGCTCGCCGGTCGGGCGCGGGCGGCCCTTCTCGTCGATTTCCATCACCTCGACCGTGAAGGTGGTTTCCTCAATGTTCTTGATGGTGCGCAGCCAGTGGATCTTCACGCCTTCTTCCAGCGCCTCGTCGGCCTCGAACTCAAGGGCCGGCATGTGGGCACGGTCGCGGCGGTAGATGATCAACGGCTCGTAGCCCAGCCGCTTGGCGACTCGGGCGGCGTCCATGGCGGTGTTGCCGCCACCATAGATGGCGACCCGGCGGCCCAGTTTGGGCGCATTGCCGGATTCCACGTCCTTGAGGAAGCTGATGGCATCGAGCATCTTGCCAGCATCGCGGGAAGGAATGTCGGTGCGCTTGCTGATATGGGCACCCACGGCGACGAACATGGCGTCGAAGTTGCCGGCCTGTTTCTCGGCTAGCAGGTCGTCAACCCGATGGTTGAGCACGATCTTGACGCCCATGTTCTCGATACGCTTGATCTCGGCGTCCAACACATCGCGTGGCAAGCGGTAGGAGGGAATGCCGAAGTGCATCATGCCGCCGGCGATCGGTCCGGCCTCGTGAATTTCGACACTGTGGCCCATCCGGGCCAGATGATAGGCGGCGGACAAACCACTGGGACCCGCGCCGACCACCAACACCCGCTTGCCGCTGGGTGGGGTGGTCACCTCGAACTGCCAGTTTTCCTGCAACGCCAGATCACCAAGAAAGCGCTCGACCGCGTGGATGCTGACCGAGGCATCCAGCCGACCCCGATTGCAGGCGCTTTCGCAGGGGTGATAACACACCCGGCCATGAATACCCGGCATCGGGTTGTTCTCGGTCAGACTCTGCCATGCCTCCTTGAATCGGCCGGCCTGCGCATGCGCCAACCAAGCCTGAATATTTTCTCCCGCTGGACAGGCATTGTTGCAAGTCGGCAGCAGATCCGTGTAGATCGGCCTTTGAATGCGCTGCGGACCTACGTTGCGCTTTTCGTGAGTCAGGTCCAGCGGGCGCGTCATGTTGATTGGCTTGTCTGTCATCGTGCTTCTCTATGCAATCGTCTGGTGGTGAAAGATGACCCTCGGCCTGGAAGGGCGGTGAGGGTCCGATGATACAACCAGCACCGTCGGTCGCGGGCGTCATGACGGGTTTTTTAAGTAGTATGGGCAAGGCCGAAAGGTTGTACAGGGCTGGCTGTCGCGCGGTCATGTCGGGAGATGTACATGGATGGTGCCGGTCGCCCGCGCTATGCTCGCTAGTAAAGTTAGAACATTTTGCTGGAAAGTGAATGTAAGGTCGGCCATGAGCGCCCTTCGCCGCACGCTTGGCCACAACCTCGACTCGACCCACCCGAAAGGAGCATGCCATGAAAGCACTCATCCTCCAGCAACTCGGTGGCCCCAAGCAGTTGCGCATCGACGAGATCGCCACGCCGGAACCCGGTCCCGGCCAAGTCCGCGTGCGCCTGCGCGCCGCAGCGCTCAATCGTCGCGATGTTTGGATTACCCTTGGCCAGTATCCCGGTATCCGCCTACCGTGCATCCTCGGTTCGGACGGGGCCGGCACGGTCGACGCGCTCGGCCCCGACACTCCGGCGGACCTGCTCGATCGGCCGGTACTCGTTTACCCCGCCTACGATTGGGGCAACGACCCTCGCTTCCCCAGCCCGACCTTCCGGGTCCTGGGAATGCCGGACCCCGGCACTTTCGCCGAATATCTCTGCGTTCCCGCCAGTCACGTTTTCGCCAAACCAGCGCATCTGAACTGGGAACAGGCCGCCGCCATCCCCCTGGCCGGGCTGACCGCCTGGCGGGCGCTGATGACCCAGGCTGCGGCGCAAGCGGGCGAAACCGTGCTGGTCACCGGTATCGGCGGCGGGGTGGCAACCTTTGCGCTGAAGTGGGCGGTGGGGCTGGGGGCGCGGACTTTCGTCACCAGCGGCGACGACGGCAAACTGGAACAAGCCCGACGGATGGGCGCGGCCGACGGCGTTAACTACCGCGACGAGCATTGGGCCAAACGCTTGACCGAGCTGAGCGGCGGCGTGGACGTGGTGATCGACGGTACCGGCGGCCCCTCTTTCAAGGATTGCTTTTCGCTGCTGAAACCGGCCGGGCGGCTGGTGGTGTACGGCGCCACGGCCGGCAATCCACCACGAGGGCCGGAAATGGCCAAGCTGTTTTTCCGGCAGGCGCGCATCATCGGCTCCACCATGGGTTCGCCCGCCGAGTTCGCCGCCATGCTGCGCTTTATCGCCGAACATCGCATCGAACCAACGCTCGACCAAGCTTTACCGTTCGATCAAGCGATCGCGGCTCATCAGCGGCTGCTGGCCGGCGAACAGATGGGCAAGATCGTGCTGCGGCATGGATAAGGTCGCCACCGAACTCAGGTCAGAGGCCAACCGGTTGGTAAATTCAAGACCATACAAAATTAACTTATTGATTTTAATATATTAAAAAATACCCAGTAAAACGCTTGACGCAGCACAATACCCATCTTATACTGCAATGCAACATTCCTAGTGAATGTTATCTCCAAATCCTCCTTTGGTGGTTCTTTGCCGGGTCAGCTCATTGCCCCGGCATTTTTTTGCGACTGCAAAAAAAGTCTTGACGCACTGCAACAAAATCACTTAACCTGTAGTCGGCATCGTGAGATGTCGTTCTTCTCCACACCTTCCTTTGGTGGTTATTTGCCGGGGCCCGCAAGCTCCGGCTTTTTTTATGCGCGCGACCCAAACGGGGAGAAGACCATTTTCGTCCAGACCGGGAACTTTCCCGGCAAATGGGTCCCATAGGCAAGCAAGCGGGCCACGCAACCGCCAGTCCATCATCCGAGTGCATCCAACCACCTCGAAACCCGTCAACCATGACCACGCGCCCAACCCGCTTCCCGCCTTATGGAAAACCCCTGGTCTTCTGCGTCAGCCTGCTGCCGCTGGTTTGGTTGTGCTGGCTGGCCTGGCAAGATCGATTGGGCGCCAACCCGGTCGAAACGCTGAGCCACCGCACCGGCGACTGGAGCCTGCGCTTCCTACTGCTGACGCTGGCGGTGACGCCGTTGCGGCGACTGAGTGGCTGGAACTGGCTGCTGAAGTTCCGGCGGATGCTGGGCCTGTTTGCGTTTTTCTATGTGTGCCTGCATCTTGGCGTGTACCTGATCTTCGACCAATTCTTCGATCCATCGGCCATTCTCGAAGACATCGCCAAGCGCCCTTACATCACGGTCGGCTTCGCCGGCTTCCTGCTGCTAATCCCGTTGGCCGCGACGTCCACCAACGGCATGATCAAACGGCTGGGCCGCAACTGGCAGCGCTTGCACCGACTGGTCTACCTGATCGGCATGCTGGGCGTGGTGCATTACTGGTGGCTGGTCAAGGCCGACATCAGTGAACCGCTGCTGTATGCTGGATTACTCACTATGTTGCTGGGGTATCGAGCATGGTGGTGGAACGTTCACTCCCCCACCGCCGCCCGCTCCACTCGCTGAAAACCGCGCGGCAACAGCTTGCCTCGCCGACCCCGCTCGCCAGCATAGCCGTCCAGATCGGCCGGTTTGAGCTTCAAATCCCGCTTGCCGGCGGTCAGTATCAAACACCGTTCCGGCGGCACGATGGCCAAGGCCAGCAGCCGTTCCTCGCCCGGTAGATCGAGAATCTTGTTGCCCTTGCCCTTGGGCAAGCGTGGCAGATCTTTCACCGGGAACACCAACAACCGGCCACCATCGCCGATGGCCGCCAGCCGGCCGCCATCCAGGTCGGTTACCGGTAGCGGCGGCAAGATTTTCGCCTTTGCCGGCACGGTCAGCACCAGCTTGCCGGCCTTGTTGCGGCTGAGCAGATCGTCGAAGGCGCAAATGAAACCGTAACCGGCATCGGTGGCCAGCAGATATAAATCCTCGGGATTACTCAGCAACAGGCTCACGAAGCTGGCCCCATCCGGCGGGCTGAGCTTGCCGGTCAGCGGTTCGCCGTAGCCGCGCGCCGAGGCCAGTCCCGCCACCGGCAGGGTGTAGGTTCGCCCGGTGGTATCCAGGAACACCGCCGACTGATTGCTGCGCCCTTGCGCCTGGGTTAGATAACCGTCGCCGGATTTGTAGTTCAGCGCCGTGGCGTCGATCTCACGGCCCTTGGCCGCCCGCACCCAACCCTTTTGCGACAGCACCACCACCATCGGCTCGCTGGGGGTCAAACTGGTTTCGTCCAACGCCTGCGCCGGCCGTCGTTCCACCAGCGGGCAGCGGCGCGGATCGGCGTAGCGCTTGGCATCCTCCTGGATTTCCTTGCGGATCAGCCCTTTCAAACGTTGTTCCGAGCCCAGCAATTGCTGCAACTGCGCCAGTTCCTTGCGGAGTTGATCCTGCTCGCCCCGCAGTTTCATCTCCTCCAACCGGGCCAGATGCCGCAGTTTGGTCTCCAGAATGGCTTCGGCCTGGGCATCGGACAGTTGGAAGCGGGCCATCAGCACCGCTTTGGGCTGCTCTTCGGTGCGCAAAATGCGGATCACCTCGTCCAGGTTGAGATAGGCGATCAGCAGGCCGTCGAGAATATGCAGACGTTGTTCGACCTGATGGCGCCGGTGTTCCAGCCGTCGCCGCACCGTGATCAGGCGATATTGCAGCCATTCGTCGAAAATCTGCTTGAGGTTCTTGACCTGCGGCCGGCCGTCCAGGCCGATCATGTTGAAATTCGCCCGGTAGCTCTTCTCCAAGTCCGTGGTGGCGAACAGGTGGTCCATCAGTAGATCCACGTCCACCCGGTTGGAGCGCAGCGCCAGCACCAGCCGAGTCGGGTTTTCGTGGTCGGATTCGTCGCGCAGATCCTCGACCATCGGTAACTTCTTTTCCCGCATCTGCGCGGCGATCTGTTCCATGATCCGCGCCCCGGACACCTGATGTGGCAGTGCGGAAATCACCACGTCGCCGTTTTCCCGTTCGAAGCGGGCGCGCAGCCGCACCGAGCCATTGCCGGTCTGGTACAGCTTGCGGAGCTCCTCGCGGGGGGTGACGATCTCGGCGCCACCGGGATAATCCGGCGCGGGCACGAGTTCGCAGAGGGCGTCCAAGTCGCCGTCGGGATGGTCCAACAGATGGACACAGGCGGCGGCGATTTCGCCGAGATTGTGCGGTGGGATGTCGGTGGCCATGCCGACGGCGATGCCGGTAATGCCATTGAGCAAGACGTTCGGCAGGCGGGCGGGCAGCCGCA
>Ga0209607_1004039_pt1 | contig 11044 bp, 8 predicted proteins | sample AD_UKC117_MetaG_FD_184413 | JGI IMG/M metagenome (GOLD analysis project Ga0209607, IMG submission 184413) | Active sludge microbial communities of municipal wastewater-treating anaerobic digesters from Hong Kong - AD_UKC117_MetaG (SPAdes)... | ecosystem: Engineered > Bioreactor > Anaerobic >... | reverse complement strand
AGCGCAAGGCAAAGCAACATCGCATTTAATTATCCAAGGGCGTTTGCCTTCGAAATACTCGCAACCATATTTATCGGCATATTCTTTAATACGGCCTCTCTTAATGTTTTTTAACTCCATAATATATTGAAGTTTCTCGGAATCAATTCCATTAGGATCGTGTATAAAACCTGCAGAATCAGATAAAGTAACGACTTTACCTCCTAATTGTGTAACCTTTTCGGTAGCATATTGGGCAACGTTACCTGAACCGGATATGGTAACTATTTTTCCTTTAAAGCTTTGTCCTCTGGTTTTAAGCATTTCTTCGGCAAAATATGTAGCACCATAGCCAGTCGCTTCCGGGCGAATTAAACTTCCTCCGTACATAATTCCCTTACCGGTTAAAACACCTGTAAATTCATTTTTCAGACGTTTATATTGTCCGAACATATACCCTATTTCGCGGCCACCAACACCTATATCACCAGCAGGTACATCGGTATTGTGCCCAATGTGTCGGAATAATTCTGTCATAAAACTTTGGCAGAAACGCATTACTTCGTTATCTGACTTCCCTTTTGGATCGAAATCAGAACCACCTTTACCACCACCCATAGGTAGTGTAGTTAAACTATTTTTAAATACTTGTTCGAAAGCAAGAAATTTTAATATTCCGAGATTAACCGTTGGGTGGAAACGTAAACCACCTTTATAAGGGCCAATGGCACTATTCATTTCAATACGATACCCTTTATTAATCTGAATTTCTCCTTTATCATCGAGCCATGGCACCCTGAATAATATAACACGCTCTGGTTCAGCTATACGCTCCAGAATTTTTGCATGTTTATACTTTGGGTTTTCTTCGATAAAAGGGATTAGAGATTCGGCTACTTCTTGAACTGCCTGGTGAAATTCCCTTTCGTTTGGGTTTTTGGCAATAATTTGAGCCATGAATTGTTCTACACGTGGATCCATAGTTAGTTTAGTTTTTAGTTTGTAATTTATGGTTTCATATAAACAAACTTATGGAAAAAATAAGTGAATGGAAATAGCCCGAATAATAAATTTATACTGTTAATTTATTAACAGAACCTATTCATATACTGCATATTAAATAACAAAGGGGTTTCGCAAACAATATGTTTTGCAACACCCATGATTTTTATCATATTTTATTTGGCTATATTAACTTGTAGACCTTACCTGGTAAGCTACGCACCATACCTTTAAACTCTAAATCGAGCAAAACCGGAGACACCTTACTTGTTGGTTGATTGGCTTTTACACACAACATATCAATCGAAAGCTCACCAAATTTTTGAAGTATTTCGGTGATATTTTTTTCTTCATCATTTAGCTCAACAAAAAGCTCTTTTTGAAAAGCATCTTTTGGGGCTGTGTTTTCCCAACCCAGAATATATTCCAGGTCTTCAATTCCGGTTAACATAGCTGCCCTGTTTGTTTTAATCAGGTTATTACACCCCCTGGAATATACATCGTTTATTCGGCCGGGAACTGCAAACACATCGCGATTGTATGAGTTAGCTATATCGGCGGTAACCAATGCACCCCCTTTATCTCCCGATTCAACCACAATAGTTGCATCAGCCATACCAGCAATTATGCGGTTTCGTTTGATGAAGTTATTTTTATCGCGAATCGATTTACTGGGGAAATCGGTAATTAACATACCCTGATTTATTATCTGTCCGGCAACCTTTTTATGCGATGCAGGATATACAATATCCAGGCCATGGCCAAAAACAGCAACAGTTTGCAAGTCGCAATCCAAGGCTGTTTTATGTGCAACAATATCAATGCCATAAGCCAATCCGCTAACAATTAAAGGGTTATGCCCACGCTCTTTTAACTCTTTAACCAATTTTTCGCAAAAATCTACGCCATCGGGTGTTGCTTTGCGTGTTCCAACAATACTTAGCACCTTCCGCGCATTTAAATCTGTTTCGCCCAATGCGTAAATTAAAATCGGGGCATCTTCGCAGTTCTTTAAACGCTCCGGATATTCTTTATCTAAATAAAATAATACCTGTATATTTTTCTTTTGGATAAATTCTATTTCCTCATCAGCCTTATGCAGTGCATTTGCTGAGATAATAGATTTTGCCATTATCTCACCTATACCGGGTACTTTCATTAATGAATTTTTTGATTCTTTAAAAATACCCTCGTAACTTCCCACGTATGAAACCAGTTTCTTAGCTGTAATATGCCCAACTTTCGGGATAAGGCTTAAACCTATTTTGTACCTCAAATCATTATTAAGCATTTTCTTTTTTAAGCATGAAAATAATCAAAAAATATTACAAAAAAAGGGGTCATCCAAAAAATTGGATGACCCCAGCCATAAATTACAAACTAAAAACTAAACTAAAAAAATTTTTAGATTACTCCCTGATCTAACATAGCGTTAGCAACTTTCAAGAAACCAGCAACGTTAGCTCCTTTCACGTAGTTAACATAACCAGTAGCGTCTTTTCCGTGTTTAACGCAAGCTTCGTGAATATTACACATAATGGTGTGTAATTTTTCGTCAACTTCTTCTCTTGACCAGTTGTATTTCATTGAGTTTTGTGACATTTCTAATCCTGAAGTTGCAACACCACCTGCATTAACAGCTTTACCAGGACCGAATAATATTTTATTTTCGTGGAAAGCTTCAATAGCTTCAGGTGTACATCCCATGTTTGAAACTTCAGCAACAAATTTTACTCCATTTGCGATTAATGCTTTTGCATCATCTCCGTTTAACTCATTTTGAGTTGCACAAGGCATAGCAATATCACATTTTACTTCCCAAGGTTTCTTACCAGCGAAGAATTTTGCATTAGGGAATTTATCAGCATAAGGAGCAACAACATCATTGTTTGAAGCTCTTAATTCTAATAAATAATCAATTTTTTCGCCAGAAATTCCGTCTGGATCATAAACATATCCATCAGGACCAGAAACAGTAACAACTTTTGCGCCTAATTCTGTAGCCTTAATAGCAGCACCCCAGGCAACATTACCAAAACCAGAAACAGTAACAACTTTACCTTCAAATGTTTCATTTGCTGTTGCTAACATTTCGCGAGTAAAATAAACACCACCAAAACCAGTAGCTTCAGGACGTATTAAACTACCTCCCCAGTTAATTCCTTTTCCGGTTAATACTCCTGTATTTTCTCTTGCTAATTTTCTGTACATTCCATACATGAAACCTATTTCACGACCACCTACACCAATATCTCCTGCAGGCACATCTGTTTCAGGGCCAATAAGTTTCCATAATTCTAACATAAATGATTGGCAGAAACGCATCACTTCAGCATCTGATTTTCCTTTTGGGTTAAAATCAGAACCTCCTTTACCACCACCCATAGGAAGTGTAGTTAAAGAATTTTTGAAAATTTGTTCGAAGCCTAAGAATTTTAAAATACTTAAGTTAACACTTGGGTGGAAACGTAAACCACCTTTGTATGGGCCAATAGCATTGTTGTATTGTACACGGTAACCTAAGTTAACCTGAACTTTACCATGATCGTCAACCCAAGGCACCTTAAAAGTTAAAATACGGTCAGGCTCAACGATACGTTCAACGATACCTGCAGCTTCGAATTGAGGGTTTTGGTTATAAACTTCCTCGATTGATTCTAATACTTCTCTTACAGCTTGTAGATATTCAGCCTCTCCGGGATGTTTTTTCTCAAGCTCAATCATTAATTTATCTACGTTCATTTTTTATATAATTTAATGGTGAACATTAATCCAGCATTTTTTAAATGCTTAATTGTTTATGCGCAAAAGTATAGCTTAATATTTGAATAATCCAAAAAAAATATCATCATTAAATATGATATTAAACACATTTTTAAAATAAGTTTGGCATGCTATAAATCAGAACATTGGCTTACAGCCCTATACAAAACGATTTAACGCTGCTTTAAGAAGATTTTTTTGCTTTTTATCTAAAGCGGTTATACTTATTGGGGGATAATGCGCTATTCCGTTTTTTGTTTTTATGATTAGTATTAAATCTTGTTTCAGGTTTAAAAACGAATGACTGATTTTATAACCATGGAAATTCTGCTTTTTTATCTCGACCGCCTTTTTTTGATTATCGAAGGGACGTAAGGAAACAAATCTAAATACAAGTTTCTCGTTTTCGTCAGTAAAAGAGAAATAATTATAATTGAGAATGTATGCAAAAACAACATAGATTATGTAAATAACAGTAAGAAAAATAATTACATGCGTTTTTTCAAAGCCTCCTATTCTCTCTTTAAATATTCCGGACAACAGAAGTATGCCCATACCCGACAGATATAAAAGCAAAGTAATGTATCTGCGAATATTTAAACGGGTAACAATGTGCCTGTTGTCGAAAAACATTTTAAATCTTTTTTCCAAAGATACGAACTTCACCACGAAAAGAAATCAACAAATTCAAAATCCGGATAAATGATTACCATGTTTTATAAATCATTATATTTATTAATTTTATAGCTTATTTTATTGTTGCAAGATGAAAATAGAAACCCAATTTTCGACTCTATTTATTTCGACAGAAACAGATAAAATTCTGAAAGAGTTACTTACACCTTTTAAGGATGCAAAACTTTTTATTCTTGTTGATGAAAATACAAGAAAATATTGCCTGCCAGTCATCTTAGAGTCAATAGGTATATGTGAAAATAACATTATTGAGATCAAAAGCGGCGAACAAAATAAATCTATCCGAAGTGTTGAAAAAGTATGGGAATTTTTAAACAAAAACGGAGCAGAAAGAAGTTCTTTATTGATTAACCTTGGTGGAGGCATTATTGGAGATTTGGGAGGTTTTGCCGCTTCGACATTTAAAAGGGGGATGGATTTTATTAATATTCCGACCACCCTTCTTTCGCAAGTAGACGCATCTATAGGGGGAAAAACAGGAATAAATTTTATGGGTTATAAAAACGAGATAGGTGTTTTTAACCACCCTAAATACGTTATTATTGACAGTACCTTTAATCGCACATTAGATAAAAGGAATATTTTATCGGGCTGGGCTGAAATGTTAAAACATACCTTAATTTTTAGTGAAGCCGATTGGGATAATTTAACCAGGCACAATATAAACCAAACCGGTTTTAAAACATTGAATCAACATATTGCTCGCTCGGCAAATATTAAGAACCACTTTGTAGAGAAAGACCCTAACGAAAAAAATATACGCAAAGCCCTAAACCTGGGACATACCTTCGGACACGCTTTTGAAAGCCTCTTTATGAATACCGAAAACGAGATACAGCATGGTGAAGCTGTTGCCCAAGGAATACTTTGTGAACTATACCTTTCTAATAAAATCTGTGGATTTCCGCATCAAAAATTAAAAAAGGTTACAGATTATATTCTTAAAACATACAATCAGATTAAAATTAATGACTCTGATTTTGAAAAGATTATAGATTTAATGGGGCATGACAAAAAAAATGAATCTTCTTTGATAAATTTTACATTACTGGAAGATTTTGGTATAATAAAAATAAACCAGACATGCCCTGTAAACGAAATTGTAGAAACACTAAACTGGTACAAAAAGCTGTAAGATGAACATTAAAATAAAAGCCGGAAATAAAGAGATTAAAAATTTTATTTCGTTACCTGCATCGAAAAGCATTTCGAACAGGGCATTAATTATTCAGGCTTTATGCAACGAAACTTTTAAAATAAAAAACCTTTCGGAAAGCAACGATACCCAGGTTTTATATAAAGCAATAAATAATCTTACGTCAGAAACAATTGATATTGGAGCAGCAGGAACTGCCATGCGATTTTTAACCGCCTTTCTTTCATTGCTTCCGGGGACAAGAATCCTGACAGGGAGCGAACGTATGAAACAAAGGCCGATAAAAGCTCTGGTTGATATATTAAAAGAACTTGGTGCACATATTGAATATATGGAAAAAGACGGCTTTCCCCCTTTAAAAATTACAGGAAAACCTCTAAATGCAAAACCTATTAAAATAAAAGGTAATATAAGCAGTCAGTACATTAGTGCACTGCTTATGATTGCGCCTTATCTGGATGGTGAATTTGTACTAACTATTGAAGATAAAATACTTTCCAAAGATTACATTTCGATGACCATAAAGCTGATGCAACAATATGGAATTGAGGTTAATTGGGAAGGTAATACAATTCGTGTTAAAAAGGGTGAATATAAGCCAGGTGAATTAATCGTTGAGTCGGACTGGTCGTCGGCATCATACTGGTTTGAGATTATATCGTTAAGCCCAAATTCGATGGTTGAACTAACGGGGTTAAGTAAAAAAAGCATGCAAGGCGATTCAGTATTAACAGAATTATTTAAAGATTTAGGTGTTGATTCAGCTTTTACGAATTTTGGATTACGAATAAAAAACATTCCGACCCATTGTAGTTATTTTGAGTTTGATTTTACTGACTGCCCCGACCTTGCTCAAACATTAGCCGTTACATTGGTTGCAAAAGGGATTCCTTTTAAACTTACCGGACTTGATAATTTATCGATAAAAGAAACAGACAGGATAAAAGCTTTAATAGATGAGTTTGAAAAATTAAATATACATCTGCAATCTGAAAACAATAGTATTTTACAGTGGGCTGGAAATGAGAAAATTATTACCCCCAAGAACCATTCTGTTAGAACCTATGAGGACCACCGTATGGCATTGGCTTTTGCCCCTCTTTCGATTATAACTAAGGAATTGGTAATTGAAGACCCCGATGTGGTTAAAAAAAGTTACCCAGATTATTGGAAAAATCTTGAGGAAGCAGGATTTGTGTTATAGTATTTAGCCAAGAATTCAGAATTCAGAATTCAGAATTCTGAGTTCAAAGTTTTAAATGTATATCTTCAATGTTTTGTTTACTTAGTGGACATTAAAAAAGTATTCTCAAATTTATTTGAAGAAACTTCTTATTCTTTTTATTCCTTCTTCTACTTCATCTTTCTCGCGAGCTATATTTAACCGGATATAATTAGTTGCTTTATCTGAAAAATGTTCACCGGGAATTACAGCTACCTGCTGTTCTTCATATAAATCAATAGCAAATGTAAATCCATCGTTGAACCGGCGAGGTAACTTTGCCCAAACAAAATATCCCCCTTTGGTTTCGGGTATTTCAAAACCAAGTTTTACTAACTCATCTGCCATATGGGCATAAGATTCTTTAAGCCTTTTTCTGAGCTCAGCTATATACTTATTTCCGAAGTCATTTGTTTTTAAATACTCTACAATAGCTTGTTGTAGTAACGATGGAGCACATAGCCCGGTGTAATCGTGAATGGACTTAATTTTTTGCATATGCTCCTGATGGGCAATTAGATAACCGATACGCCAACCTGTTATAGAGAATAATTTTGAAAAACTATTGGTATAAAACAAATTAGGATTAAAGCGATGCAACGGAATATATGGTTTTTCTTCAAAATATAATTCTTTATAAACAGCATCCAAAACCAGGTAAATATTAAGATAATTTGTCAAATCTATCAATTTATCCATTTCATCTTTTGACCATATTTTACCATATGGATTTCCGGGCGAACCCAAAAAGATGACCTTTACATGATTTTCCACACAACATCTTTCCAGTTTCTCAAAATCAACTGAAAAATCATCCTTAAAAGAAAAAGGCACAAACCCGGTATTAAAAACGCCTGGCAAATACCTGTAACTTTCATAAACCGGTTCGAAAGCTAAGGCAGAAAAAGGTTTGGGAAGGATTTTATTAAAATATGTATAAAGTAAAGACAATGCCTCTGTTCCACCCTGGGTTATTAAAAAATCATCTTTTGAAAATTCGTACTCCTTTTGATATTTATCTAATAATAAATCTAACAGCTCATTATTCCCGTTTCCGGGAGCATATTGATGAATTTTAGTTTCTGCAATTCGACTTAAAATTTTTGTTAGTTCTGCCGGAGGGTTAAAACCCGGTATACCTTGTGCTAAATTAATACCACCATACATTTTAACTTTATTACTCATAAAGCTAATATATGAACCAGTTGGCTTTTGGTATTTATTTTGCATTTCCCTTCTTTTTCTTTTTACATTCAGTATCAATATTTTCTCTGGAAAGCCCGAATTTTTCTTTTTCTACATTTCCTTTTGGTTCTACATGCACCAATACATCATACACATTTTCAACATTTTGTTTAATGCTTTTTTCAACAAGCTTTGCCATTTTATGCCCATCTTCGATACTTAAATTACCATCCATCTCAATATCAAGAGCAACCGTAAACATATTAGAATGTTTCCGTATTCGAACACGGTGAGGATTTACAGCTCCGACCGATTCTACAGCATCAAAAATTTTATAATAAATTTCCGGATTGTCACTACCATCCATTAGTTCGCGACTGGTATCCATAAATATTTCAAAACCAGCCCTCATTATCCAAATGCTAATAGCTAATGCTGTAATTAAATCAAGTATAGGCAAATTCAGCACTTGCGTAAATAACAAACCTGTTAAAACAGAAGTAGATAACAAAATATCATTGCGCATGTTTTTAGCATTTGCAATTAACATGTTACTCTGAATTTTTTTACCAATCTTAAATTGATAAAATGCTAATGCAGCTTTTGAGATTATAGAAAATACAGTAACATAAATTGCCAATAAAGAAGGAAGCTCTAATTGTTCATTTTTAATTAATCTGAAAACAGTGGTATAAAACAATTGTGCTCCTGCAAAGAATATAACAAAACTTAATGCTTTTGTTGCAACCGCTTCGGCCCTGGAATAACCATAAGGAAATTTATAGTTGGGGGGCTTATTCATTATCCGTGCGGCAATTAATGTAATAAAATAGGTGAGAATATCGGTAGCAGTATCAATTCCATCGCCAATAACAGCCATACTGCCTGAAATAAAACCGATTACAATTTTGGCGACAGCTAATAATGTATTACCAATTATACCTACCCAAGATGCCTTTTTTATCTGGAAATTTCGTAAATCCTGATTTTTCATAATACAAAATTAAATCAAATTTAGGATGTAATCAAAAAGCCATCTTCTGAGGGATGGCTTTAATATCTTAATCTAATTTAAGTACAGCTAAGAATGCCTGCTGTGGCACTTCCACGTTTCCTACCTGGCGCATTCGTTTTTTACCTTTTTTCTGCTTTTCTAACAGCTTACGTTTACGGGTAATATCACCTCCATAACATTTTGCCGTTACATCTTTACGAACCGCTTTTATGGTTTCACGGGCAATAATTTTTGCACCAATAGCTGCCTGAATGGCAATGTCGAATTGCTGGCGAGGGATAAGCTCTTTTAGCTTTTCACACATCCGGCGTCCAAAATTATAGGCATTGTCGCGGTGTATTAATGTGGATAATGCATCTACCATTTCGCCATTTAATAAAATATCCAACCGTACCAAACTTGCTTTATCGTAACCTATCTGATGGTAATCGAAAGAGGCATAACCACGAGAGATACTTTTTAATTTATCGTAAAAATCGAATACAATTTCAGCCAAAGGCATTTCGAAGGTAACCTCAACACGGTCGTTTGGCAGGTAAACCTGATTTTTCATAACACCCCTTTTCTCAATACATAGCTTCATAATCATCCCTACATATTCAGATTTGGAAATAATCTGAGCCCTGATATAAGGTTCTTCGATATATTCAATTTGTGTTACTTCGGGTAATCCCGATGGATTGTGTACATCGAAACCTTCCCCTTTTGTAGTATATACTTTATATGATACGTTTGGAACTGTTGTAATAACATCCATATCAAACTCACGGTCTAATCGTTCCTGAATAATTTCCATGTGCAATAATCCCAGGAATCCGCAACGGAAACCAAAACCCAGTGCTGCAGAAGATTCAGGTTCGAAAGTTAAGGAAGCATCGTTCAATTGCAGTTTTTCCATCGCTTCACGTAAATCTTCGTAATCGTCGGCATCGACAGGGTAAATACCGGCAAACACCATTGGTTTTACGTATTCGAATCCTTCAATAGCTTTATCACAGGGCTTTTCTACATGTGTAATCGTATCACCCACCTTAACCTCACGGGCTGTTTTAATACCCGATATAATATAGCCAACATCTCCGGCTCTCAATTCTTTTCTTGGCTCCTGTTTTAATTTAAGCACTCCTATCTCGTCGGCATTATATGCTTTTTTAGTAGCCATAAATTTTACCTGATCGCCTTTACGAATGGTTCCGTTAACAATCTTAAAATATGCCTCAATTCCTCGATACGAATTAAATACCGAATCGAAAATTAATGCCTGTAAAGGAGCATTTGGGTCGCCTTTTGGTGCAGGTACCTTTTTTACTATTGCTTCAAGAATCTTATCCACACCATATCCTGTTTTTCCGCTTGCAGGTATTATATCTTCTTCTTTACAACCTATCAGTTCAATAATTTGATCTTTAACTTCTTCGGGCATTGCAGCATCTAAATCCATCTTATTCATTACCGGAATAATCTCAAGATCGTGCTCCATTGCAAGAAAAACATTGGATATTGTTTGAGCCTGAACACCTTGTGTAGCATCGACAATAAGCAAAGCGCCTTCGCATGCTGCAATTGAGCGGGAAACTTCGTAAGAAAAATCGACGTGTCCGGGTGTATCAATCAAATTTAGCACATAATTTTTACCGTCCAAAGAATAATTCATCTGGATGGCATGACTTTTAATGGTAATACCCCTCTCGCGTTCCAGCTCCATATCGTCGAGCAACTGGTCTTTATAATCGCGGTCAGAAACCGATCCTGTTGCTTGTAATAATCTATCAGCCAATGTGCTTTTCCCATGATCGATATGGGCAATGATGCAAAAATTTCTTATGTTATCCATAAAGATTTACTATATTATCTTTCAACTTCTTACACGCCCGAACAACATCTTTTCGGATGTGCAAAGATAATGAATAACTTGAAATCATCAACAACCTAAATTATTAAGAAAGATTTTTAATTGAAAGGAATAATATTTTGTGTGTTTGTTGCTGGTTACTGGTTACTGGTTACTGGTTTAACTTGTTCCAAT
>Ga0209607_1004031_pt1 | contig 11057 bp, 6 predicted proteins | sample AD_UKC117_MetaG_FD_184413 | JGI IMG/M metagenome (GOLD analysis project Ga0209607, IMG submission 184413) | Active sludge microbial communities of municipal wastewater-treating anaerobic digesters from Hong Kong - AD_UKC117_MetaG (SPAdes)... | ecosystem: Engineered > Bioreactor > Anaerobic >... | reverse complement strand
CGTAGGGGAGTTGAAGCATATCTTCCAGTGAATCGGGCATACGTTCCAGGGCAGTTTGGGCAATTCCCATTGCCAGATCCTGAAAGTCACTGTTTTTGGCAACAAAGTCGGTTTCACAACCCAGGCATACAAGAATGCCACGGTCTTTTTTATCGTTGGTGATTGCCACCACGGAACCTTCCGTTGTTTCACGGTCAGCGCGTTTGGCAGCTACCAGTTTCCCTTTTTCTCTGATAATTTCCTGTGCCCGTTCAAAATCTCCGTTGGATTCAACAAGTGCATTCTTGCAATCCATCATTCCGGCACCGGTCATTTTACGTAATTTTGCTACGTCAACTGCTTTGATTTCCATATATGTTATTTGACTTATTCGGATTTTTTTTCTTCAGATACTTCTTTTGATGCATCTTCTTTTACAGGAGCTTCTTCCTCTTTGGCGGGAACTTCCTCTTTGGCGGGAACTTCCTCTTTGACAGTTTTCTCTTCCTTTGCAGGGGCTTCCTCTTTTACCGGAGCTTCTTCTTTTTTAGAGGGAGCTTCTTCTTTGGCGGGAGCTTTATCTTCGTCTATGCGCTGCCTGCGTGTACGGGAACGTTTTGCAGGGGGGGTATTGTCTTCTTCTTCTTCCGAAGATTCCATGACAACCTCTTTATCTTTTTCCATCTTCCGCTCTTCCAGACCTTCACTAACGGCCTGACGGATAACGTCTATTATAAGAGCAATGGATTTGGCAGCATCATCGTTTGCCGGGATCACGTAATCAATGGGTGTAGGATCGCAACATGTATCAACCAATGCAATCACCGGAATGTTTAAACGGAATGCTTCCCTTACTGCATTTACCTCTTTCTGGATATCCACTACAAATAGAGCGGCGGGCAAACGATTAAGATCCGCAATGGATCCCAGGTTTTTCTCCAACTTGGCGCGTTGGCGGGTGACCTGCAGACGTTCGCGTTTTGCCAGGGTTTCAAAAGTACCGTCGGTCATCATTTTATCAATGGTGTTCATCTTTTTGACGGCTTTACGGATGGTGGGGAAGTTGGTAAGCATACCACCGGGCCAACGTTCCGTAACATATGGCATGTTGACGGATTTGGCAGCTTCCGCAACTATATCTTTAGCTTGTTTCTTTGTGGCGACAAATAATATTTTTCTGCCGGCTTTTGCCAGTTGTTTTGCAACATTTGCCGCTTCATCTATCTTGACGATGGTCTTGTGCAGGTCAATAATATGGATCCCGTTCTTTTCCATAAAGATATAGGGAGCCATTTTGGGATTCCACTTACGTTTCAAGTGACCAAAATGTACACCTGCATCAAGAAGGTCTTGGAAATTAGTTCTTGGCATTACTGTGTTTTTTAATTTTGTTTTTAACTCTTTTTATCAATTAAAGGGTAGTGTCACAGACAGTCCGCTTTAATTTTCCGCGGCAATCGAAACTTCCGGTAGCAATAAATTGGTCGCAGTTGTTTTGACAATTGCCGTGCATTGATAAATCAGGGGTTTAACGTTTGCTGAATTGGAAGCGTTTGCGCGCGCCGGGTTTTCCGGGTTTCTTACGCTCTACCTCGCGGGCATCGCGGGTAAGCATCCCGTTGGACTTCAAAACACCACGATAGGCTTCGGAATCGATTTTGCATAAAGCACGGGCAATGGCCAGACGCAAAGCTTCTGCCTGACCTTTGATGCCGCCTCCGTCCAGGTTGACTTTTACGTCAAACTGAGCGGTGGTTCCTGTCAGTTCCAATGCCTGTCTGGCAATGTACTGAAGGGTGCCTTCTTTAAAATAGTCTTCCAAAGGACGATCATTGATGATGATGTTTCCTTTTCCGGCTTGAACGTAAACGCGAGCAACGGCTGATTTTCTTCTTCCAAGGGCGTTGATTACTTCCATGCTCTGTTTAGTTTTCGTTTAAATTGATTAGTTTGGGTTGCTGTGCCTGGTGAGGATGTTCCGGTCCCTGATAAACATAAAGGTTGCGGAAAAGCTCAGAACCGAGGCGTGTTTTGGGAAGCATGCCTTTAATGGCGTGTTCCACAAGAGCAAGCGGTTTGCGTTTGAGCAGCTCTTTTGCTGTCTCGCTGCGTTGACCGCCGGGGTATCCGGAATGCCGGACATACGTTTTTTCGTCCAGCTTGTTACCTGTCAGGCGGACTTTCTCTGCGTTGATGATAATAACGTTATCACCACAGTCCACATGAGGGGTAAAATTGGGTTTGTGTTTGCCGCGCAACAGGGTAGCTGCTTTTACGGCGAGTCGGCCCAACACCTGATCGGTTGCGTCAATAACCACCCATTCTTTGGTAACGGTAGCTTTGTTGGCGCTTACGGTCTTGTAGGATAATGTGTTCACCTGGTTGATTTTTATAATAATTATACAATAAAATTGCGATCCCTAAATTAAAAGGGGCTGCAAAGATACTACTTTTTTCTAGAAATCAAAGCGATAGTATGTAAGCGATATTGACCCAGCGCTTGTTGATTTCACTGTGACGGGAGTATGCTTCCTGGAACGGCGTGAAGACAGTCTGGTTGTTTACAACACCTACCATCATCCCGGTTTTGCCTTCCACCAGGGCAACGACGGCATCATGTCCCAGAATACTAGCCAGCACACGGTCGTTGGCCGTGGGAGATCCCCCACGCTGCACATGCCCCAGCGTGGTTACCCGTGTTTCGTAATTGGGGAGCCTTTCTTTGACTTTGGCAGCCACTACAGAAGCACTTCCCTGTTCTTCCCCCTCGGCAACGATGATAATTCCGGAAGTTTTGTTTTTACGACGTTCCAGTTCCAGGTATTCGCAAAGTTTGCCGATATCTGTCTGGACCTCGGGGATCATAGTGGCTTCAGCCCCGGTAGATATGGAGGTGTTGAGGGCAATAAAGCCGGCATCACGCCCCATTACTTCCACAAAGAAAACCATATTGTGGGAATCTGCCGTATCCCTCAGTTTGTCAACGGCCTGTACCGCTGTATTCACGGCCGTGTCAAAGCCAATGGTATAATCTGTTCCGTAAATGTCGTTGTCTATGGTCCCCGGAATCCCCATTACGGGTACTCCGTATTCTTTTACAAGCAGGTCTGCTCCGCGGAAAGAACCGTCTCCTCCTATCACTACCAGGGCGTCTATCCCTTGTTGTTGCATGTTTTGAAAGGCCCGGGAACGAGCTTCCTTTGTCTTGAATTCGGGACAGCGCGAAGATTTTAGAAACGTTCCGCCTAAGGAAATTTTCTGTGCCACGGAATGATTCTGAAGCGGCACAAACAGGTTTTGCAACAAACCGGTGAAACCACGTTGTATACCTATAACATTACATTCATAATACGTAGATGTTCTGACAACCGCCCTGATTGCGGCATTCATTCCCGGGGCATCTCCCCCGGAAGTAAGAACTCCTATAGTTTTAATCTTTTTCATACGACTGCAAAAGTAGAAAAAATTATCTTTGCCGTATGAAGATAGCAGGTATTGATCTGGGTAAAGAACCCCTTTTCCTGGCTCCTATGGAGGATGTGACCGATGCATCTTTCCGTTACATATGCAAGGAATACGGCGCCGATATGATGTATACGGAATTTGTATCGGCAGACGGGTTGATCAGGGACGCATGGAAAAGCCGGGAAAAATTAGTTTTATCCGATGATGAAAGACCAATAGGCATTCAGATATACGGACATATTCCGGAAGCCCTGATTCAAGCCGCCCAAATGGCCGAAGAAGCCCGCCCCGATGTAATTGACATCAATTTCGGCTGTCCCAAGAACAAAATCGCAAACAGGGGAGCAGGAAGCGGATGGCTGCGTGATCCGGAAGGCATGGTAGACATTACCCGCCGCCTGGTGCAGGCCGTCCGGGTACCTGTAACTGTAAAAACCCGCCTGGGGTGGGACGGGGATTCCATTATTATAGGGGAACTTGCCGAGGCGTTGCAAGATGTGGGTATTGCGGCGCTTGCCATTCACGGCCGAACCCGTGCGCAAATGTATAAAGGAGAGGCAGACTGGGAGCCTATTGGTGCGGTGAAGGCCAATCCGCGCATCCGAATCCCGATAATCGGGAACGGGGATATCTGTACCCCGCAGCAGGCACGGCGTGCTTTTGACCAGTACGGGGTAGACGGTATTATGATAGGACGAGCCTGTTTTGGTCATCCCTGGCTGTTCCGGGAAATAAGGCATCACCTTGCTACAGGACATTTGTTGGCGCCTATGAGCGTAAAGGCACGTGTAGTTTTGGCAAAAAGACACCTGGCAAAATCACTGGAAGTGAAAGGAGACAGGGTAGGTGTCCTGGAAATGCGCCGTCATTTGAATTGTTACTTCAAAGGCTTGCCCGATTTTAAGTCAACCCGGCTCAAATTGGTTACCGAAAACGATCCGCAGGAATTGTTTAATATATTGGACTTTATAGCAGAAAAATGGGGATGAACCGTACTTACCTTATGTGGCTTTCGCCGTATGCCTGGATATTGGGCCTTAGGCATATCCTTTATGACAGGGGGATATTCCGGTCTCATACGTTCCCGTTTCATACAATTTGTGTGGGAAACATTACGGTGGGAGGAACCGGGAAAACACCCATGACGGAATACCTGGCGGGCCGTTTTCTGGAAAAGAACGTGACCCCGGTGGTGTTGTCCAGGGGGTACGGTCGTAAAACCAAAGGATTTCGTTATGTAAATGTCACAGATACCTGGGATCTGGCCGGTGACGAACCGCTCCAGATCAAACGGCATTATCCGGATGTTCCCGTTGTTGTATGCGAAGACCGGGTTGAGGGACTTCTACATATCTGCAAAGATTTTCCGGGCAATCCCCCGGTCATTTTGGACGATGCCTTTCAGCACCGCAGGGTACGTGCTTCCAAAAATGTTCTAATGGCGGATTTTACCCGTCCTGTATCAAAAGACACTCTTTTACCGTTTGGACGGCTGAGGGATTTGCCGCGTGCAGGTAAAAGGGCCGATTGTGTTGTTTATACCCGTTGTTCTCCTTTACAGGATCCAAAAAATCAGCCAACAGAGAATTTGTGGAAGGCACCTGCGTATTACACCTATATGACATACGGGCAACCGATACCGTTAAACCGGGCAGAAAACGAACTCCGGGAAGGAGATACCCTGTTGCTGGTTACCGGTATAGCCAACCCGAAACCCCTTGTGGTCTATCTGGAAACATCCTATAAAGTAGCACATCATCTGAAGTTTCCGGATCACCATTGTTTTACAGAAAAAGATCTGGAAAAGATTCGCGGATTGTTAGCGGCAGATCCGCAAATGAAATTGGTTACCACGGCAAAAGATGCGGTAAGGCTGGCTTCTTCAGGTATCCCGGGATGGGTCATTCCCGTTCGGATCTCTTTTTTTTCAGAGGAAAGCGCAACCGAATTTTTTCACCTGGTGACAGGGTGACGCTGACACGTTCCCCATTGGCTTCCAATTCATACGTGCCGCCTTCGGCAGATTCCAGGATCACTTTTTGTACTTTCCCGTTTTTCCAGCGGCAGGAAACCGTGGCGTTTCCCTGCACTTTCATGCCCCGGAATAATCCTCCGGACCAGGCTTCCGGAAGTGCAGGCAACAGGTGGATGGTTCCCATGTGGCTTTGCAGCAACATTTCACCGATTCCGGAAGCACCTCCAAAATTGCCGTCTATCTGGAATGGGGGATGTGCACAAAACAGGTTGGGGTACGTGCTCTCAGGCGAGAGCAGGTTCTTTAGCAATTTGTATGCCCTTTCACCGTTATGAAGCCGGGCCCAGAAATTGATTTTCCAGGCACGTGACCATCCGGTACCTCCGTCACCACGCCGTTCCAGCGTTTTTTCACAGGCCCTGGCCAATTCCGGAGTGGTCTCGGGGGAGATTTGTACGCCCGGATACAACCCGTACAGGTGTGAAACATGGCGGTGGTGCGGCTCTGTTTCCCGGTAATCTTCCAGCCATTCCTGCAGGTAGCCTTCCGGACTTACCTGATGCGGGGGCAAATCGTGTAGTGCCTTTTGCAATTGTTCTCGGAAGCCGTTGTCAATCCCCAGTATTTCTGCTGCCCGGAAAGTGTTGGTAAACAATTCCCTGACCAACTGGTTGTCCATGGTCGATCCCATACATACACTAACAACGGTTTTTCCGTCGGGCATGTAAAAGGCATTTTCCGGAGATGTGGTAGGAGCTGTCACCAGCCATCCGTGGGAAGGTTCCCGGATCATGGAAGACAGGAAAAATTCACAGGCTCCTTTTATTACAGGATATATTTCCTGCAGGTATTCTTCATTTGGGTTGTACAGGTAATGCGTCCACAAATGCTGGCAAAGCCAGGCTCCGCCGGTGTTGGTTGCTCCCCATGAAGGATGTTCACCAGGGGCGGTAAAGTACCAGGGATTGCAGATCACGTGGGCAGTCCACCCCTCGGCTCCGTAAAACGAACGGGCCGTTCTTTGGCCGGAAGGAACAATGGCCCGGGTAAAATCAATCAGCGGAATATGCAACTCGGCAAGGTTCCCCGGCTCGGCAAGCCAATGGTTCATTTGCAGATTGATGTTCAGGTGGTAATCGCCGTTCCACGGAGTCTGAACGGTATTGGCCCAGAGTCCCTGAAGGTTGGGAGGCAATTGCCCGGGACGTGTAGAGGAAATCAGCAAATAACGTCCGTATTGGTAATACAAGGCATCAAGTCCGGGATCGTCTTTTGCAAGGGAGGCTGAAAGCCGTTTGTCCGTGGGAATGTCCGGCAAATCATTTACCGGGCCGAGTTGGAGGGTGACCCGGTCAAACAATTGCCTGTATGCGCGGATATGATCTTTGCGCAACCGCTTGTAGCGTTTGTCGAGTGCTTTTTCCAGGAGCGAGTCGCAGTGCTTTTCCGGATCTTCGGAGATATAATCCGTAGCCGTCGAAAAGATCAGTGTGGCTTTTTTCATGTTGTCCAGAACAATGCTGTCGCCGTCAAATACCACCGTTCCTTTTTTTGAACGAACGGCTATTTTGGCAACGTATTGCATCCCGTCAATCCCTTCCGCTCCGCTGTTCATGTTTCCCCGCATGACCAGCCGGTCGTTTTCAACCGTTGTGGCAAACCGCTCGGGACGGTCAAGCCGAATGACCACGCGTGTCTTTTTCTTTGATTTGATGCGGATGACTCCCACATCATCGGCAAAGGATGTGAAGTATTCTCTTTTCTGGCCCTTGAATTCAGTACGGGCCAATGCCTTCCTCAGATTGAGGCTTCTTTGGTATGGTCCTTCTTTATATTCAGTTTCTGCGAAATCCAGGTGCAGGTTTCCCAGCACCTGGTAACACCCGAAAGGAACATCCTTCCCGCTTCCATATCCTGAGCCCACACCCCCGCATACAAAATGTTCGTACATCAATTCCTGCGCCAGGTCATTACGGCCCTCCAGCAAAAGTTGTCTTATTTGCGGCAGGTATTCTCTTGCCGTAGGGTTGGTAGCATCCTGTACCGATCCTGACCATAAGGAGATTTCGTTCAGGACTATGTTTTCTTTTGACTGATTGCCGTCGGGCATCATGCCCAACCTGCCGTTTCCCAATGGCAACGTGGCTTCCCAAATAGAGGCAGGACTGTCGTACCACAGTTGCAGGTCTTTGTCCGACCGGCAACCCGTAAAAGCAATAATGGCAAGGATCAGAATCAGGTTACGGTTCATAATTAAATCCGGATATGTTCACGATCGGTTTTTCTCCCCTTGTGTCCTGTTCTTTCAATTTCATGACAATCTCTTTGGTTTCACCCGGCATAAGGAACACGTAGTTGTCACTATAAAACACCGGTAAAATTCTTTCTTTTGTTTTATTTCCGACTACTTCAAGACGTACCATCAGGCAAGGGGTGTCCGATTCATTTTCCAGGACAGTAGTCAGTTTCCATCCTTCTTTGGTTTTCTGCCTTCGGGAATGTTCCCTTAAAGTGACTTTGGGAAGGTCTTTGAGCGATTGCAGGTTTCCTTCTTCCAGGCCTCTCCAGTAAAAGTTTTCAGAGACGATTGCTTCATTCTCTGTTAATGTCAGCTTGATGAAATGAGCCGGGCTCAAAGTTTCCGGGAATTCCAGACGGAAACATTTTACAGTGGCATCTTCCCGGCTGTTTATCAGGGTGTCTTTTTCCCATTGCACGGTTCCGTCTGAATTGATCAGCATGGCTTTTGCCACCAGGTTGTTGCGGGTTCCTGCATGAAGGTTAACCACTTCAATATCGTCATATACCGGGTTCCATTGAATATGAAGCGGTTCGGAAGCTTTCTTGCATCCGAAATAAGCAGCCGTCGGATCAAAATAATAATCGTACGTCTGCCATACGTGTGAAGGCCAGGCAGGATGACTCATCCACAAGAGCATTCCCCTTCTGAATTCGCTTCTGCCTTCAAAAATTCCCCGGTACCCGTTGTAATTGATCCATTGGGCATATTCGGTAAATTCTTTTGCATCTTGAACCGGGCCGAATGAATTTTCCACCTTTTCCATGAAAGAAGCGGCACCCTGTGCCCCTTCCAGGCAGAAGTCGTGCAATCCCCACATATCGTTATGCGGCCACAGCGTCTCTTTTGGCATGGTTTGTACAAGGCTTTCGTAATTCATGACATTGGGCATACCGCGCTCACTATGCATACGGTCTTTGCCGTACAGCAGGTAATAATCTCTTACTGGAAGTGCGCGGTACGGTCCGCCTCCGCTGACCACTCCGGTCGATGAATGCGATATGTAATGAATTCCCGGATGAAGTCGGGGGATCATTTCCCGTAACGCATCATCCAGCGTTTTGGGAGGAAAGCCTTCGTTCCTTCCCACGTAAATGGCTATGGATGGATGATTTCGTATGCGACGTACCATATCTTCCGCATTACTCATGAACATCCCTTCATCGTAAGGATCCGGTCCGTCCCAGGGATTGGCCAGCCAGAAATCCTGCCAGACCATAATACCGTGACGGTCGCAGGCTTCGTAAAATTCATCATCTCCTATCTGTCCTACCCAGTTGCGGATCATCGTGAAGTTCATGTCTGCATGATAAGCAACGGCAATATCGTATTCGCGGGCTCGGTAATTCAGATTGGATTCTGAAAATCCCCAGTTTCCTCCCCGGCCTATGAAACGGCGGCCGTTGATGTACAAGGAAAGGATCCCGTTATTTTCATCAAAATCCATTTGCCTGACACCGGAGAAAAAAGAAACACTGTCCGACTTTATGCCGTCCAGGTGGAATTCCATGGTTACGGGGTACAGGTGGGGCGCTCCGTATCCTTTAGGCCACCATAATTTTGGATTTTCCAATGTGATCTGTGTGGTAACGGTGCGTGTTTCTCCCGGTTCCAGCCCTACTTCCAGGGTAAAGGGAACTTTTCCGTATGAGCCCTGTAAAGTGCCAAGGACATATTCGTCACGGTGATTTTTCAAGGTGGCTTCAATGCTTACTTCTGCGCGGGTTGTATCTGGTAATGGTAAAAAAGTCTGGACAAAGGGATCCTCCAGGCTGACGGAGCCTGAAGTTGTAAGGAATACATCATTCCATATCCCGATGTTTCTTCCCCTTATGGTGGGGATCCAGTCCCATCCTATAGAAGCATGAAAAGTGGGATTGTCGGCTCCCAGAATACCCCCATTCTGATCCGGGCTCTGTGCATTTTGTTCCTTGACTTCACCAAAATGCCTGTTTTTTCTGATCCTGACGGCAAGCACGTTGTCAGCCCCGGGAATGATGTATTTGGTAACATCAAATTTTCCGCGTGTAAATGCACCGCGAATTCTGCCTATCCTTACTCCGTTCAGGTATATGGGAGCTTTCCAGTTAATGCCGTCAAAATTCAGGAAAAGTTTTTCTTTGTTGAAATCTACGGGTACGAAAAAGGTGGTTCTGTACCAAAAATCCGATTGAAAAAATGATTCTGATATTTGTAGCTGGTTGTCTCCGTAATTGGGATCCGGGATTGCTCCTGCGTTCATATAGCTGGTAAGAACTGTCCCGGGAACGGTGGCCGTGATCCAGTTTTCACAGCCCTTGTAATCTTTCCTGGAGATAATCTGGCCGGTTTCAGGGACCAGTGAACTGCGCTGCAATTTCCATTCACCCCCATTGAGCGAGAGTTTATTTGAGGAAGGAATGTCCCTGGGTTTTGGAACAGGCTTGACGGATCCGGTTCCAAAAGCCTCCAGTTCTGATAATACATAACGTTCCCCGTTAATGGATTCTTCCATGGAAAGTTTAAGGTATCGTACCTTGGCCGGTTTGTCGGGTTTAATCTTGTCAAGGGGATCTTCCCCGCCGGGAAGGTTTGCTATCGGTATCCAGGTACTCTTGTCTTCAGATCCTTCCAGTGTACCTTTAACGGCTTTGTTTATCCAGTGCAGGGCAATACTGTCAATTGTGGATGTGGTCCCCAGGTCCACCATCAGCCATTCACTGCCGCTTCCGGCACTCATCCAGGAACTGTGGAAATCTACGGAAGGTGATATTGTAACAATTTTGTCGTTATGGTAAAAATCCCAGTCTGCAAAAGTCCATTCCAGGGCTCCAGGAACGTGGAATTCAATTTTGTAAAATTTATACTGGACCGGTTGAGAGAACTCGTAAGACTGCTCAATAATGCGTTCCGGCCTGGGGGGTGAGAATGAAAACTGAAAAGAAGGCTGAGGTTCTTCGGGTACGGGAGGTTTGGGCATGTTTGCCATTTGTGCATAAGGATTGGGACGTTCCTTGCCCGGGAATCCATAGCCTTGCCCGCTTTTTATCAAATCCCAGTTTTCCCCGTCGGCAGAACCGTAACAAAGGATCCGGTAGCGGGATCTTTTTTCGGGCTCGTAGACCAGTAATCCCTTCAGGTCCATACGCGTGAATTCAGGAATCCGGCCTTCCAGTTCCAGCATGATAAAAATATCCTGGCCGGTTGTCTGATATACCGAATTCACTTTAAAATCGAATAACCATCCTTTTTCCCGCTTTTTCAGATCGCCGTTTTGAGTGGAAACATTAATATAAGAAGGATTGTAAGTGTCTATGATTCCGTCTGTGGCCAGTTGCCCGGTAAGGTTGTAATCGAAAG
>Ga0209607_1004030_pt1 | contig 11058 bp, 10 predicted proteins | sample AD_UKC117_MetaG_FD_184413 | JGI IMG/M metagenome (GOLD analysis project Ga0209607, IMG submission 184413) | Active sludge microbial communities of municipal wastewater-treating anaerobic digesters from Hong Kong - AD_UKC117_MetaG (SPAdes)... | ecosystem: Engineered > Bioreactor > Anaerobic >... | reverse complement strand
TTCTCCCTTGCGTTTAATGCAAACTCGCGGGCAATTTCGGGCGTGCGGTGCGCAGAATATACGTGCGCCTCAAAAGGAATATCGTATTCCTTTAATACGTCTATCGCTTTTTGCATAACGGGCAAATCGCTGTCGCTGCCCATAATTACCGCCACTTTACGCATAATCTTCTCTCCGTTTTTGGTTTAAAAATATATATGTAAGTCAATTTTAAAAATAAAAAAAGGCTTTCCCAACGCTTGATATTTGGTACGCCTAAGTTGTCTATTAAGAAAATATTTCCGCTAAATACTGGCACAAAAAAATATTTTTCAGTATAAGTATTTTAACGATAAAATTTGGACTTGTCAACTAATCAAACCTACTAAAAAAATTTTTCTACTGATTTTCATTTTTTGTTATTCCATATTGATTATTTTTCACTAAATGTTTTTTCGTTAATCGCATTTTTTGAACCTATGAAAAAAGAGAAAATTAAACCGCCGTTATTACGCGGCGGTTCTAAAGTTTTTAATTTTTACGGTTCGATTTTATCTTTATGATGACGAATTCTATCTTTTCTTCTAGCAAAAATCGTGGGACGGGAAGTACCCGGTTCAATTTCACCGGCTTTGGTGAGAGCCATTTTTGTAAGCATAGGTCCGAACAATTCGTAAATAAACGTAGCGCAAAGTATGACCGTATTTATCTGCACGCCGTATTCAGGTATCATTGTCACAACCAAAGTCGCCATACCTATCGCAACGCCGGCTTGCGGTAACAAAGCGAAGCCCAGATATTTAACAACGTTTTTATCAGCTTTGACGACTTTCGCGCCCAAAGACGCGCCGAAATATTTGCCGAGCGAACGGGCAACAATGTAAACAACCCCGATAACACCTACCGACAAAATAACATCGACCCGTAATTCCGCTCCGCTTATTACGAAGAAAAGCATAAACAAAGGATATGTCCATTGTTCCAGCAAATTTAACGGAGCTTCGTTTTCTTTGAATACGTTTGAATAAATTGCTCCTATCATCATGCAGACGAGCAGGCTTGATAAATGTAAAATATTATACGGCGTTTTGTTAAGTATTTGCGAAATAGCAAGTCCCGCAAAAACAACGGCGATAATCAATGTAATTCTATTTACGCGCGATTTAAAGAGTTTTGAGCATAATGCCAAAACCAAACCCAAAACTGCGCCCACCGCCAGCGATATACTGATTTGTGCAAGCGGCTCTAAAAACATTTCGACAAAAGTCGGTTGTCCGCCCGAAATCAAAACTTTTGCGATGGGAATAGATATAGCGAAAGCCATAAGTCCTACGGCGTCATCGAAGCCTACTATCGGTAAAAGAGTATCGGTGACGATACCTTTTGCTTTGTATTGTCTGACAACCATTAGCGTTGCGGCAGGAGCGGTTGCCGCGGCAATTGCGCCCAAGACGATAGCTAACGGCAACGGAATATCTACAAGTCCCGTTACGCCGAGTAGCCACAAAATAAGGTCGACAACTATAACTGCGCTTAATGACTCGAATAGCGTGTTAACGATTATCTTTCCGCCCATTTGACGCAAAGTATCTTTTTTGAAGGAAGAACCGATTGAAAACGCGATAAATCCCAACGCTGACGTTGTGATTATATTTAACGTTTCAAGATTCGTTTCCGTCATAAGGTTTAGTACATACGGACCGATGAGCAATCCTGCAAGCAGATAGCCGGTAACGTCGGGCAAACCTATAAGTTTCATTATTCTGGTGAAAAAGAGCCCAGCCACCAAGGCAAGACCCAAAACAAGCAGGGTGTTCATAAATTAGTCTTTTAACTCCTCAAAGTACATAACGGGTACGGCAAACATAATGCCTTCATTCTCTTGATTTTTAACGCTCACATTTCTGATTAATGTTTTTACTTGTTCGAGCTCTTCTTCTTCGATAACAGCCAAAATCGTAGTATTTAGCGAACGGTCGTTTTCGTAAATTTGTCTCAGTCCGCCGAAATTTGGTAAAGGCTCTACACAAGATTGAGTAATCGCGTTACGCATACTCGTTGTAGGTATTACCGTGCCTGTAGTCTCGTATTTTCCCAATTCATTCAAAACCCTGTTGCGATAATCATCATTTTTCATAATGACAGCTAGCAATAGTTTCATTTTTTAATCACCTTCTAAAAAAGTCTTTATGTAAATATAATAGACCTAATTTTACTGAAATGCAACTATTTTAATTTGCGCCGTATAAAAAAAACAGCTATTTTTAATATAGCTGTTTTGATAAATTAAAATTCCTTAGCCGTTTATAACTTTCGTTCCGCTTTTGCCTTTTATAGCTAATTCGGCTTTTTCAAGATTTGCTATTATCGCTTGTTTTCCTTTGCCGCTTTTTACAAAGTTGACCGCCGCTGTAACTTTTGGCTGCATACTACCTTTGCCGAATTGGTCTTCGTTCATATATTTTTCCGCTTCGCTAACCGTCAGTATGTCCAGGTCTTTTTGAGTCGGTTTTCCAAAATCAACCGCCACTTTATCTACGGCGGTAAGAATGACCAGTTCGTCCGCGTCGATAAGTTTCGCTACCAACGCGCTTGCAAAATCTTTGTCTATAACTGCGGGTACGCCTTCGTATTCGTTGCCTTCTTTAACGACGGGTATTCCGCCGCCGCCTACCGTGATTACAACGCAGTCGTTATTCAATAACGTTTTTACCGCGCCTATTTCCACTATGTCAACGGGCAAAGGACTCGCCACTACTCTGCGGAAACCTTTCGCGCCAAAATCACGCATAACATAGCCGCTTTCTTTTTCCTGTTTTTCTGCTTTCGCTTTGTCGCAATACGCGCCGATAGGTTTTGTCGGATTTGTAAAACCTTTGTCGTTTTTATCAACGACAACCTGCGTTACGACAGCGGCAACGGGTTTAGATATATTGCGGTTTTTGAGTTCCGTTTGCAAGGCCGTTTGCAAGTGATATCCTATATAACCCTGGCTCATTGCTCCGCATTCGGGGAAAGGCATAGCGGGAACGTTTTCGCTGGATTTACTTGCCGTTTCAAAAGCCAGATTTATCATACCTACCTGCGGTCCGTTTCCGTGCGTTACCACGACCGAGTGTCCTTGCTCGATTAAATCAACTATGGCTTTTGCGGTTGACTTAACAAGCATTTTTTGTTCTTCGGGAGTATTGCCCAACGCGTTTCCTCCCAACGCCACTACAAGTTTCATTTACTATCTCCCGATTGTCGCAACCATAACCGCTTTTATCGTATGCATACGGTTTTCGGCTTCGTCAAAAACAACGCTGTGTTTGCTGCGGAAAACTTCGTCTGAAGCTTCCATTTCTTTCAAACCGTATTTTTCGAAAATATCTTTACCAACTGACGTTTCCAAATCGTGGAAACTCGGCAAACAATGCAGGAAAATAACGTCGGGATTTTTCGTGGTTTTTACCATATTCATATCAATTCTATAAGGAGCGAGTAATTTTATTCTTTCTTCAAACTGCGCTTCTTCGCCCATCGATACCCATACGTCTGTGTAAAGCACGTCCGCGCCTTCAACGTCTTTGATATTATCGGTAAGCGTCACGCTGCCGCCCGTCACTTTGCAAAGTTCTTTCATTTCGTTAACGAGTTTTTCATTGGGGAACAACGCTTTTGGAGCGAGTGAAACAAATTGCATACCCATTTTTGCGCAGCCGATCATTAAAGAATTACCCATATTGTTTCTAGCGTCGCCGACGTAAACGAATTTTATCTTATTTAAGGGTTTTTTGATGTGTTCTTTTACTGTCATTATATCAGCCAGTACTTGCGTGGGGTGATAAAGGTCAGTAAGCCCATTCCAAACGGGTACGCCCGAGAATTTTGCCAAGTCCGTTACGAGTTCCTGGCTGAATCCGCGGTATTCGATACCGTCGTAAAAACGACCTAATACTTTTGCCGTGTCTTCCAAACTTTCTTTTTTGCCCATTTGGCTGTTTGTCAGGAAAGTAACGTGCGCGCCTTCGTCATATGCCGCGACTTCAAATGCGCAACGCGTGCGCGTGCTGGATTTATCAAAAAGCAAAACTACGTTTTTGCCTTTCATTCTGTCGCCGATTTTTCCCGCTTTTTTCTTAGCTTTAAGTTCCGTAGCTAAATCCAATAAATAATTGATTTCTTCGGGAGTGTAATCGAGTAATGTCAGAAAACTTCTGCCTTTCAAATTGACCTTCATAGTTTTTGTCGCGCATAAAATATTTTTTTGCGCTCTTCTCCTTTATTCTATATATTTTTTATCTACATACGGGCTTGTGAACGCTCTGAGCGCCGCCCCGTATTTTAGTTTAAAAGTTACCGTGTCGCCGATTTTGTAATTGTTTTTCGCGTCGGTAAAATCAACGAGTAAATGGTCGCTGCTTGCGCTTATTATCGTCAGCTTTTCGTCGACAGGTATCAATCCTTCAAAATCGACGTCCTGTCTGCCGACCGCCAAAATTCCCCTTGTTCTGTCGCCGATGTCAACGTATACGCCCTTTTCGCCGAAAGCGTTTACGGTTTGCTCGCCTATAGGGTAGCTGGGTTTAACGTAAAGTTCTATTATCTCGGCGGTAAGCGTTACCGCATCGTCATAAGTATCGGATATTCTGCTTCCTTTTGCGGTTTCCACTCCTAGTACGAGCGATTCGCCCAAGCGCAGATTGTTTATTCCTTTTGGCATTTTGCCAGAGTCTAAAAATAATATGCTGGAAGAATTACCGCCGCTTATTATATCAAGTTTTAGTTTGTACTTTTCTTCAATATGTTTTGCGATATTAAGCAAAACGCCCATATTTTCTTCCGTAGGCAAAACTCCGCCGTAACAAGTGATATTTGTTCCTAACCCGGCCAACCGAATATTGCGGCACTCGTTTACCGTCTCGACAAAGCCGTCTATCAATGCGGTGTTTGTGTAAAAAATGCCTTCTCTTAGGTCGCCCAAGTCTATCATAAGCAAAACTTTATGAATTTTATTTTGTTCCGCCGCCGCTTTGTTTAAAGCCATGACCGTTTCTTTTGACGAATTGCAGCTTATGTCTGAATATTTTACCACTCTTTCCGCTTCACTTATGCTCGGCAGTCTAAGGAGCATTTTTTGTTTTTTCGTTTCACCGTATTTAATCAAATTTTCAATTCGTGAATCCGCCAAAAAAGCACAGTCGGTTTTATTTAAAACGTCTGTCATTTTGTTGTCAGCGCAAAAAACCTTTGTTACAAAAGCCGTCGTAATATTATTTTCCGACAGTTTTTTTACCAAAGTCTCGGCGCTCGCCTTGAGTTTAATTAAGTTTACGTTCAAAGTAGGATTCATTTTTTCCTTTATAGTCCCAACGATTTTTTGAGTAGTATTACCGCCGCGTCTTTATAAGTCAGCGACATTACGCCCAAAGACGCCATGATATAATCGTTGTCAACCAATATTTCCATTGCTTCGGGTTTTGGGTACAACATAGTTTTATTAACGTTTATATCCGCGAGTTTTCGCAAAATTTCCCGATGACGGGGCAGTCTTGTCAAAGCTCCGCCCGTTCCCACGAGATATTTTACCGTTGTTAAATCTTTGCCCTGCGCAATCGGCTGTCTGCCGTTACTGCCAAAAACGTACCGTATACGTCCCGCGTGTCTTGTCAAAGCTATCTTGCCCGCTTCGTACGCAAGCTCTTCCACAAATTTTGTTTGTTCTGCGTCAACGGGAATAGGTTTGAGTTCGTCTAGCATTTTTGCGGTATCGCAACCAAGTTTTTTTTCGATTTTGTCAATGCCAACTAGCTCGACCACGTTTTTCGCGTTGACATACATACCAAGGTCGCCTTCCACCGTGCGTTTTGCGCGCGGTTCGGCGTCTAGCGAAATACTGGCGATTTCGTCGCTTCCGTCGGTCACGGAATGAACGTCCGTCGTCGCTCCGCCGATATCGACGGTAACTAGGTCGCCGATAATATCGTAAAGCATTATAGTCGCTTCCATTACCGCGCCGGGTGTGGGAATAATATGTCCGCTCACCATTTCGCGTATTCGTTCCATTCCCGCCGCTTTTACGATATTTTCTTCAAATGTTTTATGAATAAGTTTTCTTGTCGGCTCGATATTTAATATATCAAGCTGAGGATACACGTTTTCCACGCAAACGCAATGGCGATTATTTTCAACGAAAATCTTATTTATTTCTTCGCGGTTTTGAACGTTTCCCGCGTATAATACCGGCGCGTCAAAATCCATATCGGCAAGCATTTTTGCGTTATAAAGCGCCGTTTCTCTTTCACCGTAATCGGTTCCGCCCGCAAGCAAAATCAAATTCGGTTTGATTTTTTTTATCTGGTCGATGTCCGACTGGCGCAGTTTGCCCGCCGTAATCATTTTGACTATTGCGCCCGCGCCTAATGCCGCTTCTTTCGCCGCGCGTACTGTCATATCGTAAACAAGTCCGTGAACGGTCATTTTCAGCCCGCCTGCAGCCGAAGAAGTGGCTAGCATTTTGCTGTAGATGATTTCGTCGGTTTTTAGGCTTACGCGCAGGCTTTCGATAGCGTTACCCAATCCAATGCATACGTCGCCGTCCAAAACCGTAGTCGCCGCTTCGCCTTGTCCCAAAAAAACGGGATTGCCGTTTTCAATGCCGTCGAACGCGTTGACTATCGTTGTCGTCGAACCTATTTCCGCTACCAAAACGTCTATTTTCATTTTTTATCTTTTAGCTCTTTTCTGCGTTTTACCAAAAACGTCGCAACATGGTTTCCGTGCGTGCCTCTGCCAAAGCCCGCGTCCGCGCCGTGTTTGACCGCTTGCTCGTTCGTTACTTGCGTTCCGCCCGACACGAAAATAAGCTTGTCTCTTACGCCTTTTTCACGCGCGATTTTGTCTATCGCTTGAATATTTTTATAGTGAATGTCGTCGTGGCTTATGATAGTGGACGCCAAAATTGCGTCCGCGTTAAGCTCTATCGCAGCGTCGACGATTTTTTCCACGGGTACGCTCGTGCCGAGATAATGCACTTTTATTCCGTATTTTTCGATACCGCCGTGTTTGATGTCGATAATTTCACGCAGTCCGACGGAATGCTCGTCCTGTCCGACCGTTCCGCAAACCACCGTCATAGGATGCGCTTCGATATCAGCGCGGATACTTTCGTCGCTCATAATATCGGGTTCGATAGGCAATTCAAGTTTTGTCATATCAATGTCAAAATTCACTTTGCCTTTGAGTTCTATTCTCGTGCCTTCTTCGGCTTGCATTATTTCTCTGTTAATAACTTCCGCATCGGACAAATTGAATTTTTTCGCTACTTCAAGCGCAGCCGCTTCCGCGATATTTTTTGAAACTGGGAAGAACATTGTCATAAGCACCGTGCCGTCAGCCAGCCATTCCATTTCGGGTTTTAGCCATTTGCCGCCGCGATATTTTTCGTTTTCTTTCATTCTTTCAATGCAGTTGTCCGTTTCGTCAAGTTCGTCGATATAAACGATTTTTTCTCTTTTTTCCAAAGTGCAGCCGTCGATGAGTTTGCTCGGGTTATCGACTGCGTTTTTATCGTACTGCGCAACGTTATTGTAACCAAAGTGCGCCGTAACTGGTGCCATATACGCTTTTTTTCTTGGGAAAACTGTGCCCGCGCCAACGCCGCCGTTCATTTGTCTGACTATTCCGTCGCCGTTGCGCTCGGGGTAATAACCGCTGTCTACAAACATTCCAGCTTCCACGGCTTTGTAATATCCGCCCATTTCCAGCATTTCTTCCAAGAACAATACTGCTCTTTCTTTCAGTTCTCTCGCTTTATCGTCAAGCGCGCCTCCGCGTTTCAATTCTACCATATCCATAAGTCCGTCCAACGCCAGCAAGGTTTGTTTTGCCGTGTCGCACGCTTCCACGTTATAAATATGCCAAGGCACGTTTCTGCCTTCGTCGGGGGTAATGGTCGATTGAATGTCCGCGCTCGTCAGTTTACTGATAAGCATATTGAGTACGTGAGTAACGGTCGCGTCACGGGTGGACGCTTCGATATATTTCGTATTCATTTGCGCGCGCATACGGTAATCCGTAAACAGTTCGCGCAAAGCTACAGCGTACGGTAAATCCATATAAACGCAAGGAGCGGGGGTTGCCGTCGGCGGTACTGTCGAAAGACAAATATTTCTTTTGCTGATTCCGACTTTTGCGCTAAATAACGCGTTAATAGCGTGTTGAACCATGAGTTCGGGCATTACTTTCCACGCTTCTCTCGCCGTTGCGTTCGCGTTGTGCGCTCCGTCGATTTGCGCCATATTCGCCCACGCGATAAGTTTTTTGCTTTCGCACGCGTCGACAAAAGAACGCACCATATTTATGTTGCGGTAAATTACGTTATACTGAGGATCCTGGTGACAGCCGTTTACGCCCTCTTCGGCAAACATTACGGCAATGTCAGGTCCCGCCACGCCCGAAACGTATGAATGATAGTTAATAGGTCTGCCGACTTCTTCTTCTATCATATCAAGCGCTTTTCTCTGCGCGCGGATTTGTTTTCTGCTTATAGGCACTCCGCCGACGCCTTGTGGCGTGCCTTCGATAAGTCCGTCAAAGTGACTTTGACCTGCAGTTCTTATAACCATAATATGGTCTGCGCCGTGATGAGCCGCCATACGCATACGGCGAATGTCGTCTTCAAAACGTCCGCTTGCTATTTCTGTCGTAATAACAGGCATAGGCTGCGGATCTATATTTTCAAAATAATGAGCCGTGGGCAATCCGACGCTGTTAGTCAACGGCTTACTGCAATCTTTGTAATGGAACGGTCCCATATCGAGTTCGGGTAACGGTTCTCTCCAAGTCCAGCCTTTTCTTTTGGGCGCGTAATTTTCCAAATCTTCCAAAATTTTTTCTACGTCGATTTTTTCGTTCTTTGGCAATTTGTATTCTGACATAATTTTTTACGCCTCCCCTTTAAAAAGTTCTTCGGCTTTTGCCCAGCTTTCACCTTTAATTAGTTTTAATCCGGCTTCTCTTATACCAATATTTTGATTTTTCGCAAAGCGGTAAACGACGTTTCCTACGCCGTATCCGATAAGGTTGTGCTCTATCGCTCCGTCAACAAGCGGTTTTGCTTCCAAAGAAGAAAAACCCATACGGAGTAATACCGAACGCTCGATTGCGGGCGTGGTATTATTTTTTCCCATTTCAATCAAAGGGTCGACTAATTTTTCAGTCAGTTTCCAAAAATATTCTTTCAGTTCGCTGTCGCTCATTTTTTCCAAATGCGCGCGTCTGCTTTTATAGTCATCGGCTCTTTTCATAGATATTTCTCCTCGTCGATTTCTTTTATCGCTTTAATTACAAATTCTCTGTCGCTGTTGGTTTCTTGTATCATATATTGAATATCGTCTTCGCTTAGTTTTCCCGTAGCTTTGGTCAAAGCGTTTTTGACGTTTGATTTTCTCAGTACGTTTAGGTCGACGTCAATGGCTTTAATAAGTTTTGGATGTTCGGGCAATATGATATTTTTACCTGGGATTTCTTCGCGCGGATTTCCGAAACGAATATCGATACCGTTATCTCTGGCGAAAGAAAGCTGCGGTTGAACGTGTTTGCCCGCGCCTGTGTACTCGGTTTCCTGCACCAGAATAATTTGGTCCTGATCCATTTCCTGCGCGATACTGAACGCCGCCGCCAAAGCTGTGTTGCCCGCGGGTCCGCGCTCGATACCTTCGATATTTGCCAAAGCCTCGGTCATATAAAAAACTTCGCCTTGCGAAACGGTAACGTATCTATCCATATAACGCAATGGTCTTGCTGCGCTTCTCGGTACGTCGCTGCGATCGGGCATGGTGGTAAACGGTATGCCGAATCCCGTGTGTCCCGTAGTAAAAGATTTTTTATTAAACTGAGTATCGCTCGCCATATGAAGTCCCGTAAGGTTTACCGAAGCGGCGATGATTTTCGTTTTTGCGTTCGCTTTAATTAATCCGCGAGCCGTGCCCGTTAAGTTGCCGCCGCCCGCGTTCGTGCATACGACTGCATCGGGGATTTTACCGAATTTTTCTTTCGTCTGCCGAGCGATTTCGTAACCTAAGGTTTCAATGCCCGCTATAGAAAACGGAGTGTAGAGCGAAGCGTTAAAATATCCCGTTTCTTCCAGCATTTGCAAAAATTCGTAAAACAGTTCGGGCCCTACCGTCAACTGTATGACTTCCGCTCCCAAAGCTTCGCATTTGCGGGCTTTTTCGATGATTTCGGGTTGACCGATTTTTCTGTTATCAAAACATTCCTGCACGATAATGCACTTTAATCCGTGCATTGCCGCCTGGCTGGCTACCGCCGCGCCGTAGTTTCCGCTCGTTGCGGAAATGACGCCTTTGTAGCCGAGTTTTTTCGCTTGATAAACTGACAAGCTTGCTCTACGCGCCTTAAAACTTCCCGACGCGTTGCATGCTTCGTCTTTTATGACTATGCGCGCGCCTTTTCCTTTCGGGGCACACATTCTTGCGAGTTTTGTAAGATTTTTAAGTTCTATTAAAGGGGTATTGCCTACAGCGTGGTCGAGCTGTATTTTTGCTATTTCGTCGACTGTGTACGGAACGGCTTTCATAAGTCCTTCGTAATCGAACGCGACTGAGCCGCTCTCGAATTTGCCGTATTCTATTCCAACGGCGCTGCGCATAATTTCGTTTTTACGGGACATAACTTCGTTATAGCTTTTATTCATATCAGTTGTCCTCCGTAAAAAGCAATGCGCGCAGTTGCTCGCCTATTTGGTTTAATTCGGGAATAAAATTACCAAATCCGTGATTAAACGCGGGATTGACTTCTATTAAAACTCCCGTTTGTTTTCTGCCAACACGAGTTATGATTTCTACTGTGTCGCCGATAGCCGCGTCCGCGGTCAAATAACCTTTCGTCCACATAATAAGCGGCACTTTTTTAGTGTCGTCAGGCACTTGGGGGGCTCTTTGTCCAACGTCCAAAACGGTGCATTGAACGGAAACCCAACTACCTTTCTTTACCATTTCTTTATAACCTCTTATTTATTTTACTATTCTTTTATTTTCTTTGACAAATTTCGTGTAATCGCCCATTATCGCGCGA
>Ga0209607_1004029_pt1 | contig 11059 bp, 12 predicted proteins | sample AD_UKC117_MetaG_FD_184413 | JGI IMG/M metagenome (GOLD analysis project Ga0209607, IMG submission 184413) | Active sludge microbial communities of municipal wastewater-treating anaerobic digesters from Hong Kong - AD_UKC117_MetaG (SPAdes)... | ecosystem: Engineered > Bioreactor > Anaerobic >... | reverse complement strand
GCCTGCCCAGGTCCTCCACGACGGCCAGCGGCCCCGGGTCGAGCACCTCCAGGACGGTCACGACGTTCCTGCGGCCCGGAACCGCACCCGCATCCCCGGCGCCAGCAGCGCCGGTTGCGGACGGTCGGCATCCCAGAGCACCGCATCGGTGCGGCCGATGATCTGCCAGCCGCCCGGTGAGTCGCGCGGATAGATACCGCTGAACTCCCCGGCCAGAGCCACCGCGCCGGCCGGGACCCGGGTGCGGGGTTCGGCCCGCCGGGGCACGGCGAGCCGGGGGTCCCCACCCACCAGGTAGGCGAATCCCGGGGCGAAACCGCCGAAACCGACCCGCCAGGGCGTGTCGGTGTGGGCTGCCACGACTTCGTCGGCGCCCATGTTCAGCCGGCGTGCCACCTCGGCGAGGTCCTCGCCGTCATAGACCACCTCGATCACCACCTCGACCGGCTCGGCGTCCTCGGCGGTGGCGGCGCGGGTCAGGCACATGACCTCGAGTGCGCTGCGTGCCGGTGCCCGGTCGGTGACCGCGTCCAGGTGCAGCAGCACGGTTCTGGCGCCGGGGACGATATCGCTCACCCCGGGCAGTCGTGCTTCGCGCAGCGTCGCGGCGAGAGCCAGCACCCCCTCGACGTCTCCGCACTCGATCAGCAGCGCCCGGTCGCCGTAGTCCCGGATGCCGTAGTCGCGGATACGGGGCGCGCCCATCAGACCAGCGCGGTGTAGGTCGGTTCGTGGTGCTTGACGTAGGCGATCACCCGGTAGGTGATCGGCAGCATGACCACCTCGACGGCGGTCTTGTAGAACCAGCCCAGTGCGGTGTAGGTGGCGAAGTCGCTGAAGGTGTGGATGCCGATGGCGCCGGCGGCGATACTGCAGAACACCAGGGTGTCGCCGAGCTGGCCGGCGAACGTCGAGCCCACCAGACGGGCCCACAGGTGTTTCTCCTTGGTGTGCTCCTTGATCTTGACCACCGCCCAGGCGTTGATGGTCTGGCCGACGATGAAGCCGGCCAGCCCCGCGACGATGAGCTGGGTGTAGGCGCCGACGACGTTGGCGAAGTGCTCCTGATTCGGGTAGAAATCGGCGGCTGGGAGGTACACCGTGACCCAGAACGCGCACGCCGCCAGCCCGTTCATCACGAACCCGAGAACGATGGCCCGCCGGGCCGCCCGGAACCCGTACACCTCGGCGAGCACATCGCCGATCACGTAGGTGAGCGGGAAGACGATGAAACCGCCATCGGTGATGATCGGCCCGATCGCCACCCCCTTGGTGGCGGTGACGTTGGAGATGATGACCAGGGCGGTGAACACGGCGACCAGGACGGGGTAGTAGACGCTGCCGACCCGCGCGAATCCCGGGGTGTCCGGCAGGGCGGTGTCGACGTCACTGGTCACGGAGTCAATCCAAGCATGCTGTTCAGTCGAGCGCTCGGGCCACCAGCGCCGGGAGCTGCCCGGCCACCACCGGGTAGGACAGCGGCGAGGCGAACGCGATCGCCGCGGCCAGGTCGCCGGTGGTGAACACGTTGCGTCCCTGCGCGGCGGCGCCCTGGGCGGTGTTGTCCAGTCCGGCGACGGCCGGGTCGGCCAGCAACGCGTCGCGTTCTGCGTCGCTGTCGGTGCACCAGATCAGGACGTCGGCCGACGCCGTCGCCGAGGCGAGGTCATCGCCGGTTATCACCGCGGTGCCGTCGCTGGAGGCCAGCGCTGCGAGGTTGTCCGGGACCCGCAGCCCCATCGCGGTCAGGAACTCGGTGCGCCAGCCGTCCACGGTGATGGTCGCCGCACCCCTCTCCAAGCGGCCGTCGAGCAGCACTGCGGTACGGTCCCGCAACTGCGGGTTGGCCTGCCCGGCGGCGGCGAACCGCTCGTCGACATCCCGCAGGATGCGGTCCATCTGGCCGGACTTGAAGACCGCGGTGGCCACCGCGGTCGCCTGCTCGCGCCAGGGTTCGAAGTAGGCCTCGCCGCCGGACTGGGCGATCGTCGGGGCGATAGAGGACAGGGCGCGGTAGGTGTCGGCGTCGAGCCCGGCGTTGACCGCGACGATCAGATCGGGTTTCAGGCGCCCGATCTCGTCCACCTGGATTCCGTGGTCGATGCTCAGCACGGCGGGTTCGGCGCCGTCGAGTCGGTCCCGCGCCCAGGGCCACACCCCGAAGGGCTGGTCTCCGAACCAGTTCGTCACCGCGATCGGGATCACCCCGACGGCGAGCAGGTCGTCCTGTTCGGTGAGCCCGGCGCAGACCACCCGGGTGGGCGGCACCGGCACGGTCGTCTCGCCAAAGACGTGGGTGACGGCGACCGGTCCTGAGTCACTCGCGGGGCCCGTCCCGGTGCGCGAACACGCGGCGGTCAGCAGGGCCATCGCGCCGGTCGACTTGAGAAACCCACGCCGGTTGGGGTGCGCACCCACCCGCGCGACAGTAGTGCGGTTCAGCCCAGTTCCAGACCGGATTCCAGGAAGTCCATCGCCGCATCGACGTTGTCGAGGGAGAACGGACCCCGGTTGCCCAGGGCCATGATCGCCCCGACAACGGCCCCGGCGAAGACTCGTAGCTCCAGTTCGTGGGATCCGCGGGTGAGGCGTTCGGCCATCGCCTCGCTGACCCCGGACACCAGCGAGTGGTATTCGTCGCGCAGTGCCCCCTGCAGTTCGGGCAGCGAGTAGAGGAGTCGCTGCCGGATCTTCTCCAGTTCCCACTCGTCGGCGGTCATGTGGTCGTAGGCGTCATGCACCGCGGTGCGGAAGGCCGCTAGGGCGGTCATCTGCGGCGGCTGGGCGGTCAGGGTGGCGAGCAGTACGGTGCTGAGGTCATCGGCCAGCAGCACCGACTCCTTACCCGGGAAATACCGGAAATAGGTGCTGACCGACACCTGTGCGGCCGCGGCGATCTGCTCGATCGTCGTGGCGGCGTAGCCCTGCTCGTCAAACAACCGGAACGCCTCCCGTCGGATCGCCTGGCGGGTCCGCAGCTTCTTGCTCTCCCGCCGGCCCAATGGGCGGTCGGAATCCGGTTCGGAATCGGCCACGACTCGATTCTGCCGTGATCCGGGGACGGGTCAACGCGCGGTGAGCGCCAACGAGGCGCCCAGCGTCAGCATGGTGGCCGCGATCAGCCAGTCCAGGATCCGCCAGGTTTTCGCCGTGGCAAACAGCCCGGCCAGGCGGCGCGCGCCGAACCCGAGGCCGAAAAACCAGGCCGTACTCGCCGCCACCGCACCGGCGCCGAACAGCCAGCGTCCATCGTGCTGCTGGTTGGCCAGCGTTCCCAGCAGGACGACGGTGTCGAGATACACGTGCGGGTTGAGGAAGGTCAGTGCCAGGCCGGTCGCCAGCACCGGCCACAGCGCGGCCGGAGCGGCCCCGCTCGGGATCAGTGCGGTCGGGTGGACCGCGCGACGGGCGGTCATCAGGCCGTAGCCGACCAGGAACGCCGCGCCGGCGTACCGCGCGAAGGACATCAGGTTGGGATGAACGGTGACCAGTGCGCCGACGCCGGCGATACCGGCAGTGATCAGCACGAGATCGGACGCGGCGCAGACGGTCACCACGGCCAGCACATGCTCATTGCGCACGCCCTGTCGCAGCACGAAGGCGTTCTGGGCGCCGATGGCGACGATCAGGCTCAGTGAGGTCACGAACCCGAACAGAAAAGCGGTCAACGCACGCGTCGGGAGGCGATGTCGATTCCGACCGCTTCCACCCGCTGAAGTCTAGGGTGAGCGGGTGACCGAGTGCGGGGCGGTGGGAGTGCCGGGGTAATACCCCCTAGGGTATATTTGGAACGGAACTAGTAACGGAGGAACATCATGACGACTTCAGAGACACCGGCACCGGCGCCGTCGATGCCGCGCATCGGGGATCCGGCCCCTTCCTTCACCGCGGTCAGCACCCAGGGGCCGATCAATTTCCCCGCCGACTACTCCGGCAGATGGGTCATCTTCTTCTCCCACCCGGCCGATTTCACGCCGGTGTGCACCAGTGAGTTCATGACCTTCGCCTCCATGCAGGAGCAGTTCGCCGCCTACAACACCGACCTCGTCGGGTTGTCCGTCGACGGTCTCTACAGCCACATCGCCTGGTTGCGCACCATCAAGGACAAGATCTCCTTCCGCGACATGAAGGACGTCGAGGTCACCTTCCCGCTCATCGAGGACATCACGATGGAGATCGCCCGCAAGTACGGGATGATCATGCCCGGAGAGGACTCCACCAAGGCCGTCCGTGCCGTGTTCGTGATCGACCCCAAGAGCGTGGTGCGGACGATCATCTACTACCCGTTGAGCCTGGGCCGCAACTTCGACGAACTGTTGCGAGTGGTCAAGGCGCTGCAGACCGCCGACCACTACGACATCGCCACCCCGGCGGATTGGCGCCCGGGTGAGCCGGTGATCGTGCCTCCGGCCGGTTCTTGTGGGACCGCCAAGGACCGGATGGACGGCAAGGACTCCGGCGTGCAGTGCGAGGACTGGTTCTTCTGCACCAAGGCGATCCCGGCCGAGGAGATCGAGTCGGCCATCCGCGGCAAGTCGAAGGGCAAGGGCAAGAAATGACAGGTGTTGTCGACATCGATGCGGCCGCCGCGGAGAAAATCCTCGCCGAACCCGGCGCGGTGCTGCTCGATGTCCGCGAGGACGACGAGTGGGAGGCCGGTCACGCGCCGGACGCCGTGCATGTGACGTTGGGCGAGGTCGTCGCCGCCGGTTTCCGCGCCGACGGACCCGTTGTGGTGGTCTGCCGGTCGGGAAACCGCTCCCGGACGGCGGCGGCCGCGTTGATTGGCGGCGGGTTGACGGCCTACAACCTGGCCGGCGGCATGTCGGCGTGGCTGGCCGGCGGTCGCACGGTGGTTCGCGACGACGGCACGGCCGGGTCGGTCATCTGAACCACCGTCGACGCTTGCGGCCCTCTGCAGCCTGATCGAGCAGGTGCGGGGCGGTGTCGGCCAACAGGGTCTCGACCTGGCGGATGCTGGGGTTCACCAGGTGGCGATCGCCGACGAAGACGGTGGGCACGGTTTCGTCACCGCCGGTGGCCCGCCGGACCCGGTCGGCCGCCGTTGGGTCCTCCCAGATGTTCACCGCGTGCACCGGAATTCCCCGGCGGCCGAGACGATGGCGCAATGCCACGCAGAACGGGCATCCCGGGCGCCAGTAGAACTCGAGCGCGGCCGGCGTCGCGGCGTCCGATCCGGTACTCACCGGAACGCCGCGTGCCCGGTGAGGGCACGTCCGATGGACAGCAGGTGCATCTCGGAGGTGCCCTCGTAGGTCAGCACCGACTCCAGGTTGTTGGCGTGCCGCAGCGGCGAGTACTCCAAGGTGATGCCGCTGCCGCCCAGCAGGGTGCGGCATTCACGGGCGATAGCCAGGGCCTCGCGCACGTTGTTGAGCTTGCCCAGGCTGATCTGCTCGGGTCGCGCGCCGCCGGCGTCCTTGATGCGGCCCAGGTGGATGGCCAATAGCGCTCCCTTGCCCAGCTCCAGGGTCATGTTCGCCAGCTTCTCCTGGGTGAGCTGGAAGCTGGACAGCGGCCGGTCGAACACCTCCCGGTTCGCGGTGTAGCCGAGGGTTGTCTCCAGAGCGTCGCGGGCCGCCCCGAGTGCGCCGAACACGATGCCGAAGCGGGCCTCGTTCAGGCACGACAGCGGCGCCCCGAGTCCGATGGCACCGGGCAGTTGCGCCGATGCGGGCAGCCGGACGTCGTCCAGCACGAGTTCGGAGGTGACCGAGGCGCGCAGCGAGAGTTTGCGGTGAATGAGGTTGGCGGTGAATCCCGGTGTGCCGGTGGGCACCAGGAAGCCCCGGATCCCGTCGTCGGTCTGCGCCCAGACGGTCGCCACGTCGGCGAGGTTGCCGTTGGTGATCCACATCTTGGTTCCGTTGAGCACCCAATCGGATCCGTCCCTGCGGGCCCGGGTACGCATGCCGGCCGGGTTGGAGCCGAAGTCGGCCTCGGTGAGCCCGAAACAGCCGATCGCCTCACCGGCGGCCAGCCTCGGCAGCCATTCCTGTTTCTGTTCCTCCGACCCGTAGTGGTGGATCGAGAACATCGACAACGATCCCTGCACCGAGACGAAGCTGCGGAAGCCGCTGTCGCCGGCCTCGAGTTCCATACAGGCCAGGCCGTAGCTGACGGCGTTGGTCCCGGCGCAGCCGTAACCCTGCAGGTGCATGCCCATCACGCCGAGGTCGCCGAACTCCTTAGCCAGTTCCCTTGGCAACGTGGCCGATTCGAACCAGCCGGCGAGGTGGGGGCGGAGCCGGCTGTCGACGAACCGGCGCACCGTGGCGGCGATATCGCGTTCGTCGTCATCGAGCAGCCGGTCGACGTCGAACAGTTCGAGCGGGCTGTAGGTGATCCCAGTGGATGCTGCGGTGGTGGATGCGGCTGTGGTCGTCATGGCTTTCCGGCGTTCTCTCGGGGGGTTACCGGCCCAGGCTAGTGGGCCGGGCACTCTGACGAAACCCTCAGTAATGAGTTCCCGGCTGCTACTGTGCGGACGTGCCGGATTCGACGCCAGCGCCGCCGCAGATGCCGGTCAACCGGCTCGAGCGCCGCAAGCAGCGCACCCGGACGGCGCTGATCAGGGCCGCTCAAACGCTGATCGCCGAGGGGCGGCTCGCCGTCCCGGTCCTGGAGATCACCCAGCTCGCCGACGTCGGAATGGGATCCTTCTACAACCACTTCGACAGCAAGGAACAACTCTTCGACGCCGCCGTCGCCGACGTGCTGGATTCCTACGGTGCGCTGCTGGACACGCTGACCGCCCAGATGGAAGACCCGGCCGAGATCTTCGCGGCGAGCTTCCGGCTGACCGGCCGGTTCTTCCGGCGGCGTCCCGAGGAGAGCCGGATCCTGCTCGCGAACTGGGGCACGCTGATGTCCTCCGATCGGGGCCTGGCCCCGCGTGCCCTGCGCGATATCAAGGCCGCGACGGCGGCCGGGCGGTTCCGGCTGGAGGATCCCGAACTGGCGCTGGCCGTCTCGGCCGGAATCCTGATGGGGCTCGGGGCGCTGTTGCAGAAGGATCCCGAGCGCGACGACGCCGCCACCACCGACGCGGTGACCGAGGATCTGCTGCGCATGTTCGGGATGTCGGCCCGGGCCGCCCACGCCGTCTGCGCTCGGGCGCTGCCCGAGGTCCGGCTGTAGGGCGGCGCGGGGCTGGGTCAGTGCCGGCCGGAACGGCGCGCGGCGTACGGCCAGGGCTCGTTGCGTTCTGGAACCGATTCGGCCCGGGCATGTTTGAGCTGCGTCTGCAGATGCTTCCGGAGCTCGTGCAGGTCCGGGTCGTCCCAGCGGTTGTGGCTTTCGATGGGATCGGAACTCAGGTCGTAGAGCTCCCACTGGTCATCCAGCGGGCTGGTCCGGTACGCCTCGCCGCCGAGACCGTTGCCGGCCAGGTGGCGCACCCCCGGTTCGGTCCAGGTCGACGGGTCGTCGAAGCTGCGCACCAGCTTCCACAGGTGTCCGCTGCCGCCGGGAGCGGCGGTCTCGTCGACCTTGGCCACCAGGCCCTCGAAGTTCGCCGCGGTGTGGGCCGGAATCCGGATGCGCAACGGCGGCGGCGGGTTGGAGGTCTGCTTGAGCTGGCGTCCCAGCCCGGAGGCCCCGGAGTCTCCCTCAAGCACGTTGTCGCGGGTCATCAGATACACCGCGCGGTCTGCGTCGGCCGAGGCGCCGTCGACGACGGGCATCAGGTTGCGTCCGGGCAGCGGATGAACTTCCGTGAACGACTCCCGCAGGGTCTCGGTGACGGCGGCGACGTCGATGCCGGCCGCGCCGAGCAGCGTCGGAACCAGATCGACGTGTGACGTCGGCGCGTCCACCACCCGCGGCTCGGTGGCGTCCCGGCCGACCCGGGCGATGGTGAACGGCACCCGGGTGGCCTCGTCATAAAGGTTGAACCATTTCTGGTGCAGACCGCCGTGCGCGCCCAGCAGATCGCCGTGGTCGGCGGTGCGCACCAGCACGGCGTCGTCGCCACCCTGACTCACCGCGCGGCGCACCTTGTCGATCGGGCCGTCGACCTCGGCGTGCAACCGGTAGTACAGGTCGCGATAACGCTGGCCGAAGCGGTCATAGACCTGCTGGATCATCGCCGCCGGCCCGTATCCGGAGTAGTACGCCTCCCGGAAAGCGATCTGGGCGGCGGGCTTGGTGCGCAGATCCTCCTCGGCGGTCGGGGGCGGCGGCACATGTGGCGGGTCCGCCGGTGACGGCGGGACCGGGCTGCGCACCGCCCAGGTGGGGAACAGCACGATGTCGTGCGGGTTGACGAAGCTGGCCACCAGCAAGAAGGGCCGTAGCGCATCCGGGTCGCCGGCCCGCCGCCGCGCGTAACGGTCGGTCAGCCAGGCCACCACCCGGTCGGCGATCAGCGGATCCCGGCGCAGACCGCAGTTGGCCATCCCGGCGCCGTGCGGTTCCGGGCCGACCCATCCGGAGAAGCCGTAGGGCTCCAGCGGATCGGCGTCGAGGTAGCGCTGGACCGCCGCCTGGTCGACCACCCCGTGATCGTCGTTGGTGGCCAGCGGGCGGCCGGTCGCCGGGTCGGTCAGGTCGGCGTGGGAGATATGCCACTTGCCGTCATAGTGGGTGTCATAGCCCGCGGCGCGGAACCAGTTGCCCAGCGTCGGCACCTCCCCGGGGCGCAGCCAGCGCATCCGGGAGTCGTCGTAGACCTTGCCGAGGCCGTCGGTCTGGGTCACGCCGTGCAGGTCGGGGTAGTGCCCGGTGAAGATGGTGGGACGGCTGGGGACACAGGCCAGCGACCCGGTGTAGTGCCGGGTGAAGCTCACCCCGTGTTCGTCGAACCAGCGCCGGCCGGACAGCGTGCGCTGCCGCCAGTCGAGGACGTCCCGGGCCTCGTACGGTGGGATCGCGCGTTCCTCGTCGGTCATCACGATGACGATGTCGGGGCGTCCGAACACCGGTTTGATCATGCGATCCCTCCCAATCGTGCGGTCAGCCCGTCGAGCATCACATCGGACTGCTTGGCCATGATGCGGCAGATGGCGCGCTCCGCGAGGGCCGCCAGTGGGTTCGATCCCGTCTCGACGGTGGTGGTCAGCGTGACGGTCGCTCCCTCGCCGAAGGTGCCCACCGTCCAGCTGTTGGAGACCCGGCCCAGCCGTCGGGGCAGGCCTTCGATGTCGTAAGTCAGAACGCTCGGGGCGGCGTATGCGGTGATCCGCTCGACGAGCGTGTAGCGCCCCGCCTGGACCCGTCGCGAGGTCCCGAGGGGGCCGTCGGACCCGTGCTCCAGGATGCAGGAGTGGTCGACGTTGGCCGCCCAGGAACTGATCGCGCCGAAGTCGGCCAGGACATCCCACACCGCTTGCGGCGGCGCGGCGACCGTCCGGAACCGGCTCAGGGTTGCCATCGCTCCAGCATAGGGTCAGCGGTGGGTCCGGCGGCGATCCGCCGATGTTCGGGATCACGGTGACCTGGGTCGCATAGGGTTGTGTGATGACCAGTCTCTCGGACCTGCGGACGCAGGCATTGGCCAAGCTCGGGCAGTTGGCGGAACGCGGTTCGGCCGAGTTGCACTACCTGCAGAAGATGATCTCCTCGGGTGCCTTCGGGCTGGAGCCCCCACAGAACTTCGCCGCGTTGGCTGCCGACATCCGGCGCTGGGGCGAGGTCGGGATGATCCCGTCGCACAACGCCCGGCGCAACCCCAACCGGCTGGCGCTCATCGACGACGAGGGCCCCATGACCTTCGCCGAACTCAACGAGGCCGTCAACGCCGCGACCAACGGATTGCTGGAGATGGGGGTCAGGGGAGGCGACGGGGTGGCGATCCTGTGCCGCAACCACCGCTGGTTCCTGATCGCCAATTACGCGTGCGCTCGGGTGGGAGCGCGCACCATCCTCATGAATACCGAATTCTCCGGCCCGCAGATCCGCGATGTCGCGGCCCGTGAGGGCGGCAAGGTCATCATCTACGACGACGAGTACTCCGAGGCGGTCAAGCTCGCCGAGACACCGCTGGGCAAGCTTCGGGCGCTAGGAACAAACCCCGATGCCGCCGAGCCGTCCGGGAGCACCGACGAAACCCTCGCCGAGCTGATCTCCCGCAGCTCCAAGTCCGACCCCCCGAAGGCCACCAAACGCTCGTCGATCATCATCCTGACCAGCGGCACCACCGGTACCCCGAAGGGCGCCAACCGGCACGCCCCGCCCACGCTCGCCCCCATCGGCGGGGTGCTCTCCGCGGTCCCGTTCAAATCCGGTGAGGTCACCGCGCTTCCGTCGCCGATGTTCCACGCGCTGGGCTATCTGCACGCCACCATCGCCATGACGCTCGGCTCGACGCTGATCCTGCATCGACGCTTCAAGCCGGCCGTCGTCCTCGAGGACATCGCCAAGCACAAGGTGACCGCGCTGGTGGTGGTGCCGGTGATGCTGTCGCGGATGCTGGACACGCTCGAGGCCATGGAGACCAAGCCGGACCTGTCCTCGCTGCGGATCATCTTCGTCTCCGGCTCTCAGCTGGGCGCCGAACTTGCCACCCGCGCCATGAAGGACATCGGCCCGGTCGTCTACAACCTCTATGGGTCCACCGAGATCGCGTTCGTCTCCATCGCCCGTCCGCAGGATCTCAAGCGGAACCCGGCGACGGTCGGGCCGACGATCAAGGGCGTCAAGGTCAAAATCCTCGACGATCACGGCAAGGAGGTTCCGCACGGCAAGGTCGGGCGGATCTTCGTCGGCAACTTCTTCCCGTTCGAGGGTTACACCGGCGGTGGCAACAAGCAGGTCATCGACGGCCTGATGTCCTCGGGCGACGTCGGCTATTTCGACGACCATGGGCTGCTCTACGTCAGCGGACGCGACGACGAGATGATCGTCTCGGGCGGGGAGAACGTCTTCCCCGCTGAGGTCGAGGACCTCATCAGCGGACATCCCGACGTCATCGAAGCCACCGCGATCGGCGTGGACGACAAGGACTTCGGCCAGCGGTTGCGGGCCTTCGTGGTGCTCAAGGACGGTGTGACGGTCACCGAGGACGAGATCAAGGATTACGTCCGCGACCACCTCGCCC
>Ga0209607_1004024_pt1 | contig 11070 bp, 12 predicted proteins | sample AD_UKC117_MetaG_FD_184413 | JGI IMG/M metagenome (GOLD analysis project Ga0209607, IMG submission 184413) | Active sludge microbial communities of municipal wastewater-treating anaerobic digesters from Hong Kong - AD_UKC117_MetaG (SPAdes)... | ecosystem: Engineered > Bioreactor > Anaerobic >... | reverse complement strand
AGGCACGATGGGTCACCAGGTGGAAGCCGGCCCTGAACGCCTTCGCCGTCACATTCAAAGACCGGATGCCCGCGGCGGAGAACCTGTAGGAACAACCACCCAATGCCAGTTACACCGTTCGTCGGACAGACCCCGTCTCTGCGGCTCCCTTCTGTTGTCAAGGGGCCGGGATCGGCTCTTTGGAGTATGCGCCGGCGCTTGTCGCCGTCAAGGTCGTTCGTCCGGTGGGGCGCTCCACCTTGACGGCTCCGGCGCGTCGACGCGTGGTCTGAGGAGCCGGCCCCGGGTGGGGGTTCTCAGGGGTGCTGCTCGCGGGTAGCGTCGTGGGTGCGGGTCCGGGAAGTGGCTGATCCGAAGTGCCGGTGTGCGGGTGCGAGCCGGCCGCGCTGGATATGAGTGACGCCCCGCAGTGCCCTCCCGGACCCGCGTTCACGGGCGCGACTGCGGCGTCGGTGACGAGCTGGCGATAGACGGCGTCGGAGATCCTGCGCTTGAGACAACGCAGGGCTTCCATGGGCTTCTTGCCCTCGGCGCGCTTACGCAGGTAGTAGGCCCGGCCGTCGGTGGGCAGGCGAAGCTGGGTGACCGCGGCGATGTGGATCATGTGGTTGACCCGCCGGTTGCCGGCTCGGGAGAGGCGGTGCCGGTTGTTCTCCCCGGAGGACGCGTCCAGGGGTGCGGTCCCGTTCCAGGACGCGAACCGGTTGCGGTCGGCGAAGCGGGCGACGTCACCGACGTCGGCCAGAACGCGGGCGGCGACGACCGGGCCAACGCCGTGCAGGTCCATCAGGTGCGACCCGCGGGCGGTGACCATCGCCTTGAGCTCGGCGGTGGCCTTCTTCTGCTTGGCCTCCACCGCGACGAGCTCGGCGAGCTCCTCGGCGGCGATCCGGCGCCGGGTCTTGCCGGCGACGTCACGCGGGCGCACCGTGGCGAGCATCTTCTTGGCCTGGCATGTGGTGATGTCCTTCTTCGCCTCCCCAGGCAGCAGCTCGGCCAGGAGGGCCTGCAACCGGTCGACGGTCTGGACCCGGCGCCGGGTCAGCGCCTCGCGCCGGTCGACCAGCATCCGCAGCGCCTCGAGTTCGGCGTCGATGTGCAGCACCCGCAAACCTTGGGTGCGGACCGCGACCATTGCGATGGAGTGCGCGTCGTGGGCGTCGGTCTTGCGGTTGTGTCCGGTGTCGAAGAGCCGGACCCGGGCGGCGAGCTTGGCCGGGACGTCGAGCACGGCCTCCCCTGATTCCAGAAGCCGCTGCGCCAGGGGCCGGCCGGTGCCGTTGGCGCCCTCAACGGCCCATGTCCGCTGCGGCCACGCCTTGACGTAGGTGCGCATCGCCGCGTACCCGGCCCGGTCGGTGGTGAACCGGCCCTCGCCCAGGCGCCGTTCGTGATCGTCGACGACTTCGATCGTCGCTGACAGCTTGTGGGGATCGACCCCGATGATGACCTGTTGCATGCTCTTGCTCCTGCCTGTGCTCGAACCGATGTGGTCGGCGAGGTGGGCAGTGCTACTACGAGCAGAGCAGTCCCTTCTTGAGCCACGCCTCGTCACGGTGCCCGGCGGGCAGCAAACCGCAGATGAGCCACACCGATGCAGCTGGTGGGCAGCCCACTGGAGAGCGTCACCGCCGAGCACCTGGACCGAGTCTGGCCAGACACCGGCCGTAAGGGAATCCTCTAGTAGCCCACAGTGCAGCAGCGTCCCATCGCTCATTTCGTCCGAGGCGGCCGTCCCCGACGAGAGGCTCGCTCGTGCGCGATGAGTGCCCCCCAGACCCACTTCGCGCGCGGGCTACCCGATGTCCTCCCGGCGACCCCGCGCGGTCGGGGCGTGACGTCCACGCCGAGCCGCGTCAGACTGGGACCGTGACCGATATCGAGCCGGCCCGCGACGTCGTCGTCCGCGACGCCACCGTCGGCGATCTGCCCGCCCTGCCGGCTGTTGAGGCCGCCGCTGATGCCCGGTACGCGACGTCCGGGCACCCCGAGCTCGCCGACGGCTCTACGATCCCGGAGGAGGTTGCGGCCCGGGCAGTGGAGCGCGCGCAGCTGGCAGTCGCGACCGTCGACGACGTGGTCGTGGGGTGGGTTTATTGGGGGCGGGTCGGGGATGAACTGTCAATCGGCCAGATCTGCGTGACGCCCGAGTACGGACGGCGCGGCGTCGGATCGGCTCTGCTGCAGTACGTCTTGGCTCGCGCCACGGCGGCGGGGGAGCCGACGGTCGTGCTCAACACCCAGTCGGACGTGCAATGGAACCGCCCGTGGTACGAGCGACATGGGTTCTTTGTCGTTGACGAGCTAGCTTGGACAGACGGGATGCGCGCGGTGACGGCCGCGCAGTCCGGCGACGGCCTCGACTGGTCGAGCCGGGTCCACATGCGCCTGCGGCTGCATGGCCCGCTGCGATGAGCGGACTTGGGCGGCACACCGGTTTCGACGCCACCGAGCTTGTCGCCGCCGGGCCCGCCGCCGGACCCGCGGACTATCTCGCCACCTGTGCGGCTTGGCGGGCCCTTGGCCCCTTGGTGCAGGTCGACCATCCACGCTTCGGGTTACTGACGATCGTGCTCGGCCACGCCGAGGTCGACGAGGTGGCCCGCGACGACCGCCGCTTCGCGCACGCGCCGTGGGCGATGCTCCAGGAGCCGCTGCCGCCACCACCGCAAGGGTGGCCGCTCTCGCTCGTCGACGTCGACGGTCCGCGGCACACCATGCTGCGCGGGCTCGTCGCCGCGCCGTTCGCCCGCCCGGCGCTAGAGCGGCTGCGGGGGCGGCTCGCGGACCTCGCGGGGCAGCTGGTCGCCGAGGCGCAGCGGCCCGACCGGCAGGTAGACCTCGTCGCCGAGCTCGCGATGCCCTACGCACTGCGAGGCATTCTGCTCGCGCTCGGCATCCCGGGCAGCGAGGCCTCGATGGTTGCCCGGATAACTACCGAGCCGTTGCACTGGGATGCGCGAGCAAAGCTCGGCTACCTGGACGCTCTTTTGCGGCGGCTGGCCGCCGCCGACGACCCGCCGCTTGCAGGCCTGCTCGCAGCCGATACAAGTGTCGGGCGGTCGCAGCAGCTAATGCTCCTGCTCTCGGTGCTCACGGCCGGGTACGAGACGGCGGGCGCCACCTTCGCCGCGGGCCTCCACGAGCTCATGGCGCGTCCCGGGCTTCTGGGTTGGCCACAGGAGTCGGCCTCCTGCCGGGACGCGTACCTCGCCGCGCTCGCGGAAGAACTGGTGCGCACAGCGACCCCGCTCACGGGGTTGGTTCGGACCGCGACCACAGACACTGAACTCGCCGGTGCGCCCGTCCCTGCCGCGCGCCGACTATGGCTGTGCTTCCCGTCGGCGGACGCCGACGAGACCGTGTTCCCCGCCCCCGAGCTCGTGCACCCGCAGCGTCCGCGGGCGCGGCACCTCGCCTTTGGAGGCGGTCGGCACCACTGCCTCGGTGCAGGGCTGGCCCGCCTGCAACTGATCGAGCTTCTGCGCGTCCTCGGGGCCGGCCCGATCCCCGTCCCCGTCGGCCAGCCCCGCTACTACCAGCACCACTTCCTGCGCCGCTACATCGCCCTCCCGGCCCGCTGGCCGGCTGTCGACCAGACGGGTAAGTCCGGACGCGCGCACTGTCGCGGTGCACGAGGCGGCTCGAAACCGTGAGCCCGATCGGGACGTGGGGCGCCTCTCAAAGGGTACGGACGCTCACCCTGCCCGACCCATCCCGATAGGCGGCTATCGCAACAGGACCGCCGCATGGAACGACCTCGCGTAAGTGCGCCGCCGGTGCAGACCGCGCGAGAAGAAAGTCCAGAGCCCGGACCATACGGGGCAAGTCGAATGGCGCTTCGACCACCCGGGCCTCCGTCCCGGCGTTGGGGCCCAGCCGGGCTAGCTCATGTGGCCGGGCGGGCCGGGTGCCGGCCTTATGCCCAAGGCTCAGCTGTTCGAAGGCGAAGACCCACGGCAACACCGGCACGTCAAAGCGGTCGATCCACGCGACGAGCGCGGCCTCGACCGCCTCGGTCACCGAGCCGGCGCGGTCGGCCACTCGGGGCACCTCCCGGGCGACCTCTTGGACCAGCCCGTCCTCGGCGTAGGCCCTCGCTAGCGCACCGGTGCGGGGCCATCCGCTGTGAAGCACGCGCGCAACGTCGAGAACCCGCCGGCTCCGTTCGGCGAGAAACCGTGCGCGCTGCTGCGGGGCGACCGGCGGCTCGGCGTCGACGTTGTAAAACGCGTGGAGGATCTGCCCGTACCGCTGGATGAGGTCGGTGGCGTCGGCGTCCGTCCGAGGCGGCTCCGGCACGGTGGACCAAGAGTGGGCCCGGGCGCCGCGCCTTTGGCGCACCTCCGCCGCGTCGACGAGCCGGGCCACCCGGTCGACGCTGGCGGCGACAACGGCGTCGGACGCGCCGTCCTGCTCCAAGCAGACGGCCACGCCCGGCCGGGTGTGCCGGAGCGCCTGCTCCACCCACGTGAGCTGACCTGCAGGCAGCGGCGCGGGGTGCTGGTCGATCCAAGTCGGGTTTTCTCCGAGGTCGACGAGCTGGAAGCCGGAGATGTGCAGCTCGCGGACGGCAGGCCAGCCCGGCCAGTCCGCGCGCAGCTCGATGGGGGTGTCGGTGTTCAGGTGATAGCCGATCAGGTGGCCGCTGTCCAGAACGATCCCGCACTCGGCGGCGTCAGCCACGGCCGCGAGAAACTCCCACATGTCCAGGTCACCCTCGGCGTAGTGCACCGGTGGGTTCTCGATGTGGAGGGGCCGGCCGAGGAGATACCGGCAGCGGGCTATGTTGGCCGCCGACACCTCGACGCTGTGCTGGGTGAGGAGCGGCGGCAGGTGGTGCAGGCCGAGTGACATCCGGCCCCACACCCATACGCCAAGGTCCTCCTCAAACCAGCGCGCGTCAAGGGCGTCGCCGAGCCGAGCGAGGGATAGAACCTCGTCCTCGTCGAGAGCCGTGGAGAGGTTAACGTCGATGGCGTGCACTACGACCGGCCAGCCGCATTCGTTGAGGAGGGCTGGCACACCGTCAGGGATAAGGTCGTCGTGACGCAGGCCGAGGTTGACGTAGCCGATCTGGGCGAGGGCCGGGTCACCCGCAAGGCGGGCCCGGCAGGTGTCGGCCACAACGTCTAGGGTCAGCCCCACTCCCAGCCCGAGCCCGAGCGCCGTGCTCACGACCGCCCCAACTGTTCGGGCTGGCGCTCAGCCGCCAAAGGGGACGAGTCGGCGAGGGCGAGCACCTCCGCCGTGTCGAACGATCGCCGCGAGAGCCAGGGGAGCACGTCGTCTGCCGACGACGCCGCGGGGTCGAGACAGAGCCCGCGCAGTACGGTGAAGGGGACGTGGCGCAGTACGACCATCTGGAGCCGGGCCAACTGGCGCTCCTCAGGATGGCGCCTCGGGTCGGCGGCCGTGCGTCGAAGCTCGCCGATGCGCTCCCGGATGGGGGGCAGGTGCCGTGGCACGAAGTCCAAGACGAAGGCCCGGTAGACACGGCGCACCGCGGGATCGACAAATAGGCCGTCGGGGTCGGGCAGCTCGTCGGGGTCGAAGGGGTGGCCGCGGCGGTCCTCCAGCAGCGCACGCACCGGCGTTCCGGGGTAGAGCTCGAGGGCGTTCGTGTAGTGGTCGAAGTACTCCTCGTCGAGCAGCCGGGCATCCTGCAAGAACACGAGGTTCTCCAGCAGCTGGGGCACAGTCTGGTCGGGGTAGAACATGATGTAGTCCAGGCCGAGCTCGAGGCGGTGCGCTTGGACCAATTCCACCGCCTCGCGGTTTCGGGCGATAGACACTCGCTTGTTGAGGAAGCGCAACTCGTCGGGGGACCCCGACTCGATTCCCATCTCCACCGCGCGCAGGCCGTGCGACACAAGCCATGGCATGTCGCCGCGCATCGCGAGGAGGAAGCCGACGGTCGAGGACGTGCTCCAACTCACGTCAGGAAGCCGTGCGTGCAGCGTGGCGATGAGTTCCCGAACACGGTCGGCGGACACGAAGAAATTTGCGTCCATGAAGTAGATGTGCTCGAAGCCTGACCGCTCGTGCTCGGCCGCCAGCCAGTCGACGAGCGTCGCCGTCGGCGCTGCCCGCCACCCGCCAGGCATGGCGATGATCGCGCAGAAACTGCACTTCTGGGGGCAACTGCGACTGCTGACCAGGGCCACGGCCGGGCGCGTTCGGCCGTCCCGGCGATCGGTGAAGGCAAGCGGCTCGCCGTCGTGGACCACCGGGCAGCTGAACGGGTCGGTCCAGGCATCAACCGATAGGGACGCCGAGGGCGGCGTCGTTCGGACCTGGTCGCCGTCCAGCCAGCCAACGCCCGGCGTGGTCCGGGCGGCGCGTACGTCGCCGTTTAGGACTGCCTGAACGATCGCGAGCATCGGCTCCTCGCCGTCACCGCTCACCGCGAGGTTGAAGAGGGAACCCCACCTCTGCACGAACCCGGGCCCACTCAGGGTGACATGCGGGCCACCCGCCACGAAGACGGCGTCGGGCAGTAGGCCGCGCAGCTCGCCTGCCCAGGCGGTCACCTCACGGACATGGCTGCTGTAAATGGGGAAGCCGAGCACCGCAGGGCGGGTTTCGAGGAGCCGGGCCCGGGCCGCGGCCCGGCTCGCGGTCCCAGAGCCGAAGTTGAGCACCTCCACCTCCACCCGGTTACCGAGGTGAGCCTTCACATAGCTGCCGACCGTCATGGCGCCGATAGGGTGCACCTGAGAGGGCGGTCCGCCTAGAGGGCTCGCGACGAGGGCCACCCGTACCAACTGGTCGGTGAATTCCGGGCGCCGTGAGGCTGCAGCCCGTTCAACGGAGGCGGGCACGTCGGAAACTCTCGAGGGCGGCCTCCGGTCCGTCGACCGGGACGAACAGGGTCGGGTACCGCGCCAGGACGTCCACGGCCCGGTCGCTGAGGCAAGCCGCCAAGAGGGCGTCGAGCAAGGCCGCCTCGAGGCGGTGTGTGCGAGACCCGTCGTCGAGGTACCCGAACCCGAGATCGGTCAAGAAGCGGACCTGGGGCCTCAGACCCGCGCAGACCGACATGGCGCGGCCTCGCCTATGCCCTGGCCAGACGGTCCCGGCCGCGGAACACCAAGGCGTAAGGAGTGCCGTCGATGTCGACCTCCTTGACGGCCCACACCCCGTCGGCGAAGCGCGCCTCGGGTTGCACGAAGTCGTCACCAAGAACGTCCCGGCGCACGAGTTGGATCGAGAACATCGCGCGCAGGTCAAGGGGCATGTCAAGCTCGGGGTTCGGCGGCGGAACGGTACGCGGACGGGACGCCAGGGTCGCGTCCGCCTCATCCGTCACGATTCGCCCTCTGGACCTTCTCCTCCGGGCTATCCAGCACGCCGATGAAGCGGTCCTCGCTGACCCCCTCCCAAGTGCGACCGAAGACGACGACGAAGTCGTCGTTCCCCGCGCTCAACTCTTGCATGCCCCAGATGCCCTCCTCGAACCGGCCACGTTCGGTGGTCAACTTCTCTGGCACCTCGTCCTTGCGGAAAAGGCTAGCCCGGAAATTGATGCTCATCTCGACGAGAGAAGGGTCGTCGGCGTTGGGTTTGTCCATTTTCTGACCTAACTTCCAAATTGGAAACCATTGAGATCGAATGGAGTGGATTTGAGTGTAGTGACATCCCCGCCGTCGCGGCAAGGGTCCGGCGCCCCCGGTCATGTGGTGGCTACGGCGCCGCCGCCGCCCGGGTAGCGCCGGCCGTGCCGCCCGAAGGCTGTGCGAATGGCGCGCCGGGTCGACTCTGGGATGCCGTGGGGGAACGTCGTGTCGAACGTGCACTTCGGCACGAGGACGACGAGTGCTCCGGGGCGGGGCCAGTGCCGTGAGTGCTCGGAGGGGTAGGCGTCGGCGTGGACCGTCGCGAACCAGGCGCTACCAGCCAGCTCCACCCACCATCCCTCCGCGTCGAGGAAGACCCCCTGCCCTGTGTCGGTGCCGACCGCGTCTAGAATCGCCCGCAGCCCGGCCACGAGGGTCGGCGGCGGCGACGCCGCCAGGTGGGTCAGTTCGACGGCCACCGCTGTGTCTGCACGGTCCGACCAGCCGGCGAGCGCGTTGCGCAGCCCTCCGTCCTCGCAGCCGGCGTCTACGGCCAAGGTGGGTGAGGCCTGCCAGACCGAGAAGCTCACAGTCCAGACGAACGGGCACGGTACATCGCGCAGCGCGTCCAGTACTAAGGCCGCCTCCCCGTCGCCGACTCGAGCCAACTTCAACGCGACCGCGTGTGGATCAGCCACCCAGCGTCCCCCCGTCCAGGAATTGCTGGATCCAGGTGCTGCGCCGGCCGTCAGCGGACCAAACCCGGGGGAAGAAAGACTCGTGGAGCGAGTTGCTCCCTGCGGTCTTGTACCGTCCGAAGAGGTACGTCGGCGCCCGGCCCTCGCGGAGTCGGGCGTCGCCGTGAACCCAGTGGAGACCGTAGGCCCGGCGCGCCAGGGTCGAGGCGTTGGGCTGAGACCCGTGCCAGGTCCGGCCGTGGAAGAACGCACCCCCGCCGGCCGGGACCGACGTGGTCTCGACCTGGAGCGCGTACCCGGCGTGAGCCGCCACGGCGGACACAGCCGCGCGCCCATGATGCCGGGAGAGCAACGTGGACTGGGCGTCGTGACCAAGCTCGGCCCACAGGTGAGACCCGGCGGCGAACTCCAGGCCGCCGTTCTCAGGCCCGACGTCGTCCAATGCGATCCAGCAGCTCGCGACCTCAGGCCGATCGAGGGAGGTGAAGTACTCGAACTCACGGTGGTACTCGACCGCCCGAGACCTCGGCGGCTTGAACCACACGGTGTCGACGGCTAGGCGGACCGAGTCCCAGCCGAACACCGCGCCGGCCAGTTCGCCGAGGGCCTCGGATAGAGCCACTGCGGCGACACGCCGGTCGCATTTCCAGGCGTTGACCACGTGTCTCGGGGCCTGCGGGTCCGTGGTGCCGGGCCGGTAGTACGCCTCATCCGGGTACACGCCGGTCTCGTACCGACGGTTGAGCACGGCGTCTAGGCGTGTGCGCAACGTCTCGACCGTCGGCCCGGGCACGATCCGCGGGTCGGTGACGAAGCCATGCGCCGCCACCTGCTCGCGCAGCGCGCGGGCGGCGTCGAAATCGGCGAGCGAGGTCGGCGCGCTCACGTTGGGGCCGTGACGGGATCGGTGGGCGGGGCCGCTACGGGCACGAGGTCGAGGAGGTTGTCGCGGAAGAAGCGGCGCCGGTGCGGGGCGGGCGTGGCGGCCGCCTCGAATGAGGCGTGCACCCGCCCGACAGGGTCCGTTCCGCCCTCAAAGTGGGGGTAGTCGGTCGAGAACATGAGCATCTCCGGGCCGCATTCTCGCGTCAGCAGGCCTACGTCCTCGAAGTAGAAGGGGGCGACCCGTACGGCGCGACGCACATAGTCGGTCGGCGTGAGCCGCAGCGTCCGCACAACAGGGTCGCGCCGGAAGAGGTACGCCGCGTGGTCGAGGATACGCAGGAAACCGGGGACCCATCCGGCACCCTGCTCCAAGATTGCGCAGCGCAGCCGCGCGTGGCGCTCCAGGACGCCGTCGAGCACGAGGCAGGCGAGGAACCGCTCAGCGCTCTGGTGGCTGACAGCGAAGTCCTTAACGGGAAGCACACCGGCGCCGTCCTCCCCGGGACCGCCCTCGCGGCGCCCGTCGCGGTGGAACCCCGAAGGCAATAGTGTCCCGCCCCCGATATGGACGACGACTGGCAGCCCGGCGTCCTCGAGCGCGGCCCAGACCGGGTCGAACTGCGGGTGGCTAGGCGCAATGCCGGTGTACACGTCGCCGGGCAGATGCATGGCGGCGACCCCCTCCGCGCGGCACTGTTCGACCTCGGCCACCATCTCGGCGGCGGAGGTGAAGGGCAGCGCACCGACGGCAAGCAGCCGGTGGTCGGAGGCGGTGAACTCGGCCATCGCGCGGTTGTGTCCGCGTACCAGGGCGGCTTTGGTCTCGGCGTCCAAGCGGCTCGTGAGCAGCCGGGGCATGACGAAGGTCGATAGGACGAGTTGAGCGTCGATCGAGAGAGCGTCGAGGACCTCGGAGCGCTCTGCGGGGTCTAGGGCGCCCGGAGCCAGACCGGACTTGGGCCCAGAGAGCGCCCCACGCATCATCGCGGCCCGGCTGCCGGCCGCCGCGAACTGTAGCTGGGCGTCGTGCACGTACGGCGCGAGGCCAGGCTCCCAGTCGGGAACTACTTCGTCCACTGCCTGTCGGTGCCGCGGGTCAACGTACCGGGACAGCCACTGCCGGGTGGGCATGATGTGGCTGTCGGCGTCGCAGACCCGCCCGAGACCAAGCTGCGAGACATGCATGGCACCCCCGGAACTCCGATGAGAAGCAGCATCATTGTCCCGCATGACCTTCGGGTCAAGATGCTGCGGCGGGCCGAAATGAGCGCACGGCGGTCAGTTAGTGGAACTTCGTCGGCCCGTTCGCGCCGCCTGCGCCCGCCCGAATCGTTGCATGAGCGTACGGAGCAGTTCTAGTCAGCGGCTAGCGTTGTCGACTTGGCGCCCGTTCAACCACTCGCGAATGCTTTCGCCTCTGCGGCCAGGAGCACCTCGACGCCTCTGCCTTGGCATTCCCCACTTCGTCGGCCATCGGACAGGGTCCAAGGTCCAATGTCCCTGCCAAGCGACATAAATCGGTGTTCTCGCTCCCGCTCGCTCATGCCCAGAGGCGCCGCGCAAGTTACAGCCGATGAGGCCCAACGAGTGAAGATCGAACCTCGGCATGAGCGCGAGCATCAAGTGCGTCACAACGCCGCGTATCGGTCGACCTTGAGGCTCACCGGGAACCCGTCGAGACAGTGGCCACAGTCTGACGGCCTACATCGGCGAGGGGGCTTGCGATGATGAGTCGGAGTTGGCGACCCGTGCCGCCGGAGATCTGCCGACCGTAGGCGGCTCTTCGAACTTAACCGGGCATCGCGTGGCAGATGATGGCTGTTTCCCGCCGGTGTTGGCGGGTGCAGGCCCAGCGTATGCGGCGTTCCTGGTTTCGGGTGTTGCGGAAGCCGAAGGCGTTACGACCTTCGTGTTTCCCGAGCCGGTTG
>Ga0209607_1004021_pt1 | contig 11077 bp, 10 predicted proteins | sample AD_UKC117_MetaG_FD_184413 | JGI IMG/M metagenome (GOLD analysis project Ga0209607, IMG submission 184413) | Active sludge microbial communities of municipal wastewater-treating anaerobic digesters from Hong Kong - AD_UKC117_MetaG (SPAdes)... | ecosystem: Engineered > Bioreactor > Anaerobic >... | reverse complement strand
GACATCGGCATCTATAATGATATTATGTGCTTCTGCGGTGATACTGTTATCGATAAGATCAGCGATAGCCGCTTCAAGCGAGTATCCTGCAGACCGAATGGATTCGAGAAGATTTACGCTCGGAGGGATAATTTCTGAATCCATTATAACCACAAACTCTTATACAAAGTAAATATTGTATTTGCTGAATATAAAACTACAGTGTCTCGAATTAATATACAATTAAATATATTAAGAATTAAATAATTTGGTATATCGAAATAAACCTGGTTATGGATAATTTCTCTGACTGAATTGTTAATCACTTATTTAGCCTGTCAGTATTTATCATTTTTCGACGCTTATAATATGCTTGAAAATCCAAACCAGCAAGAAAAAACTTTTATTTTAAAACATTAGCTTTCTTGCTTAACGACTCGATTTGTCTAATTTTTAATATAATATAGAATTAAGTAAAATACTTGATGCTGTGTGGAGTGTTTCATATAAAGACTACTATATTGCAACATGTGCAAAGTATAACTAAACGAAACTGACTTGCGTCTGGCGTAAGTATTTCCTATATCTCATGGGTGCGACTAATTTCCATTGCTATGAAAAAAAGTCCTGACTATTGTCCATTCTGGTGAAAAATAGTCGTTATAGACTAAGGCGCATCAGAACAAGCGCAATCCAACCTGCGTAAAGACGAACGTAACGCAAATATACTTGCGTTACGTTCAGGTCCGGGGCAAGCGCTTACTATGGAGCGAACTGTCTCGCAGACCGGCGGTATGGCTCGCCGGGCGTGTTCCTCGCGACGGACGTTTCGAGGCGCCCCTACTAGCGCAGCGCCGCCCTGACGCGCGCGGCCATCGCCCGGGCCCGCTCAGGCGCGCTGCCGGTGTGGGCGTCGGCGACCATCAGGGCCATGACCCCGTCGCGGCCGAGCGTGCCGGAGAACCAGGGGTCCGAGGCGACGCGCTCGGCGAGGTCGTTCGGGGCGCCGGAGCGGAGGGCGGCCCAGGCGTCGAGCGCGTGCCTGCGGAGCCGCTCGTGGCCTTCCTGTCGGTCGGCGCCGGCCTTGCCCATCGCCATCAGCACGCGCTCGGTGGCGGCGAAGGGGCCGTAGGCGGCCATCGTCCGCCCTATCGCCTCCTCGGAGACGACGAGGCCCGTCACGATCCTCGTCGCGGTCGCCAGTATCTCGTCGCAGGCCAGGAAGGCCTCGGGCAGCATCGAGCGGCGGTTGGCCGAGTCGTCGAGGGTACGCTCGAGTATCGACTGGGCGGCGTTCTGCCAGGCTACCTGCGGCATCACCGACAGGGTCCGGGCCAGCGAGTCTATCTTCTCGGCGTTGATCGGGTTGCGCTTGAACGGCATGGCCGACGAGCCGACCTGGTGCTTACCGAAGGGCTCGGACAGCTCGCCGATAGGCGGCGACTGGAGCACCCGCAAGTCGAGCGCGAATTTATGGAGCGACGCGCCGAGGCCGGCGAGAGTCGAGACGACCGCGTAGTCCTGCTTGCGCGTGTAGGTCTGGGTGGCTATCGGGTAGAAACCCAGCCCGAGCTCCTCGGACAGCCGCTCCTCGAAGCGGCCGACGTTCTCGGGGCCGACCAGCTCGGCGTACGAGGCGGAGGTGCCGACCGCGCCCTTGAAGCCCTTGCCGCGGATCGCGTCCCGCTCGCGGGCGATCCGCATCCTGTCGTCGAGCAGGTCCTGCGCCCAGACCGCCAGCCGGTAGCCGAGGGTCGTCGGCTCGGCCGGCTGAATGTGGGTGAAGGCCATCACCGGCAGCCCGGCGTACTGGTCGATCCTGTCGGCCAGCGCGGCGAGCAGGCGGTCGAGCGAGGCGACGACCAAGCCGAGCGCGTCGCGGAGGCGGATCGCGTCGGCGTTGTCCTCGACGTCCATGCTGGTCGCCCCGAGGTGGATGACGCCGCCCGCGGTCGGGCAGTTCTCGGCGAAGGCCCTGACCTCGGCCATCAGGTCGTGCCGTATGTCCGCCTCGATCTCGAGCGACCGGGCTACGTCGAGCTTGTCGGCGTTGGCGGCCAGCTCGTCGACCTGGGCCGTCGTGACGAGCCCGTACTCCGACTCGACCCGGGCCAGGCTGACCCAGATCGAGCGCCAGAGGCGGCGCTTCCGCTCGTCGCTCCACAGCTCTCGCATGGCCTGGCCGCCGTAGCGCCAGCTGAACGGTGACTGGTAAACCGAATGGTCGCTCATGGGCGGATAGTAGCAGAGGACGGCGTCGGGGCGCTAGGGATGGAAGGGCCCGGGAGGGAAGGGGAGCCCCTTCTCTCCCGGAAAGGCCACGACGATAACGCGGCGGTCCCGCCGGCCGCTTCCTTAGCCTAGACCCTGAGCGCGCCCCTGAAGCCGCGCGCGGAGTAGTACGACTCGGCGCCGTTGTGGTAGGTGAACACGCGGCCGTAGCGGCGGTCGCAGAAGAGGGCGCCGCCGAGTCGCCTGACCGCGTCGGGCGTCCGTATCCAGCTGGAGGTCTTCAGGTCGAATTCGCCGAGTCCCTGGAGCCGCCGGTACGCGTCCTCGTCGAGGAGCTCTATGCCCATCGAGGCGGCGGTCTCCGCGGCCGAGCCGGCCGGCTTATGCTCCTTCCTCGAATCGAGGGCCTCGCGGTCGTAGCATAGCCCGCGCCTGCCGGCCGGGGTCTCGGCCGAGCAGTCGCAGAACAGGTAGGCCCCCGACCCCGCGTCATAGCCGACGACGTCGGGCTCGCCCCCCGTCGCCTCCATCGACGCCAGGGCCGCGATCGCGTCGGGCCTCGCCTCGAGCCGCTTCCGTACCGCCTCCCAGGCTATCCCCGGGTGGCGGCCGGCGTTCCTCGCGAATCGGGCCTCGAGTACCGTTATTAGCTCGCCGTGCGCGCTCGTCGCCATCGCTCGACCTCCTCGTCGTCGTATGGTTAGAGCCTAGGCTACGCGCCGGCCCGAGTCAAATCGCGGCCGATCGAGCGGAGTAGGAGCCTCGCGTCGCGGGGCTTCCGGAGCGTGATCATCCGCCGTATCCCGTAGCAGTCGTCGTCGGTCAGCGAGCCGTACTGCCTGCGCCGCTTGGCGTAGGTACTCCACGCCCAGAGGATGATCGAGTCTCTCGAGAAGACGCTGCTTTTCCAGGTCTCGACGTTGCCGTTCCACAGCTCCTCCCTGGAGAGTATCCGGCCGAGCGTCCGCCGTATCACCCGCGACATGACGACGGCCCGCGGGTAGTCGAGCCAGATCATCGTGTCGCAGGCCCCCCAGGTCAGGTCGCGCACCCGGCCGTAGTTCCCGTGTATGACGAAGCCGCCCGCCCCGGCGACGCTGACGCGTATCTTCTCCCTGAACTCCTCGTCGCCGCTCTCCTCCCAGTTCGGTTTCCAGTGCAGGGCGTCCAGCTCGATGTCCCTGACGCCGAGCGCGCGGGATAGCCTGCGGGCGAGCTCGCTCTTGCCCGAGCCGCTCGTCCCGACGATCACGATCCTGGAGTCCCGCCCGAGGCCGAAGCCGACCGGCGCCCTGGCCTCGTCGCAGCGTATCCGTTCCATGGGCCCCCGCCGTCAGCAGGTCCGCCCCTCGGGAACGCGCAGGTCCTCGCGCGTATCGACGATGGCCTCGACCGCGGCCTCGAGCGCCTCGACCACGGTCTCGAGCGGCATCGTCGGCGTGGTCGCGGGCTTATCGACCGCCTGGGCCGGCAGGTAGGGCACGTGGACGAAGCCGGCGACCGTCCCGGGCCTCGTCCCGGGCAGTCCCCTCGCCACGGCGTGCAGCGCCAGGTACATGAGGTAGTTGCAGACGTAGGTGCCGGCGCTGTTCGACACGCTGGCCGGTACGCCGCGCCCGCGGACCCGGGCGACGACGGCCTTGATAGGCAGCGTCGAGAAATAGGCCGCCGGGCCGTCGGCGCAGATAGGCTCGTCTATCGGCTGCCGCCCCTCGTTGTCGGGGATGCGGCCGTCGGCCACGTTGATCGCGACGCGCTCGACGCTGAGGTCGCAGCGGCCGCCGGCCTGCCCGACCGACAGCACGGCGTCCGGGGCGTGCAGCTCCAGCGCCCGTTCCAGGGCGGGGCCGCAGGAACCGAAGGCCGTGGGCACGAGCAGCTTGACTATCTCGGCGCCGGAGACCGTATCGGGCAGCCGCTTGACCGCCTCCCAGGCCGGGTTGATCGCCTCGTCGCCGAACGGCTCGAAGCCGGTAATCAGTACGCGCATCTGAACGCTCCTCCGCCCCAGTGTAGCACGGGACCGGCCGTCCCGGGCGGCCGAGCGTCCGGGCTTGACATGGTTTGTTTGTTTATAGTAAAAAATATATCGATAAGACATATCAAGAACAACGCCGACGCGCCGACGCTGAGCGGCGGCCGGCGCGAACGATAAGGAGCCATAGATGACGCTGAGCGCCTTTACGGAGGCCAGGCGGTTCGAGGCGGTGGTGGCCGTGCTCGACCGCTACGGCCGGGACCCGTCGCGGCTGATACCCATCCTGCAGGCCGTGCAGGACGAGTACCGCTACCTTCCCGAGGAGATCATGACCTATGTGGCCACGGCCCTCGACATATCGCCGGCCAAGGTGTACGGGGTGGCCACCTTCTACGGCCACTTCTCCCTCGAGCCGAAGGGCAAGCACGTGCTCAAGATATGCGACGGCACGGCCTGCCACGTGAAGGGCTCGGGCGAGCTCGTCGAGGCGCTGCGCGCCGAGCTGCGCCTCGAGGGCAAGGCGAAGACGACGCCCGACCTGCTGTTCACGCTCGAGACGGTCTCCTGCCTCGGGGCTTGCGGGCTCGCGCCGGTGCTGGTCGTCGGGGACGACGTGCACGGCCTGGTCACGAAGGACGAGGCGCTGCGCATCGTCAGGGATATCAAGCGCGAGGAGGCGTCCGATGGCGGGAAGCGATAAGGGGCGCATACGGCCCGGCGAGCTCGAGGAGATAGCCGCGGCCTACGCGGCCGCGAGCGGCGCGGTGGCGCGCCGCGTCGTCGTGTGCGGCGGCACCGGATGCATCGCGAACGGATCGACGCGGGTGTTCGAGAAGCTCAGGGCCGACCTCGAGGCGGTCGGCGAGAAGGTCGTCGTCGAGCTGGACGTCCACGACTGCTCGGGCGCGTCGGCCCATCTTTCCAAGAGCGGCTGCCAGGGCTTCTGCCAGGTCGGGCCGCTGGTGACGATAGAGCCCGACGGCATCCTGTACACCCACGTGAAGGAAGCGGACGTCGACGAGATCGTCGAGGCGACCTTCGGCCGGGGCGAGGTCGTCGAGCGGCTCCTGTACCGCGACCCGGTCTCCGGCGAGGCCAAGCGGGGCAAGCGCGACATCGACTTCTACGCCAGGCAGGAGCGCCGCGTGATGCACGACTGCGGCGCCATCGACCCGGAGGACCTGAACGAGTACATAGCGCGCGGCGGCTACAGGGCGGCGCGCACGGCGATCTTCGATATGGATCCCGCCGGGATCTGCGCCCTGGTCAAGGACTCCGGCCTGCGCGGCCGCGGCGGCGCGGGCTTCCCGACCGGCCGCAAGTGGGAGCTGGCGCTCAGGCAGGCGAGCCCCGAGAAGTACATTATCTGCAACGGCGACGAGGGCGACCCGGGCGCGTTCATGGACCGCAGCGTGCTCGAGGGCAACCCGCACGCGGTGATCGAGGGCATGCTGATAGGCGCCCGCGCGACCGGCGCGACGATAGGCTACGTCTACGTGCGCGCCGAGTACCCGCTCGCGGTGGAGCGCGTGCGCAAGGCGGTCGCCGCGGCCGAGGCGGCCGGCTTCCTGGGCCGCGACGTGATGGGCTCGGGGCTCGACTTCGAGCTGCGCGTGATGGAGGGAGCCGGCGCCTTCGTCTGCGGCGAGGCCAGCGCGATGGTGTCGTCGATCATGGGCAACCGCGGCATGCCGCGGCCCAAGCCGCCGCGCACCGCCGAGAAGGGGCTCTGGGGCATGCCGACCGTCGTCAACAACGTCGAGACGCTCGCCCAGGTCGCCTTCATCGTCGAGAAGGGCGCGGCCGAGTACCGCCGGCTCGGGACGGCCGGGTCCGCCGGCACCAAGACCTACGCGCTGACCGGCCACGTGGCGAACACCGGCCTGATCGAGGTGCCCTTCGGCGCCACCCTGAGGCACGTCGTCTTCGATATAGGAGGCGGCATCCTCGACAGGGACGGCAAGCCGGACAACGGCGCGTTCAAGGCCGTGCAGATAGGCGGTCCCTCGGGCGGCTGCCTGACCGCCGAGCACCTGGACGTGCCGATGGACTTCGACTCGCTCGGCGAGATAGGCGCGATGGTCGGCTCGGGCGGCCTCGTCGTGATGAACGACTCCACCTGCATGGTGCAGATGGCCCGGTTCTTCATGCAGTTCACCCAGCGCGAGTCCTGCGGCAAGTGCGTGCCCTGCCGCGAGGGCACCCAGCAGATCCTGGCCCTGCTCGACGACATCATCGCCGGGAACGGCTCGCTCGAGACCCTCGACCTGCTCGAGGAGCTGTGCGAGAACGTCGCGGCCAGCTCGCTCTGCGGGCTCGGCGCGTCGGCCCCGGCGCCGGTGCTGTCGATGCTCAGGCAGTTCCGCGCCGAGTACGAGGCCCACGTGGTCGACAAGCGCTGCCCGACCGGCCAGTGCGCGGCCCTGTCGCCGCTCCGCATCGACCCGGCGCTGTGCAAGGGATGCACCGCCTGCGCCAGGAAGTGCCCCGTCGGGGCTATCGTCGGCGCGCCCAAGCAGGCGCACTCGATAGATCCGGAGAAGTGCATCAAGTGCGGCGCGTGCATCGCGGCCTGCAAATTCGACGCTATCAAGAAGGGGGCGGCATGAGCGGCTTCGTGACCATAGACGGCATCAAGGTACCCATCGAGGGCGAGCCGAACCTGCTGGCGCTGTGCAGGAAGGCCAACATCGACATCCCGACCTTCTGCTACCACAGCGAGCTGTCGACCTACGGCGCCTGCAGGCTCTGCCTGGTCGAGATCAACGGCAAGGACATCGACGCGAGCTGCGTCGTGCCGCCCAAGGACGGCATGTCCATCCGTACGAATACGGCCAGGATACGCTCGATGCGGCGGATGAACCTGGAGCTGCTGCTGGCCAACCACAAGCAGGACTGCCCGACCTGCGACCGCTCCGCGAGCTGCAAGCTGCGCGACCTGTCGGCCAAGATGGGCATACGCGACGTGCGCTTCAAGCGCCTGCGCGACGATAGGCCCAAGGACGACGGCTCGGTCGCGCTGGTGCGGGACCCGAACAAGTGCATACTCTGCGGCGACTGCGTCCGCTACTGCTCCGAGATCCAGGGCGTCGGGGCGATAGACTTCGCGTTCCGCGGCTCCGACGTCGTCGTCAGCCCGGCCTTCGGCAAGTCGCTCGGCTCGGTCGACTGCGTCAACTGCGGCCAGTGCGCCGCCGTCTGCCCGACCGGCGCCATCGTGCCGCGATCGCCGGCCGAGTCGGTCTGGAAGGCGCTCGACGACCCGGACGCGATCGTCGTGGCCCAGGTGGCGCCGGCGGTCCGCGTCGCGATAGGCGAGCGCTTCGGCCTGCCCGCCGGAGCCGACGCGACCGGCAAGCTGGCGACCGCCCTCCGCATGCTCGGCTTCGACCGCGTCTACGACACCGCGTTCGGCGCCGACCTGACCGTCCTCGAGGAGGCCGGCGAGCTGCTCGGCAGGCTCGAGCGCGGCGAGCGCCTCCCGCTGTTCACCTCGTGCTGCCCCGCGTGGGTCAAGTACGCCGAGCAGTTCTATCCCGAGCTGCTGCCGAACCTCAGCTCGTGCATGTCGCCGCAGGCGATGATGGGCTCTATCATCCGCGACGACGAGGCCCGCAGGGCCGCGGCTCCCGCCGCGCTGCCGAGCTCGGCGGCCTCGGGCGCGCTCGGCGCCGGCGCCGAGGCCGCGCGCGCCAGGGGCGGCGTCGCCAAGCGCGTCGTCGTCGTGTCGATCATGCCCTGCGTCGCCAAGAAGTACGAGGTATCCAGGCCGGAGCTGTCGCGGGACGGCGGGCCGCTCGTCGACTACGCGCTGACGACGGCTGAATTCGCGTCCATGCTGGAAGAGGCGGGCATCCGTTTCGCCGACCTGCGCCCGGGCGCGATGGACCTGCCCTTCGGCTTCGCCACCGGCGCCGGCGTGGCGTTCGGCAACGCCGGGGGCGTGGCCGAGGCCGTGGCGCGCTACGTCGGCTCGCCGATGTCGCCGCTGACCGGCGCCGCGCTCGAGTTCGCCGACGAGGCGCCCGGCGGCGGCATCCGGTCCGCGACGCTCTCCGCGGGCGGCCGCGAGCTGACCGTCGTGTCGGTGCAGGGCCTGGCTAACGCCAAGGCGGTAGCCCGCGGCGTGCTCGACGGCACGCGCAAGGCCGACATCGTCGAGGTGATGGCCTGCCCCGGCGGCTGCGTCGGCGGCGCCGGCCAGCCCATAGGCTTCAAGCCCGGCGCCGTCGCCGAGCGGCGGCTCGGGCTCGCCGACGCCGACGGCGGCCGGGAGCTGCGCGCCTCGGGCGCCAATCCCTTCCTGTCGCGATTCTACGCCGACGTGATAGGCGGCGCCCCGGGGTCCCGCAGGGCGCGCGAGCTCCTGCATACGCGCTACTCGAGCAAGAAGCGCATCCAGGACACTAGCATCCCGCTGGTCCGCGGCGGCGCCGCCGAGAAGGTATCGGTTAAGGTCTGCGTCGGCACGAGCTGCTTCCTGCGCGGCAGCCAGGCCGTGCTGCGCGACGTGCTCGCCGAGGTGGAGCGCTCCGGGCTGCAGGACCTCGTCGACGTCAGCGCCACCTTCTGCTCCGAGCGCTGCGACAAGGGCCCGACCGTGCACGTCGGCGGCAAGACCATCCACAAGGCGGACGCCGCCGCCGTGATGGCCGCGATCCGGCCCCTACTGGCCTCTACGGCCGTGGCTGAGGCGGCCGTATCGTTCAGCTAGGGCGAGCCTGCGGCCGCATAGCCTGAATCAGGCGTTCACGGGCTATCCTCCTTGCCCGTGAACGCCTTTTTAGTATACTCGTCGTATCGAGGAGGCGTCGATGAGGAGCCTGTACGACGAACTGTCCGATAGACTCGCCCTGGACCCGAGCCTGACCAGGCGGAACGGGCCGCGGCAGGATATCGGCATACTCCTGTTCTCCCAGCGGGACGATATAGCCGCGCTGTGGAAGGCGGCCGAGGCTCGCCTCCTCGCCGCCGCCGCGGCCGGTTCCGCCGTAGACGCTAGCCTCGAGGCCGCGGTCGAAAGCCTCCGGCCGCTGTTCGGTGAGCGTTGAGCCCATGTCGTCGATAGGGCGCCAGAAGGCCACGGTCGCGTTCATGATACGCTACTACTGCCGCAAGAAGCACGGCGGTCCGGAGCTATGCGACGCCTGCGGGGAGCTAACGCGCTACGCGCTGGCCAGGCTCGACTCGTGCCCGCACGGAGAGAGGAAGCCGTCGTGCTCGCGGTGCGCCATCCATTGCTACGCGCCGGAGCGGCGCCGGGCTATCAAGGACGTGATGCGCTTCGTAGGCCCGAGGATGCTCTATCTGGCCCCGCTCGAGTTCATGCGCCATCTCCGCGGCTCGGGGCGCTCGGCCGTTTCATGAAGCGGTAGGCGAACGACGCCGACAGCTCCGGCCCGGCCAGCCAGCCGGCCAGCCGCCTGAGCCGCCAGACCGGGCGCGGCATCGATATCCAGGCCCCGGCGATCGCGTCCCGCAGGCAGGCCCGCGCCGTCTTGTCCGCCGGCCAGCCGCGCTTGACCTCTTTCCTGGCCCCTCCCGACGCGACGAGGGAGAACTCCGTGGCCACCGGTCCGGGGCACAGCGCGCAGACCGATATGCCGCGCGCCTTCCATTCGGCGGAGAGCCCTACCGAGAGGCTCAGGGCGTAGGCCTTGCTCGCGGCGTAGGCCGCGAAGCCGCCGAGCGGGGCGAAGGCCGCCAGGCTCGCCACGTTGATCACGACCGAGCCGCTCGCCAGCAGCGGCGAGAAGCGGGCGCAGCATTCGGTCAGGGCCCTGCAGTTCAGGTCCACCTGGCCGAGCAGCCTGTCCGTATCCGTCTCGTCGAGGTTCCCGTAGGTCCCGTAGCCGGCGTTGTTGACCACGACCCGCAGTGGCTTCCCGGTCTCGGCGGCCTTGGCCGCGAGCGACTCGATGGCCCCCGGGGCCACCAGGTCGGTCGCGACCGCGCGCACCGTCAGCCCGGGCGCCGCGCGGCACAGCTCCGCCGCGAGAGAGTCCAGGCGGTCGGCCCGCCTCGCTACGAGCCACAGTTCGTCGAAGGCCGGGAGGCCCCCGTAGCGCGCGGTCCCTGCCGAGGCTCCGGCCAGCTCCCTGGCGAAGGCCTCCCCGAGCCCGGACGACGCGCCGGTGACTATCGCTATACCGCTGCTATCCATGCGGCGATACTAGCCCCGGGCGGCGGCGCTGTCAAAGGGCGGGCCGCGCTGGGCTCGGCCGCCGTACGCGGTACGGTCGTCACGATGGAGCTGATAGGAGATATGAACAAGCCTTTGTATACATAATACCGACGGTCATGTCGGTATTGCGCTTTTTTTAACGCATCGTGTATACTGCATCCGTGGCATGAAGCCACCCCCGCCGGGGCATGAAGCCCTCGTCCTCCTTGCTAGCTTTCACTCGGCCTCGCATAGCTCGTAAAGGCGTATAGCCTCGGCGGCCGCGACGGCCTACGACTCGACGACGATCGCGGAGGTGTATCATGGACGCAGGATTATGGAATAAGGCGGTGGCCTTCCACGGCCACGAGTGCCCCGGGCTGGCGATAGGCTTCAAGGCCTGCGAGGCGGCCCGTTCGAGACTGGGGCTCGGCGCCTCGCCCGACGAGGAGATCGTCTGCGTGACCGAGAACGACGCCTGCGGCGTCGACGCCGTCCAGGCCCTCCTGTCGTGCACCTTCGGCAAGGGTAACCTGATCTACCGGGGCACCGGCAAGCAGGCCTTCTCGTTCTTCGAGCGATCGAGCGGCAGGAAGCTGCGCGTCTGCCTGAAGCCGGGAGCCAAGCCCGCGCCGACCCGCGAGGAGCGCATGCGCGCCATACTCGACGCGCCGATAGACGAGCTGTTCACCTTCTCGGAGCCGTCCTTCGACCTGCCGGAGCGC
>Ga0209607_1004020_pt1 | contig 11078 bp, 2 predicted proteins | sample AD_UKC117_MetaG_FD_184413 | JGI IMG/M metagenome (GOLD analysis project Ga0209607, IMG submission 184413) | Active sludge microbial communities of municipal wastewater-treating anaerobic digesters from Hong Kong - AD_UKC117_MetaG (SPAdes)... | ecosystem: Engineered > Bioreactor > Anaerobic >... | reverse complement strand
CGGATTCAGGAACACGGATTCAGGTTTGATATAATTCGGGCATGGAAAAGATCGATGCCCGAAAACTCCCGCCCGAAGCCCTGGAGCACATTCGTCGCCAAGCATTTGTACTGCGCAAGCAAGGCTACACATGGACGCACATCTCTGAAGTGTGTGGGTTCGTCGGTACCGTTTTGAAATGGGCGCGGCGCGCCCAGGCTGACGATCTCGACGCGGTCATCAAGGGCGGGCAACGTGGTCGGCGCCATGGCTCGGGACGAACTTTGACGCTGGTCCAAGAGGAGCAACTGCGTTTGAAGATCATCGGTTCGAATCCTGCCCAGCTTCAGCTTGAGTTCGCGCGGTGGAATCGTCGCGCAGTCATGCTCGCCATCAAGCAACTCTTCGGCATCGACATGCCCATTCGTACCGTTGGTGAGTACCTTCGGCGCTGGGGCTTCACGCCACAGCGGCCGGTCAAGCGCGCGCTCGAGCAGGATCCGGCCCGGCTCAAGGCATGGCTTGAGGATGAGTACCCGAAGATCGTTGCGCGCGCCAAGACGGAGGATGCCGAAATCTACTGGGGGGACGAGACCGCCATTCGTCCGGACTCGAACTGGGTGCGCGGTTACTCGATCGCAGGGCTGACGCCGGAGCTGCGCCTGCCGGCCGGTCGTCATGGATCGACGTCGATGATCTCGGCGATCACCAACCAGGGCTTGGTGCGCTTCTCGTTCTTCGAGGGCGCCATTGATGCCGAGCGTTTCATCGTCTTCCTGAAAGATCTGATTCAGGACGCGCAACGCAAGGTGTTCCTGATCGTCGACAATCTTCGCGTGCATCGTGCGAACCGTGTCCGCGACTGGGTTGCCGAAAACACCGAGAAGATCGAACTGTTCTACCTGCCGCCGTACGCGCCGGAACTCAACCCCGACGAGTACCTCAACCGGGATCTGAAAACGTCAATACGTTCCGGGCCGATTGCCAAGACCGCCACCGCACTGCTCGAGAAGGCGCGAGCGTGCATGATGAGCATCGCTGCGATGCCGGATCGAGTGCGGTCGTATTTCAGCCATGAGTACGTTCGCTACGCTCAGTAATTTAGCTATTTGATTGCCGGGTTAATAGTCGGAAACGAGCGGGTCTGGATGTTACGGAAGGAATGCTGCATGTCGCGCAAAAATAGTGGTCTTCGTTCAGCTTCGATGGCGCTGGCACTGGAGCCCCGCCTTCTGTTTGACGGAGCGGGTGCCGTTGCCGTGGCGGATAGTTTCGATGCAGGGCAGGGCGCATACGTCGAGCCGCCGGATAGCGACCATACACCCGCTGCCGACGCCCGTCCCAGCGAAGCCCTGGAGCAGGGCCCAGGCAGTGAAACGCTCCTGATCATCGATGCCCGCGTTGCCGACCATCAGAGCCTGCTGGCAGATCTGCCCGGGAACGTAACGGTACGTGTCATCGGCGTGGAGGAATCCGGCATTGCTGTCATCAGCGAGGCGCTGGCGGAGGGCGGCGATTTCGACGCCGTCCACATCGTCAGCCATGGCAGCGCAGGCGCCCTAAGCCTGGGCAGTGATGCCATCCGCAACGACACCCTTGCCGGACAGAGCGAGGCCTTGCAAGGCTGGGCGCAACACCTCGCTGCCGACGCTGACATCCTGCTCTACGGTTGCGACATCGCCCAGGGCGAAGCAGGGCAGGCCTTGGTAACCGAACTTGCTCGCCTTACCGGCGCGGACATCGCGGCCTCGACCAATGCCACCGGTAGCGCGGAACAGGGTGGCGATTGGGTGCTGGAGCGTCAGACGGGGCGGATCGAGGCGGCTACCCTCTCCGGGGTCGGCTTCGCCGGACTGCTGGTAGCCCCCACCCTCAAGGACGTCGCCCCGGCGGACGCACCGACCAGCGTTGGCGAAAACACCGGCGGCAAGGTCGGCGAAGGCATTGAAATTTCCGGTACGGGCAGCGACGTGCTCACGGTGACGGCGAGCGTGGCCAAGGGCACCCTGAGTCAGACCAGCTTCACCGGAAATGCCGCTGCGGTACAGGCGTGGCTGGCCAGCCTCACCTATAGCTACAGCGGCATCTCCGAAACCGGCGACAGCGACCGGCTCTCGCTGAGCGTAGTCAACATCACCACCGGCGGTACGACCACCTTCACCCGCGACTTCGCCGTCACCGCGGAAAACGACGCCCCGACCCTGACGCCCCCCGCGTCGGGCGCCGGGCGCCTGACGGTGAAGGAAGGTGGCAGCGTGACCTTCTCGGCCGGTACCGGCAACGGCACTGTGGGTAGCCCGGTCAACCAGATCAACCTCGGTCTGGTCGACCTGGACAACACCCGCAATCAGGTCATCATCAAGATCACCAGCCTGCCGGCGCACGGCCTGCTGAAGCTGAACGGCAATGAGTTGGCCGTCGGCTCCACCTTCGCGGTCAGCGACATCAACAAGCTGGAGTATCAGCACACTGGCGGCGAGGTGCTGTCCACCACAACCGACGCCTTCCTGATCACCGTTGACGACGGCGCCGGCGGCCTGCTCACCAATCAGCAGGTGACCATCGACATCACGCCAGATAACGATGCGCCCAGCGCTGGCGGCAACATAGTGTTGATCGAGGGCGAAAACGGCGTGGCGCTGGTCGGCGGGCTGCTGCCGGTGATCGGCGGTGCGCGCGGCGACCTGGCGATCGGCGACCCCGATGATGCGCAAGGCACGCACTCCGTGCAGATCACCGATTTGCCTGACCACGGTACGCTGAAGTACGACGGTGTTGCCGTTACGCCAGGGCAGATCATCACCAATGCGGATCTGAGCAAGTTCACCTACGACCACGATGGCTCGGAAGCCACCACCGACAGCTTCAAGTTGATCGTCACCGATGCTGGCGGCGGCGAAGGCGTCGTCAAGAGCTCCGGCGAGCGGACCATCGGCCTCACCGTCATTCCCAACAATGACGATCCGCTATGGAACAACGATCCGGGCAAGGGCGCGGTCACGCTGCCAGATGGCACCAACAGCTTCGGCCCGCTGGTGTTCGGCCGAGATTCCGGTACGGCCAATGCCGGCAACTCGTTTGTCATTACTCAGGACATGCTGCACGCGGTCGATACTGAATCCGGTCCGGAGAAGCTCACCTACACCCTTACCGCCATCCCCAGCGGCGGCTATCTGACCCACGCGGACCACCCCGGCAAGTTCCTGCCTGTCGGCTTCACCTTCACCCAGAAGGACATCGCCGACGGCAAGATCGGCTTCGTCAGCACCACCGGCAGCGATCACAGCACCGAATTCAAATTCACCGTGATGGATGGCGACCGCCGGCTGATCCCGACGGAGCGCGACGGCGGCATTTATGCCGACGATAGCGCGACGGCGCTGACCGTGCACACCTTCAAGATCGAATACCGGGGCACGGAAACTGGGCCGGGGCCGGGCAGCGAAATCGCGGCCGCGCCCCTGCCCACCATCGGCGGCAGCATGAAGCTCACCGCGCTGCAGATCGCCGAAGGCCAGCATTTCACCCTCGGCGCCGCCGAACTGAGCGCAGCCAGCACCGGTAGCACTGCCGAGCAGCTCACCTACCGCCTGCTCAGCCTGCCCTCCAACGGCAGCATCCTGCTCAACGGCACGCCGCTGGGCCTGCTGGGCTCCTTCACCCAGGCCGACATCGACGCCGGCCGAGTCCGGTTCCGGCACGACGGCAGCGAGGACTTCACCGCCAGCTTCACCTTCGATGTGTCCAACGGCAGCCAGATCAGCGGCTTGCAGACCTTCAACATCGACGTCAAGCCGCAGAACGACACGCCGGTGGCCGGCCAGGGGGATCCGGTCAAGCTGACCGAAGGCAGCAGCATCGTCATCAACGGCGCCGGCAAGACGCACATCGCCCTGAACGACGGCGACAACGCCGCCAGCGACAAGACCGACGGCTATGCGGCCGACAACGCCCTGAGCTTCATGGTGACGGCGTTGCCGGCGTACGGCGAGCTGTGGCTCAACGGCGTGAAGCAGACCGCCGCCGGCTTCGTCGTCACCCAGGCCGAGCTGAACGCCGGCAAGCTGGAATACCGCCACGGCGGCAGCGAGAACTACACCGACAGCTTCACCATCGTGCCGCTGGACAACGCCAATGTCGCTTCGACCTTGAACAATTCCAACGCCAATGCGCACGCCCCGGCGACAGACCCCACCAACCAGAGCAGCACCGGCGCTGCCACGATCATCCAGATAGGCATCAACCCGCTCAACGATGCACCCACCTATGTCGACAAGGCGGAACCGGGCTACGGCGGCAAGCCCGCGCTCAAGGAGGGTGGCGAGTTCACCCTCTGGGGGGCCGATAGCTACACCTCGGGGAGCTACGCCACGGGCAGCGGCAGTGCCGTCGTGCCCGTCGGTAAAGACCACTACCTGATCTACCAGGACAGCGACAACAGCAGCGAGCAGCGCCAGTACCGTATCACCGCCGCGCCGAAGTACGGCACCCTGACGGTCGACGGCCAGGTGCTGGGCGTGGGCTCGGTGTTCACCCAGGCCGATCTGGACAGCGGCAAGGTGAAGTACAAGCACGGCGGCGGCGAGCAGTTCGACGACAAGTTCGAATACGTGGTGAGCGACGGCGACTACACCTCCAACGCGGGGACCAGCAACAACGCCACGGCGGCGCTGCAGGGCAATTCCATCACCCCGTCCGAATACCGCATCAGGCTTGAGCGTTCCAACGACAAACCCATCATCACCGGTCCGGCGAACGACTACCTGATGGTGATTGATTCTTCCAATCCGACCAACGCCAAAGCATTCCCCAGCATCAAGCTGACAGACACCGATCTCTCCGATGGCGTTCAGGTCGGCGAGTTCGACTTCGTCCAGGTCACCGTCGAGTTTCTCGATGCGAGCAATGCGCTCTACGACAATGGCGTCCTGCAATTCGAGTCAGGCTTCAACCCGGCCGCACAGGGCTACGGCGTGATCGTTACGGATGGTGTGGGTGACAATAAACTGGTCTTCCAAGGCAAGCGTGCCGACGTGGAGGCTGCGCTCGCCAAGGTGCAGGCCCGTACAAACGGTACTGATGCCGACATCGATACCCTGAAGATCAAGATCACCATCGACGACCGCTTACGTAATGATAGTGGCACGCTTACCGGCAGCGCCAACGGCGGGGCCCTGAACCAGGACGGCACGGCTCCTAACGACACCTTCAACACCGCCAGCATCACCTTCAAGGTAGCGGCCTCAGACAGGAACGATCCGGCGATCGTCACCGTGCCGGCCGCGCCCATCGTGGTCAATGAGGACGTGCGCACCCATCTCACCGGTGGAAGCGCCATCAGTTACACCGACCCGGATGCCTTCGACAGCACCAGTAATACCATCACCCTGAGCGTGAGCCACGGCAGCCTGTACTTTGCAGCGTCGGGCAACACGGTCACGGGAGGCGCCACGGTGAGTGCGGGCGCAGTTGGCAGTGCAACGGTCACGCTGACCGGGACCAAGACCCAACTCGACATTGCGCTGGCCAATCTCTACTACCAGGGCAAGACCGATTACAACGGCGCGGACAGTCTTTCCGTTACCGCAAACGACGGTAACAAGAACGGTCAGGACGGCACCGACAATTCGGGGAGCGGCTCTAGCAGTGGCACGGTGGCCATTTACATCCGACCAGTTAACGACGCCCCGACCCTCACTCTGCCGAACGAAAACAACTACCAGTCCATTACCGGTGGCAGCTATACGTTTTCATCCGGCAATGGAAACGCCATCGTTATTGCCGACGCCAAGGATTTTTCAAATTCCGGACAGCCGGGACAGCAGGACGGCATGGATGACGAATTCACCGTTACCCTGACAGCTAAGCAGGGGAGCAGTGGCTACGGCACCATCACCATCGCAACACCGGGTTCTGTCGTCATTGCGAATAACGGCACGGATACCGTCACCCTGACCGGTTCGCGGGCTGACATCAACGCAGCCCTGGCCGCGGGGGTGACCTACACCCCGGCGGGTACCAACCTTAACGGCACCATCGAATTCACCGTACTGGTCGACGACAAGCAAAACGGCGGCTCGAAGCTCACCGACCCAAATACAGGAACTGCCGGCGTCGACGGGACCAGCACGGTCAGCAAGAAACTCTACTTCCAGCCGACAGACATCAACGAAGCTCCCGGCTTTAGCGGCCTGGATGCCACGCCTACCTTCGTGCAGGGCGGCCCGGCCATCGTGCTTGATGCCAATGCGCTGCTGTCCGACGCCGAACTCGATCTTTTCGGTGCCAGCGGCAACTGGAGCGGCGCGGTACTCACCCTGCAACGTGATGGCGGTGCCAATGCGGGGGACAAGTTCGGCTTCACCGGCAGCGGCAGCACCGGCGTGAACGTCAGCGGCAGCGCCCTGCGCATCGGCATCATCGTCGTCGGTACGTTGAGCAACAGTGGCGGCACCCTGACCATTACCTTCAACGGGGCGGCCACGGCGGCGCGTGTCGATCAGGTCTTGCAGGCCATCACTTACCAGAATACCGAGGCCAGTCCGGGGGGCAGCGTCAGAATCAACTACACCATCGACGACCAGAACCCCAACACCGGCGGCAGCGGCACGGCGGGTTCCGGCCAGGACCAGGGTACCGGCGGCAAGCTTGCCGGCACGGGCAGCATCACTATCGGCGTGAACCGTCAGGTGGTGGCCGCGCCTGACATCAACAGCATCGACGAAGCTGTAAGTGTTAGCGATCCGATCACGGTCTCCGGCGATGTGAGTCCCGGCACCAACAACAATGACAATGGCGGCAGCCAGGACCGGGACCCCGATGCCGGGCAGACGATCACGGTCCAGGGAGTGAAAGCCGGTAACGCCGGCTCGGTCTCCGGCGTGGGTAGCAGCAACGTCGGGATGGAAGTTACCGGCACCTATGGCAAGGTGGTCATCAACGCCAACGGCACCTACACCTACACGTTGGACAACACCAATCCCACGGTCAATGCCCTCAAGCCCGGTGATGCGCCGCTCACCGACGTGTTCAGCTACGCCATCAACGATACCCAAGGCGCGAACTCCACCTTCGACTGGAGCACGCTCACCATCACCATCAATGGCCGCAACGACCCCCCAGTAGCGGTGGATGACAACAACGTCGTTGTCGAGGATGCCAGCACGCCGGTTACCGGCAATGTCAAAACCGGCGTCAGTTCCAATGGCACGAATTCAACCGCCGACAGCGATGTCGAAGGCAATGCCCTTACGGTTACCCAGATCCGTCCCGGGAAAGAGGCCGACGGCGGCGCAATGACCGGCATCTCCGGCAGCACGACCAGCGCCAACGGCACGGAAATCGTCGGCCAGTACGGTACCCTCAAGATCGGGGCCGACGGCAGCTACACCTATGCTGTCGACAACACCAATCTCACGGTGCAGGGACTGGCGTCGGGTGAAACGCTGAAGGATGAGTTCACCTACACCCTCTCCGACGGTTTGGCCACCGACCAGGCCACGCTCTCCGTCACCATCAACGGCGTGGACGATCCGGTCAGTGTCACCGTGCCCTCGAGCACTGTGCAGACCAGCCCGGATGGGAATGTTACCGATCAGGTGGTGTTTGAAAGCGGCTTGGCAGGCGGCAGCAATCCGCATACAGCGGATACCAAGGTCGACGCCAGTTTCACCCTGGTGGCACTCGACGGACTGGATGCCAGTGCTGCCATCGTCATTGGCTATATCGACGCCAGCGGCAACTCGGCTTCGCTGACGCTCACCAAGGCCGAAGTCGAGGCGCTCGATAGCACGAACAAGAGCATCGCCACGCAATACGGCATCCTGGTATTCGACGGCTACGAGAGGGGCAGTGACGGCACCATCTCCATCGATTACACCTATACGCTGACCAGTGCTCCGCCGGTGGGTGGCGACAGCACCAATGACAGCTTCACTTTCACCGCGAAGGATGGCGATGGTGACACGGATGCCAAGGTGCTCAACATCAAGATCGTCGACGACGTGCCGAAGGCGGTGGTTGACACGAGCGCCGTCAAGGCTGGCGAAACGCTGACTGCCACTGCCGTCGATGGCGTACTCAAGAACGACAAATCCGGTGCCGATGGGTGGGTCACTGGTGGCGCTGTGGTGGGTGTGGTCAAAGGCGGCGTCGGTACTTCGGCGAGCGGCATCAACACCGATATTGCCGGCGACTACGGCACGCTCAAACTGCAGGCCGACGGCAGCTACACCTACATCGCCAATGCCGCGGCACCGGGTGCTGCGCCGACGACCAGCGACGTCTTCACCTACACCGTGCGTGACGCCGACGGTGACGAGACGACCAGCACGCTCACCATCACCATCCAGAACAACCGTCAGCCAGTCGCGATGGACGACTCGCGCACTACGCCGGAAGATACGCCGTTGAGTGGCAACGTGATCGGTAGCGGAGGCACAGGCGACGTTGCTGATGGCGACCCGGATGGCGATACGCTGGCGGTCACGAAGATCGTGGTGGAAGGTGTGACGTACCCAGTGCCCGCCAACGGTTCGCCGCTAAACGTGAGCATCCCGGGCAAGGGGGTGCTGCAGTTCGATAAAACAGGCGCTTACACCTTCACGCCAGTGGCTGACTGGCACGGCGCGGTGCCGGATATCACCTACACGATTGACGACGGAAGGGGGGCCAGCAACAGCACGGCCATTGCAACACTGACCATCGTCGTGACCCCGGTGGCGGACGTCGCCGATGACACCGCGACCACCCGGCCGAGCATGCCGGTGACCATCCCGGTGCTGGCGAACGACAGCTTCGAGGGGACGCCCGTGGTGACCGGCACGACGCCGCCGTCCAACGGCACGCTGACGATTAACGCGGACAACACGATCACCTACACGCCGAACCCGGGCTTCTTCGGTGCCGACAGCTACACCTACATGGTGACCAGCGGTGGTGTAACGGAGACGGCCACGGTGACGGTGACGGTGGTGAGTACGCCGCCGCTGGCCCGTGACGACGTCCGTACCACGCCGGAGGACACGCCGGTCCGCGGTAACGTGTTGATCGGCACGGGCGGTGATATGGCCGACAGTGATGCGGATAACGATCCGCTGACGGTGACGGGTTTCATCGTGGGAGGGGTGAGTTACATACCGGGCCAAACCGCCACCATCGCCGGCGTGGGTAGCCTCACCCTGAATGCCGATGGCAGTTACACCTTCACGCCGGTTCCGGACTGGAACGGTAGCGTTCCGGTTGTCAGCTACGTGGTGAGCGATGGCACCGGTGCCAGCAACAGCACGGCCATTGCAACACTGACCATCGTCGTGACCCCGGTGGCGGACGTCGCCGATGACACCGCGACCACCCTGGCCAACCGGCCGGTGACGACGCCGGTGCTGGGCAATGACAGCTTCGGCAACCCAGATGCGACGATCACGGCGACCACGCCGCCTGCAAACGGCAGCATTGCGATCAATCCGGATGGAAGCATCACGTATGTGCCCAATCCAGGGTTCTCCGGCGAGGACAGTTATTCCTACACGGTAAAGAGTGGCGGCAGGACGGAGACCGCGACGGTCCGCATCACGGTCGTGCCGGAGAACCCGCCGTCCGTCGTGCCGCCATTCGAAGTGGTTCCGCCGGCGCCATCGCTAAACGTGTTACAGCCTGCGAATCCGCTGGACCGCAGCCCGGTCATCCTCGAGCCCGGTCCCTATTTCGCGGGCGAGCGTTTCGATGACGTGCGTAGGTTGCCGCTGCCTTTCCATCCCATCACCTATGTGCACCAGCAGGTGGTGGTGTCACAGACTGAGCGGGCTCAGGACGATCCGCGCGCCTTCGGCGATCCCCGTGCCGTTACGCCTGACGAGTACCGCCCGATTTCCCTGGGTGCGGGGCTTGGCTTTGATCCCAACCTCTTCGTCGTTCATTCGGTACGCGACTCGCAACGCATGGCGAGCGACTTTGATCGCATGGTGGAAGGGCGTTTTGGACGCATCGAGTTGGACAGCGATCGCTACCTGCTCCAGCCCGGTTTATTCCACGACGGCGAGCACGAGATCCCCAGCTGGCTGAAGCAGCAAGAAGCAGACGGCACGCAGCCAACACCCACCGCGGATGAGGCCGCTACCGTGCCGACGGACGATGCGGATACGCCACCGCCCGAAACGGACCGCCCGGCCGCCGTATCAACGCGCCCGAGCGGCGGCGGAGCCCCGTCCTTTGCCGAACAACTGCGCAGCGGGGCGAGCCGGCTGCCCTTGGCTCCGCGCAAGGTCTGATGACCGATATTTCATTTTCGATCCGAGAAGTTTCAATGAACAGCAATAACACGAAGTTGAGAACCCGCCTCCGCCAGCCTGCCATGCTGATCGGAGCCTGCCTTGCTCTGGTTCTGAGCGGCTGCGGCTCCCTGTCGCCGAAGCCGTATGAGTCGCAGGAGATCCGCGACCGTGTAACGCAGGACCGCATCCAGATGTATGCCGATCAGGAGCCGATCAACGGGCCGATCACCTTCCATGACGCGGCGGCGCGAGCGCTGAAGTACAACCTGGACTACAAGCTCAAACTGATGGAAAACGCGTTGTCGAAAAGCCTGCACGAGGTTTCGACCTACGAGATGCTGCCGCGCCTCGTTGCCGGCGCAGGTTACGCATGGCGCAACAACGACTCTGGTGGCAGGTCGATCGGTATTGAGGACCGTATCGAGACCCTGCGGCCTTCGACCTCGCAGGAACGCGAACGTACCCTGTCCAACCTGACCTTCTCATGGAGCGTGCTCGACTTCGGTGTCTCCTACTATCGCGCGCAGCAAAAGGCCGATCAGGTGCTGATGGCCGAGGAGCGCCGTCGCAAGGTCGTGCAGAACGTGCTGCAGGACGTGCGCAACAGCTACTGGCGTGCCCTCGGGGCCCAACGCCTGATCGGCCGTGTCGACGCATTGCTTGAACGGGTCAACCGGGCACTCGACCAAGCCAAGCAGGTTGAGGCAGAGGGGCTGATGCCCCAGCCGCAGGTGCTGGCCTACCAGCGTGCACTGCTCGATGCGGTCAATTTGCTGACCCTGCGCCGCCAGGATCTCGAGTTGGCCCGTGCAGAGCTGAACGCATCGA
>Ga0209607_1004018_pt1 | contig 11079 bp, 8 predicted proteins | sample AD_UKC117_MetaG_FD_184413 | JGI IMG/M metagenome (GOLD analysis project Ga0209607, IMG submission 184413) | Active sludge microbial communities of municipal wastewater-treating anaerobic digesters from Hong Kong - AD_UKC117_MetaG (SPAdes)... | ecosystem: Engineered > Bioreactor > Anaerobic >... | reverse complement strand
TGCGCGATGCCAGCCAGATGCGCGTCTCCTCATCGCCGGTGCGCAGGAGCGTCTGCACATCCTCCTCGGTGAGGTCGTAGTCCCACAGAAAGTACGGGCGGCTTATCATAACGATATTCTAGCAGATCATGCGCCGGTGCGGCGAACGCGACGACCTGGCCGGCTCTGCTGCGAGGCTGTCTATGAGATCCTGTGGATGCGAGCCGATGGGCATCAAGCCAAGCGTTCCGGCGACGAAACTACGCTGAACTGGTCTGCTTCTCTCGAAGTAGACCGGCGTCAGGCAGGTTCATGCCGTCCCAGGCTTTCGGCCAGGAAGGTATTGACGAGCATGTTCATACTCACGCCTTCCTGCTTTGCGCGCAGCGCCAGCCGTGCGTGAAGGCTCTTGGGAACGCGCTGAATGAACTTGCCGCTGTAGGCGCCGCTGCCACCTGGTTCAGGTACGGGCAGGTTCATGCTCTCCAACGCCGCAATCGTCTCGTGGAGAGCATCCAGCCCATTCTGGATCGCTTCATCGACGGTTTCGCCGTCCGAGATGCATTCGACAAAGTCAGGAAATGAAACGAGAAAGCCACCACCCTCTTCGGCAGTCAATGGTCGCACCTCAAACGGGTACAGCGATAGATCTTGCATAGGCTCAGTCCATAATGAACTCGATAAACTTCTTGATGTAGATCGCTTTGATCGGACGGCGAGCAGGGACCGGCAGTGTTCGCCCGTCAGCCCGGACAAAGACGACGTGGCTTGTGCCACGCTGTCGCCATTCGACTTGATACGCCCGGGCAACCGTCTTCAAGTCGTCGATACGCCAATCCTGCAGATTGTTCTGCATGCGCTCGAGTATCTTGTCGGCTCTGCTCATATCGATATGATACTAAATGCAATAGCACGGGTCAAGCACAACGGCACTCATTGTGTCTCGGAAATGGATGGCTGGCCTGTATCTGCCTGCCCCCCCAGCGCGTGAGATGCAGATGGGGGGGCTGCTCACTTCACGCCAGCGCAGCCCTGCCCGCCGGCGTCAGTTGGTAGAGGGCGCCGCGCGTTTCACCCTGGCGTGCCAGCGGGCCGGCATCCACAAGCTGAGCGGCTGCCTTGCGGATGCCGCGCGCGCCGATCTCGACGGCCACCGCCTGGTCGGCGTTGGCAGCCACGCCCAGCCGAGCCGTCGCGGCCAGGATCGTGCGCTGGGTCGCGGTCAGCCGCAGGCGTGGTGCAGCCACCGGTGCCGCCTGATCGGCGCGCATCCGGCTTTCGGCGCGCGTGGCCTCGACGAGGATACCGCTCACGAAGTACTCCAGCCATGGCGTCAGATCACGCCGGCCGTCCGTCCAGCACGCACGCCACGTAGAGAAAGACGCGCACGATGGCCTGTCCCAGCCCGATGAGGCCGGTGGGGTCTTCGCTCGCTTCCAGCCCCAGCAGCCACGCGGCAAAGAGTCCCGGATTGGCGCCGGGCCTCAAGGAATCAGATCACTATCCTGTTGGTAATGCGCCGCCAGAACGCTCTGTCACCCGACGAGTCGTCAACGGTTGTAATAGACCATCTGCCCATTACGCCAGACATATCGACGCCGTTCGCCGGGAATGGTTTGATAGAGCTCTGGCAATTGTGTCCCGGCGCCGATCCGTAACGGCAAGTGCTCTTGTGTGAAATCCAGGTAGCCAAGGCGGCCGGCGGTCGCCCACCTTTGCAGGTCATAGAGTTTGGCGGCGCTTGGACGAGTGCTTGGCCCTTGCACCCCACCCGGATAAAACTCCGGGTCACCCTTGCCCCGTTCCCATTCTGCAGCATAATGCCGACCGACAATTTCCTTCGGCTTCTCGGCGAAATAGGTCAAGCTGAAGAGTGTATACGCTGGTCTGAACGCGTCTTCCTCGATGCGGCAGATGGGCAGGGCGTGCAAAACTGCATAGGACTCAATATCATCAGGCAGGCACCATTCGGTAATAAGAGGTGCTTCACCTGTATCATTTTGAAACGAGCTAAGCTCGAATGGCAGTTCATGATGCAAATTCAGAAAAATATGGACCCCCACAAAATGTAGACAGTTTCTTGGAAACCCAAATACTCCGTAACTGCGCGAATAAACGTACTCACCCAGGACTTTTGCACCTTGCCACCCCAGCAAACTATAAGTGTCTATAGGGCATTCAATCACCATGTCGCAAAATGGACAACGGGCATATATATAAATGGGAATGATCTGCCAGTACTCATTGCCAAGATTGAATGAGCGAATCCATCCTAATCTGGTCAAGTACGGTTTAACGATTTGGCGGTATTCTTGCGCAGTACATTTGAACTGCAGCAAGGCTTGCAACATCTCTGAATAGATAGTGTTCATGTGCTCCTCCTGCTGGGAAAACCCAGTGAGGGTCTCTTGCACCAGGTTGCCCCAGCCCTCATAGCCGTAGGTGGTCACGACGCCGCTTCTTGTCATCTGGATCAGCCGGTTGGCGGCGTCATATTCGTAGGTCGCCGCGCCGTCAGCCAGCAGGTTGCCGTTGGCGTCGTAGGTGAAGCCAGAATTCGTGATGCGGTCGGATGGATCATAGGCAAAGCTCACCATCCCGTCGCTCAGCCGGTTGCCCACGCTGTCGAGCGTGTAGGTGACGGTGCTCGTCGGGTAGGTGGCCTGCATGAGCCGGTCGAGGGCATCGTAGCTGTAGGTCGTCATGCCTTCCCAGTCCGTCATCTGTGTGCGGTTGCCGTTAGCGTCGAGGATGTACCCGATGCCGTTGACGCCGGTCAGGCGGCTCGCCGTGTCGTAGGTGTAGGCGGTGTTGACGCCGTTGGGACGGGTTTCGCTCGCCAGCAAGCCCGTGCTGCGATAGGCGTAGCTCGTGGCGGATGCACCCCACGCCGCCAGGCCGGTCAGGCGGCCGGCGGCGTCGTGGGCGTACTGTACCCCACCCCGATTCCAGTAGCCCACCTGCCCGACCTGGCCGCTCAGGGTGTAGGCGTAGCTCACCGTGCGCCCGTTGCGGCTGCGGCTTGCCATCTGGTTGAGCACATTGTAGCTGTAGGTCGTGACGCCGTTTTGATGGCGATGCGTTACCACGGCACGTGACGCTGGCCAACGAGGTTTATTGTCACTACTGTTCTCCCAACCACCACGCTGGCGGGTCTAGGCAAGGATCGCCGCTGGCTGCGTCTACACACACTTTGAGCAACTCGTCCCTATTGATCCCATAACTGAATAGCCATTGAGTTTGAAATAGTTCCACTACCAACCAGCAGGCAGAATGCTCTTTTTCGAATGCGCTCCCACCTCTCTCACGTGCCAGATGGATCGCTGTTTCGTAGTCAATGGCCAGCTTGTTCATGTCGATTGTTGGGCCGTCCCATGTTCGTTTGGTGTCAACAGTGGTGATCATGACTGTTGAGGGACTGGGCTCTGTATCGATCCACACTGCGTACCAAATGATACGGGGTAAGGCGTAGTAGAAACCGGTACCAACAAAACTGTAGGCAATACTCTGATTCTCCGTACTGCCAACTGAATGGCAAGGGGTTACACGCCTGACCGAATAGAGTTGTACCGTCGGGTTCTCTTCTCGAGCCTGTTCTTCGGCAAACTGAAGGTATCTTTCAAACTTGTACACCCCAGTGTCAATGATCGGGATAGCGCGACGCCACGAACGATTCACTGTTTCGATTGAACCGATTGCACTTGTACAAGCGGTCAGAAGCACAAGTCCGATAAGCGTGAATAGAAGTTGCACGAGAAGTTTGGGTATCACCATACTGACACATTGCTTATTTTCCATCATATGTCACTCCCAGTACGCTTTCCACCCAACGGATTCTCTCTGGATTCCACATTATGGAGATGTGATAGCTATTGATTAAGTCTCCACTTGGCAACTTTCCATGATAGGCCAAAGAGTAGGTTGTCTCCTCTAGTTTGTTCGGCAATCCATGTTTCTTCAGATTATCAAGAACATCTGCTGGATTGTTCGGGTCATCCCATCCCTGATTGTAGGCCATCATCATCAACCGGTTGCGCGTTTCACCGTCAAGTGCGGCGCCTTGCTTGCCATACCACCGACTGATCTCCTCTTTGAGTTGCTGCAACCGTGCGCCAGCATACTCGATGTTAAGCAGATCGTTCATCAATGCATCGATGCGCGCCGGGTCATTGGGCAATTGCGGCATGTAACCGGCGTCTTCGATTTCCTGTGCCAGGGATGGCTGAATCTGGCATAGCCCAATCGAGGCGTTCGGTTTTAACCAAATGCTGACCTGGTCGCCCCAGCCGCCAAAGCGTTTGATTGAACCGCTCTCGTGGTCGACGATAGCGCCCAGGATGACCGGGTTGACCCTTCTTTGTTGGGCAATGTAGAGAATCTGTGTGCGGAAAATTTCGATCACAGAATGGCCCGCATTGCTTGCGCTGCTGCTCAGGAGGAATGCAGCGCCCGCGCCAACAATGATGCAAAACGGGCAATGCCCGCTGGGATCGACCAGGTTGACCGGGTTGTTTTCCACATAGATATACCGATTCAGCGACTGTGGCCGCTGACTGAGCCCACCAAAACTATCTCGCTGGAGGAACCGCCCCAGCAGCGGATGATAATGTCTTGCCCGCAGATAGACCAGCCCGCTGATGGCATCCTGCAGCTCGCCCGTGTAGCCCAGTCTCGTGGCGCCTGCACCGGCAGAATATCGCACATTGCCGTATGCATCGTAGCTGCGCGTCAGGATCACCGTCCCGCTCGCATCAATCAACTGGCGCACGCTGCCCAGCCCATCGAGCAGCGGATACTCGACCGTACTGCCCACCGCTTGCTGCGCACTGAACCCTCCCGGCCCATAGGCGTAGAGCCGTTCCCCGCCATCCGAACGCACCTCGCCCAGGATACGGGTGTAAGCGGCATTCTCGTCCAGCACGAATTCGGTCGTCACGCCGTTGGTGGTCTCCTGGATCAGGTTTCCCCAGCCGTCATAGCCGTAGGTGGTCACGACGCCACCCATCGTCATCTGGATCAGCCGGTTGGCGGCGTCGTACTCGTAGGTCGCCATCCCGTCAGCCAGCAGGTTGCCGTTGGCGTCGTAGGTGTAGCCGGAATTCAGGATGCGGTCGGATGGATCATAGGCGAAGCTTGCCATCCCGTCGCTCAGCCGGTTGCCCACGCCGTCGAGCGTGTACGTCACCGTGCTCGTCGGGTAGGTGGCCTGCATGAGCCGGTCGAGGGCGTCGTAGCTGTAGGTCGTCACGCCTTCCCAGTCGCTTATCTGCGTGCGGTTGCCGTTGGCGTCGAGGATGTACCCGATGCCGTTGACGCCGGTCAGGCGGCTCGCCGTGTCGTAGGTGTAGGCGGTGTTGACACTGTTGGGACGGCTTTCGCTCGCCAGCAAGCCCGTGCTGCGATAGGTGTAGCTCGTCGCCGCTGCGCCCCACGCCGCCAGCCCGGTCAAGCGACCCGCCGCATCGTAGCCAACCTGCACACTGCCCCGATTCCAGTAGCCGATCTGCCCGACCTGGCCGTTCAGGGTGTAGGCGTAGCTCACCGTGCGCCCGTTGCGGCTGCGGCTTGCCATCTGGTTGAGCACATTGTAGCTGTAGGTCGTGACGCCAAGCCCGTCGCTCATGCTCACGACGTTGCCCGCCGCATCGTACCCGTAGCTCACATCCGCCGTGCCCGCCGGGTAGTCGATGGCGGTCAGCTCGCCGTCGGGGCTGTAGCCAAAGGTGGTCACGACGCCGCTTCTTGTCATCTGGATCAGCCGGTTGGTGATACCATCTTTTGTCACCTGTCTCGCTTTGGATACCAGCCTTGCATATTGCGGGGAAACGCGTAAGTAGACAATAGGGCTGAAAAAAGTCCCATTAACAATATTGCGAAAAGCAACTCGCTCCAAGAGAGACTATAGAAGATTGCCCAGGCGCCAAACGTCCCAGACGCAAATCCACTCCCAAACAGTTTAAGTTTCCACAGCCCTGTACTTGGGTAATTTGCCTTGGCATACCGTATTTGAGCGAAAGCTCCGACTAAGAGCGACATTATCCAGAAGAGGATGAGAACTACTCGCATTATCTGGTTTCCCTAACGATCCCACAGCCATTGGAAAATGCTGCTCAGCCAACCGACAAGACCTGTTCCGGCGGGTTTTGATCCATACTGCTGACCAACTATTGTAGTCCCCATGGAGACACCAACATCGACTAACGTCGCTTCTCCTGTGGTGACATTGTAGGCTGTGATTCCTGTGCTGACTGTACTCAGGCCTGTGCTTATATACAATGCTGTAGCAGCACAAGGTTCTATGCCTGTCACGCCGCACCCAACGGCAACAGTCGAGGCCGCAACTGACAGATCGTCTAGTAGACAGCCACAGTCCTGCCATCTGATCATGCAAGTCCAGGCATCTTCAGCAACTACCTGACCCGGCAATCTGACTGGTGGATTGACAGGCTTATGCCACACAACCGGTGTTTGGAGTCCATGCGAAAGAACAAAGTCGTCATGCCACAAGTCGAGCTGCCACTGCATCCAGGCCGCATCCAGCGCGGGACCGGCGGCGGCGATCTGGCGCATGAAATCATCTCTGCCAATGCCGTTGAAATGTACCGGGAACCAAGGGTCGCCGGTGCCCCACATGGCGTAGATGATGTCGGCCAGCCGCCAGCATTCGGCGTCAGAAGTTGCACGTGACCCATTCGGGTTGACGGCGCAGTGCCCGCTCGGATCGGAGAAGCGGATCGGGTTGTTCACCGCATAGCTGTAGCGGTTCAGCGACTGCGGTCGCTGACCGAATCCATCAAACGTATCCCGCTGCAGGAACCGCCCCATCACCGGATGATAGTGCCGCGCCCGCAGATAGACCAACCCACTCGCCACATCCTGCAACTCGCCAGTGTAGCCAAGCCGACTCACACCCGTGCCAGCCACAAACCGCACGTTGCCGTACGCATCGTAGCTGCGCGTCAGGATCACCGTTCCGCCAGCATCAGTCAGATGGCGCACGCTCCCCAGCCCATCCAGCAGCGGATACTCGATTCCACCGCCCACCGCTTGCTGCGCACTGAATCCTTCCGGCCCGTAGGCGTACAACCGCTCGCCGCCATCCCAACGTATCTCGCCCAGGATGCGGGTGTAGGCCGTGTTCTCGTCGAGCACGAACTCGGTCGTCACGCCATTGACTGTTTCCTGGATCAGGTTTCCCCAGCCGTCATAGCCGTAGGTGGTCACGACGCCGCTTCTTGTCGTCTGGATCAGCCATTTGGCGGCGTCGTACTCCTATTTCGCCGTACCAGAAGAAGGGACCCTAAAGCAATCCATTGGTATAGGGCACCCAATGCTATTGTCGAAATATTCAGAACAGACCAGTTCGCTATTCGGTAATCAAGAGAAAGCACGTGAAGCCTCTCATTGAGAAATATACCGATCAAAACAGCGCCGATTGCACCGAATATAAACCCTACGAAGGCAAGCCAGAAAGCTAAATTGTAGCCAGAACCAGCAATCCTGCTCGATAATCCGGCGTGGAGCCCTAATACAATGGCCGCCGATATGAACGTGACAAGTATTGTGACCCATAGTGACTTCGGGCCAACAGTAAAAACGAAACCAGTGGTAGTAAAAACTACGTTCGCCAGGATAGCGCCTGACAGTCCACCAAGAAGCCGATATCTGTGGGTGTGTTGAGTCGAGCGTTCGCACATAGTGTTCACCGAAAATTTGCCGGGTTAAGGCCGCCTGCTGGTAATTGGATCGCCCAAGCCTATTCCTGCAAAGAACTTACCAATTTCCTTCGAAAAGAGCATATCCGGCTCGATAGCAAAGAGGTCATATGGTTTGCCTCGCACTGCTGGATCTTGGAAGATGGTCGATACATTGCCTTTGCCGTCGTGGTAGTAAGCCTCCGCCCAGGGAAAGCCATCCCGTGTAAAGGAATAGTTGATCTCTCCCCAGCAATTCTGATGAAAGGTCACTGCGCCATTGATATGAGGGGCGGCTCCAGCTATCTCCAGTAGACCTGAAACCACCAAATCATATTCGACCTGAATTGTCTCGTCTGCGCCAGATGTCACACCCCAGTGATTCTGATGACTGGGTGGAAGATATTTTATTCTCTCTTGCAACGAATAATTCGTCGCCGTATTGCCCAGGGCGTCGGTCGCGGCCACGATGCGCCCGTGCACATCGTAGGTGGTGGTGATGGTGCGGTTGAGCGCCGGCTGGTCGCCAATCGGCGCCGCCCCCGTGGTCGTGGTGTGCAGGCGCCCCAGCGCGTCGTAGGCGTAGAGGGTCACGCCGCCGGCCGCGTCGGTGATGCGCAGCGGCTGGCCTTCGGGGTTGTACTCGGTCGTGGTCGTGCGTTCGCCCGGCGTCGTCACCTGCGCCCAGCGCCCCGTTGCGCTGTAGCCGCTGGTGTAGGTGGTCGTCTGCTGCAAGGCGTCCGTTTCGCTCACCACTTCGCCCGTTGTGTTGTAGACAAAGTGCCTGACATTGCCCGCCGCATCCATGACTTCGCCGGTGCGGTAACTGCCCGCCGCCAATGTATAGATGTAGCGTGTGGTCAGATTGAGCCGCCCCACACCGGCGTCCTCGGTCTGCGCCACCAGGTTGCCTGCGGCATCGAACGTGTACTCGCTGCGCACGGCAAGCCCGCCGGCGTCCGCCACCTGCGCCACGCGGCGGTTGGCCGCATCGTACTCGTAGGTGGTCACGACACCCCGCGCATCCTGCTGCGCCGTCAGGTTGCCCATGGCATCGTAGGCATAATGGAGCGTCTGGCCCGTCGGCAGCGTCTCGGCGATGCGGCGTCCCGCGGCATCGTAGCCATAGGTCGTCACTGCGCCAAGCGCATCAGTGCGGCTGCTCAACCGGCCCAGCGCGTCGTAGCTCAGCACCGTCGTGCGCTGGCTCGCGCCCTCGCCCTCCACCGTCGTGGTCAGCCGGCCGCGGGCGTCGTAGCTGTAGGTCACCGGCGCCAGCCCGCTTGTGCTCACGGTCAGCGGACGCCCTTGGCCGTCGAAGGTCGTCACCGTGACCCGGCCGCCTGGTTCGGTCACGGTTTGCGCGCGGTGCACCGCATCGTAGATGGTCGTGGTCGTGCGTCCGTTGAGGGTCACCGTATCGGTCAGCGCCAGCAGGCTGAAGGGGTCGGCCGGATCGGCCAGCGTCACCGTGCGTGTCAGCGCCATCGTCATCAGCACCACGCCTTCCGCCGTCGTCTGCGTCAGCCGGCGCGCCAGCGGCGCCGCCATCCCCCAGCGCGGGTCCGGCCCCAGCATCGTCGTCGTCCGTATGCCGCGTGCATCGATCTTCACGGTCGCACCATCCAAACCGACGATGAGCGTGGTCGTGGCGCCATCCGCCGTCGTCACGCTGCGCACCTGGTTGCCGGCCGCATCGCGAGTGGCAATATGGCGGGTCGCATTGCCCAGGGCATCGGTGACGGTGACCACGGCGCCGGCCCCGACGGTCGCGCCGCTGAAGCCATGCCCACCGCCCGCGCCGTTCTGGTTGCTCACCACGCGGCCACTCTCAGCATAGCTGTACACGGACGCATTGTCACGCGCATCTACGCCCATTGTGATGAGACCTTTGTCGCGATAGGTGAGTCTCAGAGTCCGTTTGGATATTGCCGGATTTGACGCAGAGGCGCAGAGATGCAGAGGTTCGCAGAGGGAACACGACAATGAAGTAGGGCTTTTCTCTGCGTTTTTCTCTGCGCCGCTGCGTCTCTGCGTCAAGATTGGGATTCGACGCAGAGGCGCAGAGATACAGAGGTTCGTAGAGGCAAAACGACAACGAAGCAGGGCTTTTCTCTGCGTTTTTCTCTGCGCCGCTGCGTCTCTGCGTCAAGATTGGGATTCGACGCAGAGGCGCAGAGATACAGAGGTTCGCAGAGGGAACACCACAACGAAGCAGGGCTTTTCTCTGCGTTTTTCTCTGCGCCGCTGCGTCTCTGCGTCAAGATTGGGATTCGACGCAGAGGCGCAGAGATACAGAGGTTCGTAGAGGCAAAACGACAACGAAGTAGGGCTTTTCTCTGCGTTTTTCTCGGCGCCGCTGCGTCTCTGCGTCAAGATTGGGATTCGACGCAGCGGCGCAGAGATACAGAGGTTCGCAGAGGGAACACCACAACGAAGCAGGGCTTTTCTCTGCGCCGCTGCGTCTCTGCGTCAAGATTGCGAATTTTCAAGCGGACTCTTCGATCTCCTTGCCGTCGGCCGAAGGCAGCCTGATGCGCTCGCTGTCCCCACTTGTACGCCCCGCGCGCTGCCCCACATGCCGGCCGCGGCGAAATCTGTTCGACGCCGGCACACCTCGATGGTAAAATGGACGCATGAGCGACTTCGTCCAGCACCCCCACGACAAGCTCTTTCGCACCGTCTTCGCCGACACCGAGGAGGCGGCGCTCTTTCTGCGCGAGCACCTGCCCGCCGCGCTGAGCGAACGCCTGGACTGGCCCAGCCTGGCACTGATCGAAACGAGCTTCGTCGACGAGGCGCTGCGCGAGAGCGAGTCCGACCTGCTCTACACCGTGCAGATGAAGGAGAGCGAAGTCCGGGCATTTCTCTACCTGCTCTTCGAGCACCAGTCCAAGCCCGACCCCTGGATGCGCTTCCGCCTGCTCAAGTACATGTGCCGCATCTGGGATGAGTCCTTCAAGCAGCGCCCGGAGCAGAGCGAGCTGCCGCCCATCCTGCCCGTCGTCTTCTACCAGGGCGAGCGGGCGTGGCTGCCCTCCACCGAGTTCGCCGACCTCTTCCCCGCGGCAGAACGGGAGCAGAGCTTTCTGCCCCGCTTTGCCCACTACCTCATCGACCAATCCGGCCTGGCGCCGGAGCAGGTCACGGGCGGGCTCAAGGCGAGGGTGGCGCAGTTGCTCATGATGGCCGCGGTGCGAGCGCAGGTGCGGGAGGCATTGCAGGCGGCCGCCCCGCTCATGGCGCAATTGACGCGCACGGGCGGCATCGACTACGTAGCGGTCTTCGTGCTCTATCTGGCCGCGACGCAGGAACGTAGAGTGGTAACCGAGTTTGCGACAGAGGTGCATCGCTACGCACCCGGAACAGGAGGCGATATGTTGACCTACGCGGAAGAATTGCGACA
>Ga0209607_1004016_pt1 | contig 11082 bp, 10 predicted proteins | sample AD_UKC117_MetaG_FD_184413 | JGI IMG/M metagenome (GOLD analysis project Ga0209607, IMG submission 184413) | Active sludge microbial communities of municipal wastewater-treating anaerobic digesters from Hong Kong - AD_UKC117_MetaG (SPAdes)... | ecosystem: Engineered > Bioreactor > Anaerobic >... | reverse complement strand
CCCCATCGGACAAACCTAACCCCGGTCGGGGACAGTCCGGGACCGCTTTCCACAGGGTGCCGGAGCCTGCGGCACGCTGGTGCCATGACGGACTCGGAGGGCCCGGGCGGGCACGCGTTCTCCATCGCCGAGCTGCGCATCGGCGTGGCCACCTGTGCCACGCAGATCGAGGGCGGCCGGCGGGACACCAACTGGGCGGCACTCCCCGGCCGGCACGACGACTGGCTCGGCATCAACTACCACTCCCGCACCGCGGTCTCGGGCCTCGATGACGGGACCTTCCCGAACTCGCCCGTCAACGACCTCGGCTGGGAGGTCCACCCGCAGGGCCTGGACGACGTCGCCCGTTGGCTGCACGACCGCTACCCCGGACCGATCTGGATCACCGAGAACGGCACCGCCGACAACAGCGATTCATTCCGCTCGCGCTACCTCTACGACCACCTGCGCGCCATCGCCGGCTCCGGCCTGCCGATCGAGCGCTACTACCACTGGTGCTTCGTCGACAACTGGGAGTGGGCCGAGGGCGAGGTCCCGCGCTTCGGCATCGTCCGCCTCGACCACGCCACCCAGGAGCGCACCGTCAAGGACTCCGGGCGCTTCCTCGCGGCCGTCATCGCCGACCGGGGGGTCGCCGAGGCCTCGTATGCCGCGCACGTCGCCTCCCAGCGCTACCGCATCGAGTCCGAACCGAGCCCGAGAGGCTGAAACCGTTGATCGAGAGCATCTTCCACATTGCCGAGGCCGACAAGTGGCGGGCGGCGTTGGCTGCGGGCGAGTATCGCTGGTCGACCCTGGACCGGACCCTCGAGGAGGAGGGGTTCATCCACGCCAGCGAGGCGCACCAGTGGGAGGCCACGCTGGAACGCTTCTACGCGGCATACGAGGGTGAACTGGTCCTCCTCACCGTCGACCCGGCGCTGCTCACCTCCCCGCTGGTGCGCGAGGTGGGCAACCCGGTGACCGGTGAGGAGTTCCCGCACATCTACGGCCCGCTCGACGTCAACGCCGTCACCGAGGTGCGACGGCTCCGTTGACCGGTTGCGTGCCGATGTCGCCATTGGTTGCGACAACGGCACGCACCAACGATCCACAGGCTGCTGAGCCGCGCCTCATTGTCCACAGGTGGAAACCGAACAGTGGCAGGGCAGAGCAACTCACTCGATGGTTCCTCCATGGCCACACCCCGACGGTTGACGCGCGAAGAGCGCCAGCGACGTGTCGCCGGACTCGCCGAGACTCAGGACGGGTTGGCGCATCGCCGCCAACTGAACGCGCTCGGTGTCTCCCATGCCGACGTGCGCAGTGAGGTGCGAGCGGGCCGCTGGGCACTCCGCGGACGCCACACGATTCACCTGGGTGTTGCCCTCGGCCCACGTGCCCCATGGTGGACCGCAGTTTGGGAGTCCGGCGGTGGCGCCGTCCTGGACGGAGCAGCAGCGCTCGTCGCCCACGGCCTGACCGGCTTCTTTCCGGTTCAGATCGACGTGTCGTTGCCGCGGAACAACCGTCGTCGCCACGTCAACGGCACCCGACTGCACCTGCGCTCGGCGATGCCCCCGGCGCTCAGCGCGGGAGTCCCGCGTGTCCGCCCGGAGGTGGCTGCCATCCACGCCTGCGGATGGTCCCGCAGCGACCGAGAGGCGGCGCTCATCCTGTGCCTGGTCATCCAGCAACGGCTGACCACGCCGGCACGCTTGCTCGAGCAGTGGCAGACTCGTGCAGCCAAGGCTGTGGAGCGCCCGCGCCGGGCGACGCTCGACCACATCGTTCTCGACGTATGCGACGGTGCCCACTCCCTCGGCGAGCTCGACCTGGGCGCGCTCTGTCGGCGCATTGGCGTCGCAGCCCCCGAACGGCAGGTCGTCCGCGCGCTGCCCAACGGCCGCATCTATCTCGACGCCAGGTGGAAGGACCACCCGCTCGTCGTGGAGGTTGACGGCGTTCAGCACACGAAGGGACTCGCACCCATCGACGATGCCCTCCGGCAGAACGAGGTGACGCTGTCGAACGACCGCGTCCTGCGCATCCCCGTGCTGGGCCTGCGCCTTCGCCCCGACGAGTTCGGGAGTCAATTGGTCCGGGCCCTGGGGCCGCGTGACATGCGTGCCGATGTCGCCACCAGTTGCGACAACGACACGCATCCTGCCCTCAGGGACTGAGGCGCGCCCGCTGCTGCCCCGAGTCGTCGAAGTTCGAGGGGTCGAGCCACTGGTCGAGTAGTTCGCGGATAGCGGGCCACTCGGCGTCGGTGATCGACCACCAAGCTGTGTCCCTGTTGCGGCCCTTGGTGACGATGGCCTGCCGGAAAATCCCCTCAAAGGTGTAGCCGAGTCGTTCGGCCGCCCGCATCGACGGTGCGTTGAGCGCGTCGCACTTCCACTCGAGACGGCGATACCCCAGGTCATCGAAAACGTGCCCCATGAGCAGGCGCTGTGCCTCGGTCGACGACACCGTCCGCTGGAGTGGCGTCCCGAAGGCCACCCATCCGATCTCGATCACGCCATTGCCCTGGTCGATCCTCATCAGCGAGGCGACCCCGCAGGCGATCCCCTCGCGGAGCACCGCATGGGTCACCGCAGTCGAGGACATTCGCTCCTCGACCAGGTCCCGCACCTCCTGCAGGGTGCGCGGCCGCTCGACGGGCAGGTAGGTCCAGTCGGCATCCGCCTGTCCCTCGTATGCCGCGTGCAGGCCGGGTGCGTCACCCACCTCGAGCGGGCGCAGGGTCACCCGTCGCCCCTTGAGGACCTGGCCCGGCGGGTGCGCCGCGCCCGACCAGCCGGGCACCGGATCGCCGACCGGCTGGCCGAACTCGTTCCTCCGCGTTGCGTCCGGCACGTGGACCCTCAAGCAACCACAGTGCCGGACGGAGCGAGGGCTGTGGCTGGGAGGTCGAACCACCGCAGGTGCTCGAAGTCCTCGGTCAGTCCCTCGCGACCACCGACCAGCTCGCCCGGAGGAACAGCCGCCGCCAGGATCGCCCGCGCATCGACCAGGTGCTGGGCCAGCAGCTCCTCCCCACCGGTCAGCGCCTCGGCAGGGATCGTGAGGTGGCCGTCCGCGGCATACCTGATGTCGCGCAAGCGAATCGGCGGCTCGACGACCCCCTCGCGGTGCCGCCAGCGGCCGGTCATCGGGTCGAAGAGGTAGTCGCCGAGCAGGCGCCAACCGTCACGAGCGACCATCCGCACGGCCTCGATGACGTAGTCAGCCACCGTGTCGGAGAGGAAGTAGTTGAAGTTCACCCGGACCCAGCCCGGCTTGATCCCCTCGCAGCCACCGGTGATCTCCCGCTCGAACTCGTGGGAGCGCTCGACGTCGATGCCGAGCAGCCGGTGACCATAGGGGCCGGCACACGAGCACCCGCCACGCGACTGGATCCCGAAGAGGTCGTTGAGGAGCGCGACGACGTAGTTGTGGTGCAGATAGGGCGAGTCGTGCCCCTTGACGACGAAGGACACGATCGACAGACGCTCACGCTCGAGGTTGCCGAGAATCTCGATGCCGGGTTCGCCGCGCCAGGCCTCGACCGCCCGCCGCAGGAAGCGCTCCTCGAGCTCGCGAATCACCTCTGTCCCCACGGTTTCCTTGAGCTGGAAGACCAGGCCGGCACGGATCGACTCGATGATCGCCGGCGTGCCGCCCTCCTCCCGATGGGCCGGGTCGGCGAGGAAGACGTGCTCGTCCGGGTTGACATAGGCGACCGTGCCGCCGCCGGGCACGTCGGGCACCCGGTTGGTGAAGAGTTCGCGTCGGGCGACCAGGACGCCGGGCGTCGACGGCCCGCCGATGAACTTGTGCGGAGAGAGGAAGATCGCATCCTTGTATGCCGCGGGGTCACCTCCCACGGGCGCCGTCATCTCGATCTCGACGTAGGGTCCCGCGGCCGCGAAGTCCCAGAAGGAGAGCGCACCGTGACGGTGCAGGAGGGAGGCGATGCCATAGGTGTCGGAGACGATGCCGGTGACATTGGACGCGGCGCTGAAGGACCCGATCTTCAGCGGCCGGTCGGCGTGCGCGAGGAGCTTGGCCTCGAGATCCTCCAGACAGACACCACCGTCGACGTCCTCGCGGATCGTCACGACGTCGGCGATCGTCTCCCGCCAGGAGACCTCGTTGCTGTGGTGCTCGTAGGGGCCGATGAAGACCACCGGGCGCTGGTCCGGCGTAATGGCGCCGGTCAGGTGCCACTGGTCCTCGAGTCCGGAGGGGATGCGCAGGCCCATGACCCCGATGAGTTTCGCGATGGCCCCGGTGCACCCCGACCCGGCGAAGATGACGACCGAGTCGTCGTCGCCGTGGACCGCCTGCCGGATGATCTCGCGGGCGTCCTCGCGCAGCCGGGTCGTCTGCAGGCCGGTGCCGCTGGACTCGGTGTGCGTGTTCGCATAGCTCGGCAGCACCCGGTCGCGAATGAAGTCCTCGACGAACCCCAGGGCCCGCCCGCTCGCGGTGTAATCCGCATAGGTCACCCGACGGGGTCCATAGGGGGTGGCCATGACATGGTCCTCGCCGATGACGGACTCACGGATGTGCGCGACGAGAGGGTGCTCTGGCTCCATGCCGATCAAGAGTGCCAGCCGGCCGCCCGCCTTGTCCATAACCCCAGCATGCGAAGTTCCTTCTTTGCATAACTCATGATTATGTGGGTCTGAATGCACAGTCATCATTTGCACATCCGTGCAAATGTGCACTACTGTGCACTTCATGCATCTCAGTCTCCGTGAGGCCAAGAAGGACGCAACGCGAGCCCGCCTCGCCGAAGCCACCTACGAGATCGTCCGCACTCAGGGACCCGACCACCTGACCGCCGAAGCCGTTGCGACGATGGCCGGCGTCTCCCGGCGGACCTTCTTCAACTACTTCCCCTCGATCGACGCAGCCTGTGCCCACTCGGTCGAGTTGCTGCTCGCCGAACTGACCGAGACCCTGAGCCTGCGCCCTGCCGACGAATGCCTCTGGGACACCATGGAGGCACTCCTCGCCGGGGAGGCTGGTTCCCCGGTCATCGAGCGCCTCGCACTCCTCGCCGCGACCAAGGAGAACTCACCGGTGGCCCGCCACCTGGCCCACGATCACATCGACGCCTTCGTCGAATGGCTCACTGGGTGGCTCATGGACCGTCTCGGCCCGGACGTCGACGAGGTGTATGCCGCGACTCTCGCCGCCTCGGTTGTCGCCACCGCCGAGGCCACGGTTCACATCTGGCAACGACGCCACGGCGGGGCCACGACGCCCGCCGCCCTCACGGCATACCACGACCTGCTCACGACCTCGATGGCGAGGTTGCGCACCGGCTTCGACACTCCACCCGCCCGCTGATCGCTCTGATTCCATTTCAGGAGAACGACTTTCCATGGCTACCTTCCTCTACCGCGTCGGCCGCTGGTGCGCCGACCACGTCAAGACCGTCATCGCTGCCTGGCTGATCGTGCTCGCCGCCCTCGGTGGCGGCGCCGCGACCTTCGGAACCTCCCCGACACCCGAGGTGACCATCCCCGGAAGCACCTTCCAGAATGTGCTCGAACACGCAGCCACCCAGATTCCCGAGGTCGCCGGCGGCTTCGGCACGGTCGTCGTGCACTCGCGCGACGGAGCCTTCACCGACACCCAGAAGGCCGCCCTGACCCACACCTTCGATGAGTGGACCGACCTCGACCAGGTCAACCGAGTCGTGGATCCCTTTGCGGCACAGGCACAACTCGACGCCAACAAGTCCAAACTGGCCGACGCGGCAACCCAGCTCGACTCGGCCGACGCGCAGTTGACCGCCGGCCGCACTGAGCTCGACACGGCCAAGTTCCAGTTGCTCCAGGGCCAGGGACTCCTCGACCACAGCAGGGCGAAGGACCCGGCCGACCCCGGCATCCCCTCCCTCGAGCAGCAACTCGCCACCGGCCAGGAGCAACTCGCCGCCGGCGAGGCCCAGTGGCAGGCCGGTTACGACCAGTACCTCGAGGGGCGGACCGCCTACCAGCAGGGCGAGGACACGGTTGCAGCCATCAACGGCCTGCGCATGGTCTCGTCCGACGGCAGCACGGCCATTGTCCAGATCCAGTTCGACCGCAACACCAACTCGGTCGATCCAGCGGTGCGCGAGCGGGTGCAGGAGATCGGGAACACCTTGGCGGCCTCCGGTATGGACATCGACTACAGCGTGGAGATCACCCAGGACAACAGCCTCGTCGGTGTCGGCGAGATCGTCGGTCTCGTCCTGGCCGGCATCGTGCTCGTGGCCATGCTCGGCACCCTGATCGCCGCCGGCCTCCCGCTCGCGGTCGCCATGATCGGCGTCGGGGTCGGCCTGGCCGCGGCCATGGCGCTCACCGCCTTCTACGAGATGAACTCGATGACCCCGGCCCTGGCCCTCATGCTCGGCCTGGCCGTCGGCATCGACTACGCCCTCTTCATCGTCAACCGCCACCGCAGCCAACTGCTGCAGGGCATGGACCTCAAGGAGTCGATCGCCCGCGCGGTCGGCACCTCGGGCAGCGCGGTGCTCTTCGCGGGGACCACCGTCGTCATCGCCCTCGTCGCCCTGGTCCTCTCCGGCATCCCGCTCCTGGCCCAGATGGGTCTGGTCGCCGCCGGGACCGTCGCCGTGGCGGTGATCGTGGCGCTCACCTTTTCCCCCGCCCTCCTTCGCATCATGGGCACGCGGGTCGTCTCGCGTCGTGGATGGCGAGCGGCCGGATTCACCACCCCGGGCGAGGTCTCGACCCGCGTCGTCACCGAGGACCAGCACGAGGAGGAGCACGGCGGTTGGTATGTCCGGCTCATCACCCGCCGACCCTGGCTGACCGTCCTCGGTGTGGTCGCCCTCGTCGGCATCATCGCCTTCCCGGCGCTCGACCTCCGTCTCGGACTCCCCGGCGGAGGCAACGAGCCGGCCGACTCGACGGCCTACCGGGCGTATGCCGCGACCGCGCAGGCCTTCGGGCCCGGCATGAACGGCCCGGTCATCGTGGTGGCCGACCTGCCCGGCACGCCGACGCAGGAGCAGGTGAGCGCCACGCAGGCGCACCTGGCGACCTCACTGGCCGCGGTCGACGGGGTCGAGCACGTCGTGCCCTTCGGCACGAGTGCGGACCACCGCACTCTCGCCTTCCAGGTCGTGCCATCGACCGGTCCGGCGGAAGCGCAGACCGTGACCACGGTCCACGCGCTGCTCGACAGTGCGTCGTCCATCGGGGCCAGCACGGGGACGACGATCGGGCTCACCGGCCAGACGGTTGCCAACATCGAGATCTCCGAGCGGCTGGCCGCCGCCCTGCCGACCTACCTGCTGGTCGTCGTCGGTCTCTCCCTGCTCATCCTCACGGCCGTCTTCCGGTCGGTCGTCGTGCCGCTCGTGGCCACCGCTGGCTTCCTGCTCTCGGTCGCCACTGCCTTCGGCGCGACCGTCATGGTCTACCAGTGGGGCTGGCTGGGCTCGATCTTCGGGGTCCACGACCCCGGACCGATCCTGTCCTTCATGCCCATCATGCTCATCGGTGTCCTCTTCGGCCTGGCGATGGACTATCAGATGTTCCTCGTCAGCGGGATGCGCGAGGCGTGGAGCCACGGCGAGGACGCCCGGACGGCGGTGCGCAGCGGCTTCACCCACGGCGCCAAGGTCGTCACGGCGGCTGCGGTGATCATGTTCGCGGTCTTCGGAGGCTTCGTCTTCTCCCATCTGACGATGATCCGACCGATGGGCTTCGGGTTGGCCGTCGGCGTCCTCACCGACGCGGTGCTCGTGCGGATGACGCTCACCCCGGCCGTGATGCACCTCCTCGGCGAGCGCGCCTGGTACATGCCGGGCTGGTTGGACCGGCTCACGCCCGACCTCGACGTCGAGGGCACCTCGCTCAGTGCCATGAACGACGCACAGTCACGACCGCTGGACCCGTTGCCGGCGTGATGGGTGCCGGCTGAGCCGGACGAGCAGGTCGAGGACTCGATCGGCGACCGCGTTGCGGACACCGCCCTCCCGGACCATCGCCACGAGTTGGCGCACCGGGGGGTCGGTGATCCGCACGCGGACCACCCCGTCCGGGATGATGCGCGCCGCGAGTCGTGGAAGCACGGTGATCCCGACACCGGCCGCGACGAACCCGAGGGCGCTGTGGTGGTCCTGCGCCTGGACGGTGAAACGCGGGGTGAATCCCTTGGCCGCGCACGCCGCGAGCACGATCCGGTGGCCGGGATTCGCGAAACTGTCGTTGCTCACCCAACCCTCACCCTTGAGGTCGGTGAGGGTCACCGCGCGTCGACGTGCCAGCGGGTGCTCGTGGTGGACGGCGAGAATGTAAGGGTCCTCGGTCAGCGGCACCTTGCGATACCCGGGACGCCGTGTGTTCTCGGTGTGGTCCATCGCGACATCGATGTCCGGGATCGTCGAGCGAGCACCCACCTCGGTGAGGACGAGTTCGACGACGAGGTCCGGGAACTCGGCCGTGATCTGGCGCACGATGCTCGGCAGCAGCGTCGAGCCAGCCGACGGGAAGTAGCCCAGCACCAGCCGGCCGGTGCGACCGTCGCGCAGGTCCGCGACATAGTCATCGAGTCGATGCCACTGTTGCAGCACCGTCTCGGCCTGGGCGATGAGTGCCTCGGCCGCAGCCGTCGGCACGATGCCTCGGCCCACCCGGTCGAAGAGGTCGAGTCCGGTCTGTCGCTGCAGCGCGGCGATGTGCTGACTGACGGCCGAGGGCGTCATCCTCAGGTTGTCGGCGGCCTCCTGGACGGAGCCGGTGACCATGACGGACTGGAAGACCCCGAGGCGATGTGGATCGAGCATGGTTCGAGGCTACCCAACACATAAGCGTTGCTTTATTACCATGAAGTATTCTCGCCTTGTCCTAAATAGTTGAAGGTCTCACAATTGAGACATGACGACGCACCGCATCTTCCAGATCGAAGCCGCCCAGCAACTTGCCGACCGGCTCCGCACCGCCCGCCACATCGGCCGCTCGTGGACGCGAGTCCAGGACCGCGACTTCGAGCGCGAGAACAACGAACTGCAGATCATGGCGCAGGCCAGCCCCTACCGCATGTTCTGAGGGCCACCGCTCTCTTGCGTCCGGCATCGTGGTTGATATAGCGGCCGCGTGCCGGACGTTGCGGTTCAGGCCAGCACCTGCTGGAGGGTCAGGTCACCCTCGCCCCGCATTTCGGCGACCTGGGCCAGATAGAGCTCCGCACACGACAATGCGTCGATGAGCGGCTCGTGCGCCCGATAGATCGGCAGCCGATAGCGCTCGCGCGCGGTCCACAGCCGCAGTGACCCCGGCGCCGGCTCCTGGCCGAAGGCGCCCGCCGTCAGTCGGCGCTGCAGGTCCAGGGTGTCGACCACCTGCGCCGGGAAGGGCGCACCCCACAACTGCGCGCAGGCACGCTCGATGAAGCCCACCTCGATCCGGGCGAAGTGCGCGAGCAACACCCGCCCGCGCAGTGCCGCCAGCACCTCGGCAAGCGCTTCCGCCAGCGGCACCCCACCGGCCACCACGTCATCGGTCAGCCGATGCACGGTCGCGCTTTGCCCCACGTCGACGGGTGCCGCGACGAGGATCGAGCGGGCCCCGGCAAGTTCGATCCGACCACGCACGACGGGCACGAAGCCCACCGCGACGACGTGGTCCCTGCCCGGCTGCAGCCCGGTCGTCTCGACGTCCAGGGCCAGCAGTTCGAGGTCGTCCACGTCGGTTGTCGGGTCGGCAAACGGCACCGAGAGGTACGCCGCGAGCGGGCCCTCACGGCATACCTGAGCCGCCCGCTGGCGGGCCTGCTCGGGGGTGCGACGAAACCACGCCATCAGATCGGCCTCACATGAAGGTCGTCGGGTAGCGCGAGGCCATCGCCGACTGCGCCGAGCGAACGATGGCGAAGGCCTCACGCAAGTGGCGCTTGTCGAAGGAACTGAGCTGGTCGGGGTTGACGTGGTTGTCGACCGGGCGCCCCTCCCTCACCTGGGCCGCCTGGTGCCGCAGCCGGACGTAGGAGATGAACTCGAGGGCGTCGGTGAGGTCGGCCCCCTTCTCCTCGCTCATGATCCCGCCGGCGATGGCGGCCTGCAGCCGGGCCACGGTGTTGACCGCCGGCGACCCGAGGGCGAGGGCGTGGACGCGCGCGAGCTCGACGACGGCGCCGATGCCACCGCGCTTGATGTCGAGGGTGTCGGCGTGCTCCCCCTCCTTGGCCAGCACGAAGCCGCGGAAGAAGCCCAGGGGAGGTTCGTTGAGGGTGGCGGCCTTGGCCAGGTGTGCGAGGAACAGGCGCGACTGGGGGGCCCGGGCCAGGATGCCGTGGTGCAATTCGGGGAAGAGCCCGGAGTCCCCATGCACCGGTCGCATGTCGAAGAAGATGCTCGCCTGGAGTATCGCGTCGGGCACGGGCTGGGTGAGCCAGGTCGCGAACTCCTGCCGCCAGTCCTGCAGGCGCAGCCGCCAGCGCGGGTTGGTCGCCATGACGTCCCCGGGGCAGGTCGGATAGCCGCACTCGACGAGCCCGGCACTCACCCGCCGCGCGAGCTCCTCGAACCAGGCGAGGTCGGCGTCGGTCGCCTCGTCGCTGATGATGATCGCGTTGTCCTGGTCCGCGGCGAGAGCCTGCTCGAGGCGCGCCCGGGAGCCCAGGGCCACCCAGGTGTAGGGCACCGGCGGCCCGCCCAGCTCGGCCTCGGCAAGCGTGATGAGTCGCCGCTCGACCGCGTCACCGATCGCGGTGACGACCCGGCCGATGTCGTCGGCGCTGGCGTCCTGCCCGACGAGGGCCTCGACGACGGCGGGCAGGCGGGCACTCACGGTGGCGACGCCCTCGACGTCGGACTGCTTCTGGATGTCGCCGACGACGTAGACCGGGCTGGCCTGGACCATCCGCATGAGGTCGGTGGTCGTCACGACGCCGATCGGCCGGTCGTGCTCGAGGATCGGCAGGTGGTGGATGTTGCGCCCCACCATCTCGAGGAGGACCTCGAAGGCGAGGGCGTCGGCGTCGCCCACGACGGGTCCGGCGGTCATGACCTCGCGCACCGGTCGCTCCGGGGAGACGCCGACGGCGAGCACCCGGTTGCGCAGGTCGCGGTCGGTGACGATGCCG
>Ga0209607_1004012_pt1 | contig 11089 bp, 7 predicted proteins | sample AD_UKC117_MetaG_FD_184413 | JGI IMG/M metagenome (GOLD analysis project Ga0209607, IMG submission 184413) | Active sludge microbial communities of municipal wastewater-treating anaerobic digesters from Hong Kong - AD_UKC117_MetaG (SPAdes)... | ecosystem: Engineered > Bioreactor > Anaerobic >... | reverse complement strand
CCGAGCCCGTCGATCTCTTTCACGAGCCACAACGCTCACCCGGATACCGGCGAGACTCAGAGCCTTCTCCCACGGCCACCGTAGCGACCACCACCTGTCACCAGGAGGCCTCCAAGTCATACAAGCCCCTTATGTCCCGTTTCCCCGTAGCACGATGAAGCGGTCTGATCCGTCGGCAGCTGAGGCCGTCAGGGCCAACGTCGCGACCGCGTAACTGTTGGTCGGTTGCCATCGAGCCGTGAGCTCGTCGCCTGACATGGCGCTGGCGGCAAGTTTGACCAGAGCGACCTGGAACTGGGCGAGCTGCAGGGCGACCTTGTCATCGGCGAAGGGGGATGAGGAACCCTCAGCAGCCGTGGACGTCAGGTGCACGGTGGCTCCACGCTCGCGAGCGCGGGTGAGGGCGTCCTGAAGGATCGGTGTGAGGACACTCCCGGCGACGAGATAATCTCTGTTGGCTGCTTCCAGCAGCTTGGCATCAGCCCGATCGGCTGCCTGGATCCGATCGTCGTTGACAAGCTTGGTGAGCAGGACCATCGTGCCCGGGGCGAGCATCGTGACCCTCGCCGTGACCAAGTCACGCCGAGCTTGGGCGGCATGCAGCTGGAGGCGAGCCGTGGCTTGCACGTCCTGGGCCGACCTGAGCGCGGTGTCGGCCCGCGCAAGCATTACTGCATACAACCCGGCAATTGCTGGGATGACGATGAAGGGCATGGCCAGCACGGCCGCCTCGGGGGGGTCCCCCGGCGACCGAAGTGCAAATTCAGCGCCGATGATCGAGGTGAGCCCGACGCCAGACGACAACGAGAGCCAGGGTCGGCCTCGCAAGGCGGGGAGCACGAGCGCCGCGTGACTCGCTCCGAGAAACCAAAGGTGCCAGCTATCGGCGATCGAGTGCGGTGCTTCCCAGAGCATCAGTGCGCAGCCAAGGAGAATCAGCACCTGACCCCACACGAGGCCGGGCCCATCCGGGAAGGCATGCATGAGGCTGTATGCGGCGATCAGCATTAGGAGGCCGAGCAGGCCCGTTCTTCCCCAGAGCAGCGGTCCGCCGGCCAGAAGCCCACCCACGACATGCAGACCGGAAAACAGCGCGCTGATCCACCACCAGGAACGGATCTGGGCGGTGGTCATGGGTGACCCGCGATCCTCGCGGGCTTGCCGTGACCAGGACAGCTCCACGGTGGTGCCGTCCTCTGGGATTGAGTTGACCTGCGCTGACCCGTGAACCATCGCCATGTGCCCCGGGATCGACGAGCGAACCCCCACCCTGCTCCCGCTCACCTGCCCTAGGTCGAAGCCTCGACCGTCATCACGGATTTCGACGCGCACCATCGACGGCCCTTGTTCGCCACGGATTCGGACCGCCTGTTGTCCGCTGTGCTGTGCGACATTGCGCAGGGCCTGTTCGGCTGCCGCCAGCACAGCCTCGACGACAGAGTGTGGCGTCGTGCCATCGCGCCCGCGAATCCGAATGTCTGACGCGAGTCCGAGTCGGGTGGCCAGTTCAGCCAGACCGGCCTCCAACATTCGGTTGGGTTCCCTTCTTGGTATGGCCATTGACAATCCAGCCGCAGAACTCCCAACCACGCTCTCGTCAATGTCTCTGGACTGCGCGGCCTCGAGGGTATGCAAAGCGTCCTGGGCCACTTCTCGGGCCTGCCTCAACAACGTGGGGCTGGTGGCTCGAGAGGCCAGCAGCAGCGCCCCGAGGACTTTGTCGTGGACCAAGCGATTCCACCACTCCTCCGCATGCGCTTCGGCGTTGGTTTTGACGAGTAGATCCTCGGTGAGCGCGGCCACCCTCATCGCTCCACGGACCTGCTCGAACTTACCTGCCGCCACCCGAGCCGCCCACGCCACGATCAGGGCCCCGACAACCGCGGTCGCGGACTCGATCAGGGCGATTCCGAGGGCGACCAAGGCCGCACGGATCCACAACTGCAGCGTGCTGATCAAGATCACTGCCGGCACAGCCTGCCGGCGGGGCAGCAGGAGGACGGCGCCACAGATTGTCGTGACAGTCCAGGGCTGCGTCCACGACCATCCGCTGGGTGGTGGCCCCGAGGTGGGAGCTGCTGCCATGAGGGTAAGCGCCACGAGGAGAGTGCCAACCACCAGGCGAAAATCAACTCGCCGAAAGCGTCTCCGGAGGGTCTGCACAGTGAACCATCCGGCGGCAACAAGAAGGACGCACAGCGCAGGCCGCGAAACCCGGGGATCGTAAAAGTCCGACATGGGAGACCAGGCCAAGGCGGTGATGAGCACATTGGAGACGTAACCGAGAGCCACTCCGCGCTGGGAGGCGCGGTCTGCCCACGTGTACTCCACATCAGACGTTCCCGGCATCACTCGCCCCAGGGCACATCACCAGTCCGTTTCGGAGGCGGGGGTCGGGACCGTTCCCGGAGGCGACCGTCTCAGCTGTCTCCGACCCTACCGGGGCTGGGCAGGATGCCGTCCTCGACCGCCCGAATGTAGAGATCGGTCTTGGTATTCGCTGCCCGACCCGCAGCCGCGTACTTGTGGCGTGCGCGCAACAAGTACGTGCGCGCTGTGTCCTCGCTCACGCCCAGACGGCGCGCAACCGAACTCAATTTCATCCCTGCGGCATATAGACGAATGGCGTCCACTTCGCGAGGCGTGAGGTTCGGGGCGGTCCACAACTCGTCCTGCGCGACGGCGACTGCCCACTCACTCGAGAGATACGGCATACCCGAAGCAACCAGCCCGACGGCATGGGCGATGGTGGCCAGATCCTCGCCTTTGGAAAGGATGCCGGCCGCACCGGCGCGGAAGGTTCGAGACACCAGCCGCAGCCGTGGATCCTGGGTGAAGAGCAGGACCGGCCACCCCTTGCTTGTCAGGCTTCTCACGTTGTCCGCTGGGTCGGTGCCATCGTGCAATTCGATGTCCAGGAGGACCAAGTCGACGACGGGATTGGCACGGACTAGGGCCTCGACGGTGCGAGTGACCGGCGCCACCGTGCAACCGGGCAGGTGCCAACGCAATCCTTCGGACACCCCCGCCAAGATGACGGGATGGTCGTCCACAGCGCCGATGCGCAGGTCGGTCCGCTGCGGTGCCGCGGGCTGATCACGAAGCAACGTCCGGCTTCCTTGGTCAATGTGCCTGGTCGCCGAGGCAGTGGCGTGGACGTCGGCTCGACGTCATTTCCAGTTTGCTCAGGTATGCCGAGGTCCGCTATGCCGCCGTGTCCCCATTTCTGGGGGCAGATTCTCATTGCAATTGGATTGTCGACCGGTTGACGAAGTAGGCGCCGCCTGTCCCGTTGTCACACTGCAGACCCTCTTCGGTGATGCGGCACGTCATGGCACCGACCTCGACGGTCCGACCATGGGCCAACGTGTGGTACTCCTTGCATCTCATTTCCCACCCCCCGACCTGAGCAGACTCGTGTCGTCATGTCCCTCCACCCACACCTTCGAATGGCTCCATGTCCGTTGTTGTGATGGAGCGCAAACAGGCCACGGTCATGTCGTCATTGGCGATGGCCCCAACTCTGCGCGCAGCACTTGCGGCGGCTTCGATCTCAGCCGGGTCCTGATCGATGAGCAACGACCACAGCGGCTCCCCCACCTCGGCGCGGCCGAGGGCCCACCGGGCGCACTCATCAGTCATGAGCAGCCACACGTCGCCGGGGAGCGCGGGGCCGGAGCCGAGCCGGACCGACGGGATCTGGTCAAGGCTGGAAGCAGTGGAGCAACTGAGTTCAGGTGTGCCGTCGATGGCTGCGCTGCGCTCAACCGGGAATCCAGAGACCATTCGCCAAGTGTCGTTCAGGAAGCGCAATTGGACAGCGACCGAATCCCCGATCGACAGCCCTTGCCAGGTGAGGCTTTCGTCGTCTGACATCTGGAGGCGGACCGCGACGAGTGCGGCGCATGCGGGCAGGCCCTCGGTAGCCGAGTCGAGCCAATCGATTCCCTTCTCGTCGCCAGCGACTTCGGTCGCCTCCGGAACCCGACCGCCTCGTCGATAGCGGCGCGCGCACTCCAAAAGCCACCGTCGGAAGGCCTCCGGTCCGGGCTCAGGCCATTCCTCGACGACGGACTGGCACAGAAAGGTGGCCCAACGTCCAGAGTCGAAGGAACTCGAGGCGCCGTCACCGACGGCGGCCATCTCCGCGCGCAACGTGCCCGCGTCCTCGTTCTCCGAGGTTCCATTGCCTTCTTTCGGGAAGGTGACAACGGTTGCCTCAGCCTCCGAGCCACCGACAACGAAGGATGCCGGGACGTAGTCGTTTGGCTCTGCTTGCGCGACCGACGTTCCCTCGGGAAGTCCGGTCCTCCGGATCAAAGCAGACCTTGGCTCCCCGTGGGCGCTGCAAGCATCCACCCACAGGATGAGGGCGAAGGCAAAGAAGAACGCAACGAACCCGCCGACGAACATCGCTTCAGACGCGTCTGCCAGGGCGCTTCTCATCGAACCGAACGACCGATCTGAGTTCCGATGTTGAGGAAGGTGGCCAGTGCTCGGACATCTGCGTTGAACGCAAACCCCCGTGCACCCGGCTGTACCGAGACGCCATGCTGGATGGCCGCGTCGACCATTGGGTCCGGTAACTCCGACGACATTTCCCACAGCCGTTGGGCATATTCGTTGGGGAGTCGGGTCGTGCGTCCCGGGAAGAGCAAAGGGGTTTCGGGCTGCTCACTCAGATTCACATTGAACAGCAGGACGTTGCCGTCGTTGGTCTTGAGGGACCGTATCCGATCGGCCCAGATGCGAGGGTCTCCGTCGGTCGCTTCGCCATCACTGAGATTGACGATGACCGGGGGAAAGCCGCTCGGGTGGTCGTTGACCCACGACGCTGCCATCGCCCCGGCACGATTGAGAGCGGCGCACATGGGTGTCCCCCCCTGGGCCAGTGCCTCGATCCAGATCGGAGTGTTGATCGACGTTCCGACGGTGGCACCCGAGCGGCGATCAACACGAAGGGTGGACGTGGCCAACTCCGCGGTTGTCATCGCTGATGTTGACGCTGGCCGCGCCCTCAGGTGTTTGAGAGGCTCACCGATGAGTGTTTCACCGTCAGGGGACGCACAGTAGGTGATGACGGCGACGTGAATGTAGGGGCGAGGAGGTTCTCGAGGGGTCTTGACGCACCGCAGGATGAGTTCGTAGAGCAGCGAATTGAGATGTTCGGTGACCACGGTTGCCTTGGTGACCTGCCCGCCGGCCAAAGGTTCCGACATGGACTCGGACTGATCGACGAGTAGGACGACAAGGCCCGGATTCACCCGGTCCAAGCGTTGTTGATATGTCATGGGCGTTGGTCCAGTCGGATGAAGTCCCCACCAACCCGAAGGATGTCACCGGATGTGGCCGAATGAGTCGTCCCCGCCTTGCAATTCTCACCATTGAGGCCACCTTCGAACCTGAAGGTCACAGCGATCTCTCCCTTGTCGGAGCGCTTGAGGAAGACGTGGTTCCCCTTCGCCTGCGATGCTGGGAGGCGGACGGTGTCGGACATGGACGACCCGATCGTGGCTTCCTTTCCGTCCAGAATCACCTCCAGACCGCGTTGAGGACCCTCGAGGATCGTGAGCCAGAACCGCTTGGTGATCTGGCTGGCCAACCCGATGGCGGCTCCCACGACCGTGCCACCCACAAGCACCGCGATCCACGTGCGACTCTCGGCGGTCGTCAGGTTGAGCACGGCCACCATCCCGTCACCGACAAAACGCACGTCACCCAATGCAGCATGGATCAGCCCTCCCATGGCGCCACCAGCCAGACCTCCGAGCACACCGGCGGCAAAGGCGCGACCGTCCCGTCGAACGACACCGACAGCCAGGCCGACGCCAGTCCCCACGAGACACCAGGCGAGCACCACAATCCATGGAGCAGCACGAACACCGGTCTTGTACGTCGACGTATCCACCAGTACCTGGAAGCATGCGAGGCCGACGAGGCCCATGACTACACCGAGAAGACCCCTGATTAGCCCACTCTTGATGGCGCCCTTGAAGTCTCGCAGCAGCAGGCTGGTGAAGGCTCGGGGGCCAGCTGCCACCAGGGCACAGATGGCGATGACGAAGAGAAGCAAGGACACGTCAGCATCGATGGAGGTGCTGCCCTTGAGGAAGGCGAGATGGAACAGGAGGGCAAACAGGGCACCGAAGTAGCCGCCCATCGCGCCCACAGCCACAGAATTCAATCGCAGTCGTTGCGAGCGTAGACCGGCCTGACTCGTCTTGCGTGCAACGGGAGCGGACGGTCGGGAATCCCGCAGGTTGGATGTGCTTGTCTTGGCGGCTGCGGCAACAGTCCATGGAAATTCCTCGTCGGCCGCGGAGGGGCTTGCCGTCACGGACACCTGTTGTCTGGCGACGTCAGCGTCGTCCCACCACGGGGCAGGTTCGTCAGTCGACGAGTCCGCCGGGACAATCGGTGGACTCGGGGTGAGCGGCAATTCGCTGCGGACAATGGTGCGCACAGGGGACTCGCTCAAACCTTCGCGGCCAGTGAGCAGGTTGAGGACATCCGAAGTCTTGGGTGGAGAGCTCTGCGCGCACCACGCGGCCAACCGGTCGCCCCAGAGGCGAACAGTCTCATCCGGACTGACTCGAAGGCGTTGCCAGACGGGAGAGGCATTCGGAGAGTTGAGGTCGGATTGAGACAGGATGAGGTTCTCGCCGGTGTGAAAGCTCCAGAGTTCAGGATCGAAAGCCAGGGCGCGCACACTGAGGGCGACGATGGCGGCACTGGTCCCGTCCATTTCGGGACCCCAGTCCTTTGTGCTGCGCGCCGGATGCTGAAAGTGTGGATGACCCATTTCGTCCGGGGCGGTCGACATACCAGGGACGTAGAAGCCGTCCAGATCCACCAACCGCACGCTGCCCTCGTCGTCGACGAGCACGTTGCCACACTGTAAGTCTCCGTGTGCCACCCCGGCCTCGGCCATGGACTCCACGACTTGCAGCCAAGTGGACGCCAGTGACAGGAGGGCCTCCTTGTCAGCCAGGCGGTCTTCGATGGCCAGATTCAGCGGTGAACCCGGTATCCAAGGCATGAGGACGAGGGGACGCTGTTGGCCGCGGACCTCGATTCCGTCGTCAAACCAGCGGGCAGGGGAAACCACCGACATGGGGTGGGAGCGGAGGTGGTCGCTGACCGCTTGATAGTGGAGCCGCGCTTGGGCGTGGTGACGGGTGAAGTAGCGGGCCGCGGCTGATCCCTCGGCGTGCAAGATCTCGAAGACAACGGCGTTCTGGCCGCTGGCCGAGGCTGGCAAGCCCATGACGTCAGTGGCCAATCGGACGTCCCGCAAACCGGCGTCGGGCGGGAGTGGCGATGACAACTGCTGAATGGCCGCCACATACTCGGTGGCGCTGGGCCAGGTTTCACCCGAGCCAGAGCGGTGTGACGTGTTTCGTCCCCGTGAGGATGGAAGGTAGAAGGCCTCTGGCCAGACATGAGGGGAGGGTACGGTGGCACGCGTGTCGGCCAGGCCTACGCCGTGACAGGTCTCCAGGTCTGCCAGGTCATGCAGGACTTCGTGCATGTCGGCGTAGCGTTTGGCCGGCTCGTGTTCGAGGCAGCGGGCCAGGACAGCGCGGAACTCCGATGAAATCGGCAGAGCCGTCAAGTCCGCTGTCTGCCCACTGAGCGCTCGGACAATCATCGTTTGAGTCGTGTCCTGCTCAGTGAGCGCGTGCGGGCTTCTACCGGTGAGCAGCGAATACAGCGTTGCGCCATAGCTGTAGATATCGGCCCGTTGAGTCGGGGACTCTCCGTTCAAGATTTCAGGGGCGCTGAAAGCGATGGTCCCCGAAATGCCTACGGATCGAGTGTTTGCATTGGCCAGACGCGCTATACCGAAGTCGGCCAGGACGGGGACGCCTGATCGAGAGAGCAGAATGTTTGCCGGCTTGACGTCTCGGTGAAGGATCCCTGCGTCGTGTGCGACCTGCAGCGCGGTGGCGACCTCGATGGCAATGTGGCGCACTTGCGCCTCACTCATCGTCGATTCGCGCCCGCCGAGAGCCGCCAATGAGCCGCCCGGGCAATACTCCATGGCCAGATACGGCTCGCCGTGACGAGTCCGACCGGTGCCGAAGACCGTGACGATGTTGCGGCACCAGTCGAGCGCGCCCAGTGCTCGGCACTCACGCAGGAAGTCATTGAGTGACTGATCGTCCGGAGCGCCTTGGAAGACCTTGAGAGCCACAAGCCGTTCGAGGTCGGCCTGCGTCGCTCGGTAGACCGAACCGAAGGCTCCGCGGCCGATGATCTCCGCGCCCGCGAACCCGTCAATCCCCACGTCTGACATCGTTGACTCCCAGCGTCATGAGCCATGAGGTCTACGGTCAATCTCCTCCATGGCGAAACGTGCGTATCGTCTCGGTCCCTGCGCCTTGATGCCATCCCGCTCCTGTCCCCACTTATGGGGTCACGGATCGGACCCACGTGCGTTGGATCGCGTTTCTGGTCAGGCGCACCCTGACAGATCCAACTCGGCACCTAAGCCCGCAGCAGCGATCTTCACCGTGGCCAAATCTCCAGGAGCGCCCCATCCCATCCGAAAGTGACCATCTCCGTTGGCGGTTATGCGTATCGCTCTGTCGCCGACCTCGTCGAAGTGATCTACGGTTCCCCTCTTACCGATGAGATCGGCTGACCAGTCGACGGTGCTGCCGGGCTTCTGGCCCTTGATGGTGATGAGTGAGCCGCACCAAGTAGCTCCCTCGGCTTCGTACTTGTCCTGGGAGATGATCGACAAGGAGGGAGCGTCATCGGCTTGTGCAAGTCCGCTGCTGACCTTCTCCTGTGTGTACCCAGTGGTGGACAAGATGACGCGGACTCGACCGCCCCACTCGATCACCGTGGTGCACGAGCCTTTTTGTGTCACGTTCAGTGGGCAGTTCGCGAGCGGTTGCCCGCCGTCCGTCCTCAGAGAGGTCATCAAACCGGGGCGGGTGTCGATTGAGTCCCAGCTGATGAGAATGTGATTCCCATCGGGCCAAGCCTTCCTTTCCAGCCGGAGGTCGGGTTGAGCGATCTGGCTCGAAGCGCGCAGTTCGGCGAGCAGCGTGTCTCTGTTCTTCACGTTCGGGATGCTGACACCAGATCTCAGCGCCCGGATCTGCGCAGCGTTGAGGAGTGGAGGAGCGACGCCGGTCACGGCCACGCTGGATCCCAGAATTTTGTCCCCGAGTTTGATCCCTCGCTCGACGCGAACGGTTCCGTTGACCAGTCGAGCCACGTCTGAACTCGACACGGCGTAGCCAACCCCAACGGCTGTGAGTACAACGGCGGAGGCAAACGCGGCGAGAAGGCCGCGCCTCGACCGCAGACCTGGCTGGATCGGAAAGTCGGGTGGCGCCGGCGGGGTGGTGTCGGGCGCCGAAGTATGCGGGGCCGCCGGCAAGGCGTGGTCTCTTGGCTGCGGCCCGCATTCCCCCTGAGGATCCGATTCGGCCGGGGCCAGCGTTTGGACAGGCGGCATTCTGAGGCATTGCCGGCGAACGGTCGTGTGCAAGGGCACGTCGCCCACCGACTTCGCGGGAGCGGACGTCTCAACCTGGGAAGTTGCAGCCTTTTCGTCGCCGCTTGTTCCCTCGACTGCGGACGCGAGGAAGGCCGCCAAGTCAGCGGCGTTGGGACGATCAGATGGGTCGTTCGAGAGGCATCGGCTGATGATGCTCCGCAGGCTTTGGGAGACCGGGAGGTCGGCCGCCGGTTCGCTACCGACGAGCGCCCGGGTGACCATCGCCTGAAGGGTGTCTCGGTCGGTGACTGCGTACGGGCTTCTGCCCGAGACCAGTGAATGGAGTGTCGCCCCCACCGACCAGATGTCGCCCGCCATGCTTGATCGTTCACCCCGCAGGACCTCGGGGGCGGTGAAGGCGATCGTGCCGGTGCCCCCGATGGAGGTCGTCTGTGAATTGGCGAGCCGCGCGATTCCAAAGTCGGACAGAACGGATCGTCCGGTCCGTGACGTGAGGATGTTGGCCGGCTTGATGTCCCGGTGCAGGCTCCCTGCTCCGTGAGCATGTTCTAGAGCAGTCGCCACGTCCCAGGCGACAGCACGAACCTCTTCCTCAGGGAATGGGCCATAGCGGTTCATTCGGTCTGCCAAGGACCCCCCAGGGCAATACTCCATGACGAGGTATGGCTCGCCCGTATCCGTCACACCAGTCCGGTACACCGTGATGATTTGTGGGCACCCGTCGACCAGGCCGAGCACGCGGCATTCCTCTTGGAAGTCGGCAATCGAGTCCGCTGTCGTGTGCGCAGTGATGATTTTGATCGCTACGGTGCGATCCAGCGCGATCTGCCGCGCGTGGTGGACCACGCCAAAGGCGCCACGACCGATGACCTGGGCATTGTCGAAGCCGGCGATCCCGAGGTCGATCACCGTTCAAGTTTGTCGCGAGTACACGGGAAGCACATGCCAGATCTGGTCCTCACTTCGGGTGACATGCGTTGCTTCCCAGGCCGCCACTCGTGCAATGCGGGTGGGACTGCTTCACGGATAAGTGACGGGTCGGGTCAGGCAGCCTGAGACCCGCCTGTGGCCATGGGGGCCTCGTAACTCGGCGGGCGTTGGATTCCACTTGGCGTTGCCCAGGGCGATGCTTCGTTCGATGCGGACAGTACCGTTGACCAAGTTGAAGACCGGCGTGCCTGCGCTCGGGTGCGACGATGGCCAAGTCGTAACCGGCCCCCGCGCGCATGCCGGTTGGTCGTCACGTCAGCCACGTCTGACCTATCCTGACTTTCCCGGACGGTTCTGGTGTGTTGATCCTGCCGCCGGGTTGGCGGTCTTGTGAGGACTTTCGAAGTCGATCGGGGATCGGTATCCGAGGGCGGAGTGGCGCCTGCGGGGTTTGTACCAGGCCTCGATCCACTCGAAGATCGCCGAGGCGAGTTCGCTCGGGTGGCCCACGAGCGGCGGTCGAGGAGCTCGATCTGCATCGAGCCGGAGAAGGACTCCATGAGGGTGTCGACGGCGCAGGCCACTTTCCCCCTCGATCCCATCAGGCCGGCCTGACGCAAGCGTTGCCCGAAGAGCCACGAGGTGTATTGGGCTCCTCTGTTCGAATTCACCGTGGTACCA
>Ga0209607_1004000_pt1 | contig 11109 bp, 9 predicted proteins | sample AD_UKC117_MetaG_FD_184413 | JGI IMG/M metagenome (GOLD analysis project Ga0209607, IMG submission 184413) | Active sludge microbial communities of municipal wastewater-treating anaerobic digesters from Hong Kong - AD_UKC117_MetaG (SPAdes)... | ecosystem: Engineered > Bioreactor > Anaerobic >... | reverse complement strand
TGTCGATCAGGCCGCGCATGTAGACCAGCCAGGACATCAGGATGGCCAGGCCGGCCACGGCGATGCTCATGAACATGGCCGTGACGTGGGCCTTGTGGTGCACGTCGTGGTGGCCGCCGTGGGCGGCGTCGGCGCCGGTCTCTCCGTGCGCGTCGCCGTGGGCCGGAGCCGCGTGGGCGTCGCCGTGGGCCTCGCCCTCGCCGCCGCCGTGGCTCTCCACAGCCGCGTGGTCGGCCTCGGCGTGGTGCGCGTCCGCCGCCGCGTGGGCGCCGCCGTGCTCCGCCGCGATGGCGGTCAGGTCGTAGGGCGCCACGAACTTGCCGAACCAGCCGTCCGTGGGCCCCTGCCAGCCGGCCGAGCCGATGGCCAGCACGCTCAGGAACACCAGCGGGAAGGCCATGCTGAAGGGCGATTCGTGGGCGTGGTGGAAGCGCTCCTCGTCCCGCGGCTTGCCGTGGAAGGTGAGGAACAGCATGCGGAACATGTAGAAGGCGGTGAACGCCGCGGCGGCCATGCCCAGGATGAAGGGCAGCATGTGGCCCTCGGTCCAGCCGAAGGCCAGGGCGCCCGCCAGGATGGCGTCCTTGGAGTAGAAGCCCGAGAAGAAGGGCACGCCCGCGATGGCGATGGTGGCGATCAGGAACGTGGCGTAGGTGATCGGCATCTTCTTGCGCAGGCCGCCCATCAGGGGCATCTCCTGCGTGTGCACCGCGTGGATCACCGAGCCGGAGCCCAGGAAGAGCAGGGCCTTGAAGAAGGCGTGCGTCCACAGGTGGAACATGCCGGCGCCCGCCGCGCCCACGCCGATGGCCATGACCATGTAGCCCAGCTGGCTGATGGTGGAGTAGGCCAGCGACTTCTTGATGTCCGTCTTCACCACGGCGATGGTGGCCGCCATGAAGGCCGTGATGGAGCCCACGTAGGCAACCACCAGCAGGGCCTGGGGGTCGAACAGGGGCTGCAGGCGCGCCACCATGTACACGCCCGCGGCCACCATGGTGGCGGCGTGGATCAGGGCCGACACCGGGGTGGGGCCCTCCATGGCGTCGGGCAGCCAGATGTGCAGCGGCGCCTGGGCCGACTTGCCCACGCAGCCCATGAACAGGCCCACGCCCGCCCAGGTCAGCAGGGCGCCGGTCAGCGGCGCCGTCTGCATCTGGGCGAAGAGCTCCATGTAGTTGAACGTGCCGTACGCCGTGAAGAAGATCATGATGCCCATGAAGAAGCCGAAGTCGCCCACGCGGTTGGTGAGGAAGGCCTTCTTGTTGGCGTTGGCGGCGCTGTGCTTGTGGAAGAAGAAGCCGATCAGCAGGTAGCTGGCCAGGCCCACGAGCTCCCAGAAGATGTAGAGGAAGAGCAGGCTGTTGCTCAGCACGATGCCCATCATGCTGAACGTGAAGAAGCCCAGGAACGCGAAGAAGCGCTCGTAGCGGCGGTCGCCGTGCATGTAGCCGGTGGAGAAGAGGTGCACCAGCATGGACACGGTGGTCACCACCACCAGCATCACCGCGGTGGTGCCGTCCACCAGGATGCCGGCGTCGGCCACGAAGTCGCCCACCTTGAGCCAGGGGACCGACCCCTCCACGCGCCACTGGGGATCGCCCTTCTGCCAGAAGGCGAAGAAGATCCGCAGGGCCTGCACCCAGGAGACGAACAGCAGGCTCACGCCCACCCAGTCGCCCTTGCGCGGCAGCTTCTTCCCGAAGAAGAAGATGATCGCGTAGGACAGCAGCGGCAGCAGGAGGATCGACAGCGCCGTCCAGAGGATGGAGTTCTCGCTCAGCAAGGTCCCTCTCCTATCGCTTCAGGCTGTCGACGGCGTTCACGTCCGCCGTCCCGAAGTTGCGGAACATGGCCAGCACGATGGCCAGGCCCACCGCGGCCTCGGCCGCGGCCAGCACGATCACGAACGCGGCCATGAGGTGGCCGTCCACGCCGCCGTCCACGTAGCGGGCCACCGCCACGAAGTTCACGTTGGCGCCGTTGAGGATCAGCTCCACGCCCATCAGCAGCGCCACGGCGTTGCGGCGGGTCATCATGGCGAAGATGCCCAGGCTGAACAGCAGCGCGCCCACGGTCAGGAAATGCGGGAGTCCCACGGTCATGCGTGCACCTCCTCGGGGGCCTCGGCGGTCTCGCCGGGAGCGTTCTCGGGAAGCGCCTCGGGGGCCCGCGCCGGACGGCGCTCGCGGATCAGGATGGCCGCGCCCACCATGGCCACCAGCAGCACCAGCGACGCGAACTCGAAGGGGAAGATCCAGTCCGTCATGATCTCCACGCCGATGGCCTTCACCGTGGGCACGGCCTCGCCCGGCTCGCGCACGGGGAAGCTGCCGGCGGAGACCTTGTAGAGCAGCGCGAAGAGGCCCAGGGAGAAGATGCCCGCGGGCACCATGTGGTCCAGGCCGCGGCGGCGCTGCTCCTTGCGCGGGATGCGGGTCATCATGACCGCGAAGAGCACCAGCACCAGGATGCCGCCGATGTAGACCACCGTCTGGGTGACGGCCAGGAAGTCGGCGCCCAGCAGGGCGTAGAGGCCCGCCACGCCCAGCAGCGTGAACAGCAGGGCGAAGCCCGCGTGCACGATGTTGCGCGCGAACACCACCACGAAGCCGCTCAGCACCGTCAGGGCCGCGAAGCCGTAGAAGACGAGATCGCCGGACATCAGTCACCCTTCCCTTCGTCGGGGGCGTCGGCCGGGGGCGGGGCGGCGGCGTCCTCGGCCGCCTTCTTGGCGTCCGCCTCCTTCTTGGCCTTCAGCTTGGCCATCTCCTCCTCCGCGTTGGGCACGTAGTAGCCCATCTCCAGGCGGGTCTCCTTGTGGCACGGGATCGGCTTCTCGGGCGTCACGAACTCGTGCACCAGGCGCTGGCGCTTGTAGAGGGAGTGGTCGTAGTCCAGGGAGTGCTGGCAGGCCTCGGTGGGGCACTCCACCGTGCAGAGGCCGCACCAGATGCACTTGTTGTAGTCGATGGCGTACCGGTACATGAACCGGTCCTTGGCCTTGCCCACCGTCTCGATGTAGATGCAGTCCACCGGGCACACCTTGGCGCAGCGCAGGCACGCGTCGCAGCGCCAGGTGTCGTTGACGATGAAGCCCTTGAAGCGCTCCGGCAGCACCCAGCGCTCATCCGGGTACTGCAGCGTCACCGGCTTCTTGGCCAGGTGCTTGCTGGTGATCCGCATGCCCTTGAAGGCCGAGACCACCGCGTCGTAGACGTCTCGCAGGTATTGGGTCATGACGCCTCCGGGGTTCCACCCCATGGCGGCATCGGGCTACAGCAGCTCGCCCGAGACCATCATCCAGATGCCCGATCCCAGGACGCACAGCAGCGCCAGGGGCACCATCACTTTCCAACACGTGTGCATGAGCTGGTCAACGCGGAGACGCGGCAGCGTCCAGCGCACCAGCATCTGCAGCAGCACCAGCAGGCAGGCCTTGATCACGAAGACCAGCCCGGGCGCGAACACGGGCCCGGCCACCGGCTGCCAGCCGCCCAGGAACACGGCGGTGGCGATGCAGCTCACCAGGAACAGGTTGGCGTACTCCGCCAGGAAGAAGAAGGCGAAGCGCATGCCCGTGTACTCGGTGTGGTAGCCGGCCACCAGCTCCGACTCCGTCTCCGGCATGTCGAAGGGGCCGCGGTTCACCTCCGCGATGGAGGCGATGAAGTACAGGAAGAAGCCGATGAACAGGAACGGGTTGTGGAAGATGAACCAGTTCCAGATCCCGCCGCCCTGGGCCTCCACGATGGCGTTCATGTTCAGCGAGCCGGTGACCATGACCACCGGGATCACGGCCAGCGCCAGGGGGATCTCGTAGCTCACCATCTGGGCCGCGCCGCGGGCCGCGCCGTACAGGGCCCACTTGTTGTTGGAGGCCCAGCCGGCCATGAGGATGCCGGCGGGCGCGGCGCTGCTCACCGCGAAGATGTAGAAGAGGCCCAGGTCCAGGTCGCTGGCGATGAAGCCCGGCGCGAAGGGGATGGCCGCCCACGCCATGAGCGAGCCCACGAAGATCACGAACGGCGACAGCATGAACAGCGCCTTGTCCGCGTCCTGGGGGATGATGTCCTCCTTGCCCAGGATCTTCACCATGTCCGCCACGGGCTGCAGCACGCCGTGGAAGCCGCCCACGCGCATGGGGCCGTAGCGGCTCTGCAGGAAGCCGGCCACCTTGCGCTCCAGCCAGGTGAAGACGATGGCGCAGAGGGCCATCACCAGGGACATGATCAGCGCCATGGTCAGCCCGCCGGTGATCAGCAGCGCCGTGGGCGACATGGAATCGCCGAAGATGGAGGCGAAGAGATCCGTCATGACTTGCATCAGCGATCAATCTCCCCGAGAACGATGTCCAGCGAACCCACCGTGGCCACCAGGTCGGACACCATCATGCCCGGGCCGACCTTCTCGATGACGTGGAGGTTCGAGTAGCTGGGCGAACGCACCTTGTTGCGGAAGGGCTTGCTGCCGCCGTCGGCGAAGATGTGGAAGCCGATCTCGCCCTTGCTGCTCTCCGTGCGCGTGTAGAGCGAGCCGGCGGGCACCTTGACCAGCTTCTTCAGGTCCGGCGACATCACGTCGCCGCCGGGCATGGCGGCCACGGCCTGGCGGATGATGCGGCAGGACTCGAAGCACTCGCGCACGCGGACCATGTAGCGGTCCCAGCAGTCGCCCACGGTGCCCTGCTCGCCGGTGCCGTAGGGCACGTCGAACTCGAAGCGGTCGTAGATGGAGTACGGGTCGTCCTTGCGGCAGTCGAACGGGGTGCCCGCGCCGCGCAGCACCGGGCCGGTGCAGCCGTACTGGTGGCAGGTGTCCACGTCGATGACGCCCACGTCGGCGGTGCGCTCGATGAAGATCTTGTTGTAGCTCAGGAGCGTGTTGTACTCCACGAGCTTCTGCTCCATCACGTTGACCATGCGCAGCACGTCGGCCTCGAAGCCGTCGTAGGCGTCGAAACGCACGCCGCCCACGTCGAAGTAGTTGTAGAGCATGCGCCCGCCCGAGAGCCGCTCGAAGATGTTGAGGATCTCCTCGCGCTCGCGGAAGCAGTAGAGCAGCGGCGTCCAGGCCCCCATGTCCAGGCCGAAGGTGCCCACGGCGATGAGGTGGCTGGCGATGCGCTGCAGCTCGGCGCAGATCACGCGGATGTGCTCCGCGCGCTCCGGCACCTCCACGCCCAGCATGTTCTCCACGGCCACGGCGTAGCCGAAGTTCATGTTCATGGGCGCCAGGTAGTCGAAGCGGTCCGTGTAGACCATCCACTGCCGCCAGTCGCAGCCCTCGGCGATCTTCTCCGCGCAGCGGTGCAGGTAGCCCAGGTACGGCGTCACGCTGTGCACGATCTCGCCGTCGGTCTTCACCAGCAGGCGCAGCACGCCGTGGGTGGCCGGGTGCTGGGGACCCATGTTGATCTCCAGCAGCTCCGAATGCATGGTGCGGGGCTTGTCCTGATCCGCCCAGCCGCGGGTGACCTTGGTCTCGCTCATCCGCCTACCCTTCCTGTCCGGGACGCGCGGGCAGCACCACGTCGTCCTCGCTGAACGGGTTCTTGGCGTAGTCCTGGCCCTGCAGGGGCACGCCCTGCCACTGGTCCGGCATCACGTAGTCCTTGCGCAGCGGATGGCCCACCCAGCCGTCCTCCAGCAGGATGCGGCGCAGGTCCGGGTGGCCGCTGAACGTCATGCCCACCAGGTCGTAGGCCTCGCGCTCGTGCCAGGCCGCGGTGGCCCACACGCCGCTCACGGTGGGGATCTGCGCGGCGTCGCGCGGCACGCGCACGGCCAGGGTGTACTTGTGGCCGTGGCGGGAGCTGTAGCAGGCGTAGTACACGCCCAGGTCGCCCTCGCCCACGCGGTCGGACTTCTCGGGACGGCCCAGCTCGTCGTAGCCCAGGATGTCCACGCTCTTGCCCTTGCCGGACTCGTCGTAGCCGTCCCAGTCCACGCCGGTCAGGCACATGAGCTGGTCGAAGTGGAGGGCGGGCTCGTCGCGCAGCAGACGGCAGGCCTCGGCGATGCTCCCGGCGGCGATCACGGACCCCTTCTCGAAGGAGTCGATGACGTCCAGCACGGCGTCGCCCAGCTTCTCGGTCAGCAGCGCGTGGATGGCGGCGGCTTCCATGATCTAGCGCCCCCCTTCCGGCTTCACGTCGGGGATCTTGCTGGCGTAGTCCTGCACCCACTTGGGGGTGACCAGCTTGCCCTTGCGGCCGCGGATCTTGTCCTGCAGGCGCATGAGGCCGTCCAGCAGCACCTCGGGGCGCGGCGGGCAGCCGGGGATGTACACGTCCACCGGGACCATGAAGTCCACGCCCTTGACCACGTGGTAGCCGTACTTGAAGTACGGCCCGCCGCCGATGGCGCAGCTGCCCATGGCCACCACCCACTTGGGCTCCGGCATCTGGTCGTAGATGCGCTTGAGGCGGGTGGCCATCTTGGCCGTGACGGTGCCCGACACGATCATCAGGTCCGCCTGGCGCGGCGTGGCGCGGAAGGCGCCGGCGCCGAAGCGGTCGATGTCGTAGCGCGTGGCCGAGGCGGCCATCATCTCGATGGCGCAGCACGCCAGGCCGAAGGTCACCGGCCAGATGCTCGAGAGGCGCGCCCAGTTGAAGAGCTCGTCCACGGTGGTCAGGATGAAGTTCTTGCTGTCGGCCTGGGTCAGCTCGGCCAGGTCGGCGTCCTGCTGGAAGTCCAGCCACTGCTCGCGCTGGGGATCGTACCCCGCGGGCGGGGTGGTGGACTCCACGTACTTGTCGCTCATTCCCCGCTCACCTCCGTTCCGTTGCGGGAGGCCAGGGTCTTCACCCAGTCCAGGTCCCCCTTGGCCCACACGTAGGCCAGGCCGATGACCAGGATGGCGATGAAGACGGCCATCTCCACGAAGACCAGGCTGCCCGCCACCGGGAACAGGTCCTTGAAGACCGTGGCCCAGGGGTAGAGGAAGAGCACTTCCACGTCGAAGACGATGAAGAACAAGGCCACCAGGTAGAAGCGGATGTTGAACCGCACCCACGACGAGCCCACGGGCAGCTCGCCGCACTCGTAGGCCACGCCCTTCTCCCCGCCCGGCTTGGACGGCCGCACCAGCTTGGCGATCACCAGCGCCAGGTTGCCGAAGAAGATGCCGAACAGGAGGAATAGGAGAACCGTGGTGTAGTTGGCAGAGAGCCCGGTGCTCACCGCGGCGAGGAAGGAAGTGGATTCCATGCGGTACCAGCCTCTGGCAGGGATCCGAGGCCCCTCGACGGGGGCGCGGGACGTGAAAAACGGGCGTTCTCGGCCCGGAATTCCGTACTCCTCGATCAAGGGCAAGAGTCGGAGCCGAGGGGGGGCGTGTCAAGAAAATCTGCAGGCTCCGCAAGCTGACGGACGATCCTCAAAATCACGAAAGTCCTTGTCTTATCTTCAATTGAAAATAGGCACCAACAACAGGTATTCAAGACGGGTTGCGCCCCGGGCCCGTTCCGCCGAATGTGGACGGATGCTCCGCGTTCCTGATATTTCAGTGGTTCGAGTCCCCAACGCCGCGAGGTCGCCGTGCTCCGCCCCACCCTCATCGCCGCCGCCCTGCTGACCGCCCTCCCCCTGTCCACCGCCCCCTCCCACGCCGCCGCGCCGGACACCACCCGCGTCCAGGACCTGGTGGTGGTGGGCGACCAGGCCCCCGACGCCACCCCCGCCACGGTGGTCTTCCAGCCCGACGCCCTGGCCGCGGTCACCCCCTGGAACGCCGGCGACCTGGAGGCCCTCATCCCCGCCAGCACCATCACGGTCAACAGCCGCGGCGAGAGCGTGCTGATGATCCGCGGCGCCAGCGAGCGCCACGTGGGCATCACCCTGGACGGCATCCCCCTGGCCCTGCCCTGGGACGAGCGCGCGGACCTGAGCCTCATCCCCCTGGACGGCGTGGCGACGCTGCGGGCCGAGCGCGGCGTGCGCACCCTGTTCTCGCCCCCCAACGCGGTGGCCGGCACGGTGACCCTGGAGACCGACGCCCCGCGCCGCGGCCCCCGCACCGAGCTGGAGCTGCGCGCCGGCAGCGGCGGCGACCAGGCGGTGCGCGCCCTGCACCGCGGCCGCCGCGGCCTCTGGGACGTGACCGCCACGGTCAGCCGCCGCACCCGCGACGGCGTGCCCCTGCCCGACGGCGCGGACCTCCCCTACCACCAGGATGTGGACGACCTGCGCACCAACACGGACCTGGAGCAGACGTCGGCCCTGCTGCGCGCCGAGCGTGGGCTGGACGGCGGCGGCAAGGTGGCGCTGCTGCTCACGGGCTACGACGCGGAGCGCGGCGTGGCGCCCGAGGGCCACGAGGACGCCGACGCCCGGCTGTGGCGCCTGCCCCTGGTGCGGCGCGGCATCGCGGGGGCGTCGCTGCAGAAGCCCTTGGGGACGGCCTGGGACCTGGAAGCGGGCGCCGCCCTGGATCTGGCCGCCCAGGACATCCGCGCCTATGCGGACGACACGTTCGCGAACACACCACTGCAGCCCGGCGACGAGTATGAAACCGGCCGCGACCGCACCGTGCATCTCCACGGCAAGCTGCGGAGGTTCGTGGGCGAGCGGTCCAGCGTGGCCCTGGGCGCACGCATGCGCTGGACGCGGCACACGGTGAGCGAGGAGTACCAGGGGCCGGAGCTGGCGTATGCGCAGCGGTTGGCGTCGGTGGCGCTGGAGGCGGACGTGGCGGGCCGTGGTCCGTGGCGGCTGCGCCTGGGAGCGGGCATGGACGCGGCCAAGGCGCCGGAGACCGGCGAGTTCCCGGTGGAGGACGCGCAGGTGGAGCCGGCGCTGCTGGCGCGGGTGGAACGCATGACCGGCGGCGGCGAGGTCTACGTGGCCGTGTCCCGGCGGGGCCGGTTCCCGGGGCTGCGGGAGCAGTACTCGGGGGCGCTGGGTCGGTTCGAGCCCAACCCGGATCTGGGAGCCGAGCGGCAGGATCTCGTCGAGGCCGGCTGGCAGGGGCGCGTGCGCGGCTGGGACCTGGCGCTGACCGGCTTCGCGGCGGAGCTGAGCGACGGGGTCGAGCGGGTGCGGCTGGAGAGCGGGCTGTTCCAGCGGGTGAACCAGTCGGCGATCCGGACCAAGGGTTTGGAGGTGGCGGCGTCGCGGCGTGTGGGGGCGCTGGAGGTGGCGCTGCATCATGCGGTGCTGGATGCGGAGGCTGATCCGGGCGACGGCGGCGAGGTGCGGCCGGCGGAGGATCGGGCGGATTATCTGGGGGCGTTGCTGGTGGAGTGGAAGGCCGGGGCCTGGGCGGCCGGGGTGACGGCGCGGTGGGTCGGCGCGCGGTGGAGTGCGGATAGTACCGATGAGGTGGATGGGTTGCAGGAGTTGGGAGCGCAGGTCTGGGGGGATTGCTGGGTGAGTCGGGAGTTCGGGGTTTCGGGCGGGCGCTTGGTGGATGTGCGGGTGGCGGTGACGAATGTGATGGATGAGGGGGTCTGGGAGCAGGTGGGGTTGGTGGGGGCTGGGAGGGCTTTGGTGGTTGGGGTTCGGGGGGAGTGGTAGGGAGTGGGGTACACGTGTACCCGGGCTTTGCCTATGACTAATTCGCGGCATGGGGCCTTTATTTGACTTGGGGTTCTCAGGGGTGGTAGAGTCCAGGGGTGGAGGGGTATCTGGTTTTGCAGCCTATCTGATATTGTAGCGGATCTGTTTTAAGGGATTTTGAGCCAGATAGCCTATTCAGCGACATTCAGAGTTTCCGGCTCTCGGTACCGGTCGGGCCTCGCAGCCCATCTGATACCAGGGACAGCGCATATCTTGTTATAAATACCTAGGCCGGAGGAATGACAGACCATGTGGAGTGAACCCGAGATTCTTTCAGCATGGATTCAGGGTGGTTGTGCAGTACTGTCTGCGCTGGTGGCGGCTCTTGCGGCTAGCCTCATCGGCAAGAAGTTTGTTGACCAGGGGAAGCTGAGAGCAGACTTAAATCAGGCAATGGAGGATATTCAGTTTCTTCTCGAGGTGGAGAAAGTCCACTGTGAGATTCACAAAGACAACACAAATCAATCGTACAAAAACAAGGTACGTGAAGAAGCGACGCAAAGGACGGGATTGAACTGGTCTGGGCGATTCACTCCAGGTCGAATCCGTGGAAATAGACGTGCCTGAGACAAGGGTATGGCGGGTGCATAGATTTATAACAAACGCTTACAGCTGCCAAAGCCGTTTGTCACGCCCCGTGCAGGGCACGGGGCGCGCCAAACGCCTTTTCAGCTGAAGCCAACGTTAAATCTACTGAGATATCACAGGGAGTATGCTTGCGTAACGGCATCATCGCAGCTCTACTTCTCATAATAGCAAGTTCTATTGATCATACGGGAGTTGGTGACCACGTGTCCGGTGAGGTGCCATCACCCCCATACCGGCTTGAGGACATTTCGTATGGGCTTGAGCGTAGGTCGTGCTGTGGCCGCTGTCCTGAGTACTCGATAGAAGTGAAGGGTACAGGGCAAGTCCGCTACAATGGCCGCAGCAATGTAAGCGTAGTGGGGGCGATGGAGAGTAGTATTGAGCAAGACCAAGTGTTGAAACTGCTTGACGCATTCAACTCTGTAGAATTCACAGAGATGCGAGATAGTTATCTCAACAGGCAGTATTCAGTGCTAGGAATTGACGGGCTTGTTCACTATCAGCACCGTATCCTCAAGGGTCCTCCAGAGATTGCTGTCTCTCTCCACATCAAAGAATACGCTAAAGAGGTCGTGTTCTTTACAGACTATGCACCAATTGGTTTAGTTGAGCTCGCGAATCGTATAGATGAGGTGGCAGCATCTAGCCAGTGGGTAGCACCGCATCCGGATGACGCGAAGAAGTGAACTTTAACAAAGGCTTGGAGCCGCCATGAGGACGTTTCTCCTTCTCACATCCTTTGCGCTAACCATCACTTCCCACGCCATCGCCCAGCCCACCGATCCTGTACCCGACGGAATCAACCTCTACTTCGATCAGGGAGCGACCGAGTTCTGCAGATACTTCACAAATGCACCATTCGAGGCGGTCACCGTCTACATCTGCATGACCCGCATCTCGGCAACCTCCGGCGTGTCCTCATGGCAGGCTGCGGTCACCGTCGATGGCGACATCCTCG
>Ga0209607_1003989_pt1 | contig 11129 bp, 10 predicted proteins | sample AD_UKC117_MetaG_FD_184413 | JGI IMG/M metagenome (GOLD analysis project Ga0209607, IMG submission 184413) | Active sludge microbial communities of municipal wastewater-treating anaerobic digesters from Hong Kong - AD_UKC117_MetaG (SPAdes)... | ecosystem: Engineered > Bioreactor > Anaerobic >... | reverse complement strand
CGCAGGGCTGGCGTTCAAAGGAATGAGGTTGTGTATATAGGAGACAGCCTTGAGTCAGACTATAGAGGAGCCGAAAATGCGGGAATCGATTTCATCTGGTTTGGAAAACATGTCAGGAGAAACAAAGGCCCCGTTAACATAGCAAGAAACTACGATGAGCTATTAATGCTTCTTGTCTAGCTGCTGTTCCCTTACGTTAGTTTCCAGTTCCCGACTAGGGCAACGCGGGAGGTTAGAGGTATGAGGTTAGAGGTAAGAAGATCAAGCTCTTATCGCTCTTTCAACCTCTTCCCTCTGACCTCGGCTTTTACCAAGAACCTGGACGCGCAGCGTCGGAACGAAGAACCGGTGTTTATTGGCGGGGACGCTGTACCGTTGACTGGCAAATGGTTTTCATCAGCGTACAGCGGATTCATGCTCCTAAGCGAACAGCGGCTCTCAAGACCAAGATGGTAAAACAAGTTCAGGCCGACGTTTTCGGAATCAGCAAACACTGTCGTACCCGGCTCGCTTTCTCGAATGTTCTTACTTAGTCATCCCGAACTTGTTTCGGGATCTGTGTTTCCATCTTCGAAGGATCCTCTCGGAGGACGGTGGAACTTTGACTGGCAAACGGTTTTCATCAGCGCGCAGCGGGTTCTTGCTCCTAAGCGAACAGCGGCTCTCAAGACCAAGATGGTGAAACAAGTTCAGGCCGACGTTTTCGGAATCAGCAAACACTGTCGTACCCGGCTCGCTTTCTCGAATGTTCTTAACTTAGTCATCCCGAACTTGTTTCGGGATCTCTGTTTGCATCTTCGAAGGATCCTCTCGGAGTACGGTGGGCCGTTGACGGTTGACCCGAAACTCTTCCTGCGTAACAGCCTCACTTCCGGTGATGTTCTTCGCCGCATCACTTCAGCTCTCGCCAGTCTGCTAATTTCGGAGGCCGGTGGACCGTTGACTGACAAAGACGTCTACTCTCGAATTTCCGAAGACCTTCCCGGAAGCTTATCACCAAGTTATGATAAAATCCGACTGGCCGTGTAACAAGTTGATTTTTGGTGGTGAGCTTTATGGATTATGGTTCTCTTATCAGGTTGATCGGCTTCGGATTGTCGTTACTCATGCTCTTCTTTTCTTTCAGATCGTACAGGCGAAAGCGGTTGATCGACGACATGCCAACTTCGAAGGCACACGGGGTCTTCATAGGTCTGGTGGAAGTGTCGGGAAAGGTGGAATGCCAAAACCCCGTTACGAGTTACCTTACTGAATCTCCATGCGTACAGTGCTCTTGGGAAATCTCTGAACACTGGAGCAAGACGACTACAGAAACCTATACCGATTCAAAGGGGAAGACCAGAACGAGAACGAAACGTGAGAGTGGTTGGAAGACAGTCGCATCTGGTGAGTCGATGTGTCCATTTAATCTCCGCGACGAGACAGGCACGATTCAAATTAGACCCGAGAAAGCGAAAATCGAAGGAGTTAGAGCGATGAATTTGAGATGCAGACCGTCCGATCCGCTGTACTATGGCAAGGGTCCTGCAGAATCGATAATTCACTCCGATCACTTAAGAATGTTCACTGAATCGATTATTCCCCTTGACGCAAGAGTTTATGTTATCGGCCAGTCCAGAGAAAGAGAGGATGTTGTTGCCCCTGAGATCGCTCATGATGAGAGTTCACCCCTGTTCTTGATTTCAACTCGTGAAGAAGACAGGATTAGCAAGTCTTACTCCCTAAATTACTGGCTGCTTTCTCTGGGCGGATTGGGAGTATTGTTGATCTCATTCTTCATAGCAAGCAGGATTGGCTTTTATAGATGGATACCTTCCGGAGTTTCAGATTACTTCATGCCGACCGGAATATATCTGGGCCTCTGGCTGATAGGATGGTTCTGGACCACTTTCAATAGTCTCAAATCGCTTAGAGAAAGAGTGAGACAGGGCTTTTCACAGATTGAGGTTCAGCTGAAGAGAAGGCACGATTTGATACCGCGCCTTTCTTCCGCCGTCTCGAGTTTGATGAAGCATGAGCAGAGTATCCAGACAAAGATAGCAGCTCTCAGAAGCGAGGCAGCTGTGAACGAAGAAGCGGCTGAAAGGCTCCTTCTTCTTATCGAAAACTATCCAGAGCTTAAATCAAGCGATGCCGTATCCAGACTTCAAAGAGAACTATCGGATACCGAAAATAGGCTCGAACTCGCCAGAGCCTATTACAATAACATCGCGACATTTTACAACACAAGGCTCGAGAGAATCCCCGACAATATAGTCGCTACTCTGGCTCGTTTGAAGAACTGTGAGTTACTTCTTCAATCAAAAAGCGACGGAGATTCCAAATAGGCCTCCATCGGGGCTGGATGTGCTTTCGATAAAAGGTATGTCCAGCTCGAAATAGAACTTTCCATTTGTCAAGAAGAGACCGGAAACGATACCAGCTTCGCTGGCCACGAAAAGCTGGATTTTAGCCCCAACCATCCAGTCTCGTATGTAAAACCCCGCCATCGGCGCTACCCTGAGGAATGGTATGAAGTAGTCGTCTCCGCTTATTCCACTTGGTTTTTTGCCGAAAAAGGCCCCTCCACTCACCAGAAGGGCTGCGTTTCTGAAGCCCGGTACTCCCAGCTTTGCCCCAGCTTCGACCGTGGCTGCCGGCGCGGAAATGAAGATGCTCGGAATTGCTACCCTAAGTGAACCTTCGAGATACTCCGTAAGGCCCATCCTGGCAAGATACTGGAAACTCCAGGGGGCGAGGATAGATTCTTCGAAACCTACAAGGAGATCCATTCCAACGGCCTGTTTCAACGTGCCGCTAGGTAAAATCTCCGGTCCCATCATTAAAGCCATCGGAACGCAACCGGAGAACAGAAACACAATTACCAGAGAAAAAATCATCCATCTCATAGTATTCACTCCTCTACTCCCCTAAGCGTTATGAAGGAAGATTTGAAAAGGTCGAATTGAGTGGGTGGTTCAGGAATCTCTGCCTTTTCCAATAGGAAGATAAAAAAGCTTAGCATCTTCCTGAGGTGAACAGGTGAGACTTTCTCATCTAGGAATCCTTTGCTCAGGTAGGCATCACGCAGGGCTTGGAGTATTTCTTCGACGCTGTACAGATCAAGAGCCGGTACCTCAAGCATTGAAGCCAGCTCATCTACTACGTCTATCATGGGATCCTCACTCTCATAAATCACTTCAAGAGATGATAAGAGCTCAGAATAGAAGCTCTCGGGATCGTCCCATTCCCGAGAATCATTGATTATCTTCATTGCCTCGTTCTTCTCTTCCGGGGAGAGCGAATCGAACATCATCTTGAAGATGTCTCTGTTCTCGAAGATATATGTGTACTTTCCCTTCGTCAAGCCAAAAGCGGCCAGGGTATCTAGATAGCCTGCTTCGATCTGTAGTATGGCTTTCTCCGAATCGAAATCCAGAGTACTGCCGTACATAACTCTCGGTCTTATATGGGTGAGCTTAGCCCCGGAAAGATACGCCTGGAACTTCCCTATTCTATCTCTAAGAGCAGTTCTACCGATATCGACCAGAATGATCTCTCTAAAACCTCTTTCCAAAGCCATCTCAACTGGCTGATTTGAGTAGATTCCTCCATCGACAAAGGCCTTTCCATCGATGACTACCGTTTTGAATCCGGGGAAATTCGCGCTTGCCATCAAGTAATCCACTAGAGATCCTTGAGGTATGTCTTCAATGAAGAGCATTTCGGGCCTGACATCGGTCAGATCAAAAGTCACAAGTCCGAAGTCTATCGAGGAGTTTCTCACGGCTTCTTCGGATATCACAGAGCTGAGCAGCTCCTTGAGCGGCGTCACATCTATGCCTTCATTGATGACGTCTACAGCTCCCTGATAAAGCTCACCGAGACTCCAGTCAGAACCTCCTCCATATGCCTCGATCAACTTTCGCTGCGCTTCCGTTGGCTTCATCACGCTCTCTTCAGAAATGTTTCTCCAGACATCCAATGCTTTATCGAAATCGCCTTGTGCAACTGCAGCGGCATTAAGAGAACCTACCGAAGTACCGTACACTCCACCCAAATCGACTCCGAGATCTATCAAAGCCTTCCAGGCACCGATCTCATAGCCGCCCTTCGCTCCACCGCCTGAAAGAACCAGGGCAACACTTCCCGACAACACAATCAAAGGAGCCAAAATAAAAAAAGCAACCGCGAGACGTCTCAATTTTCACACCTCTCTTCGGGAGTTTATAGAGGGATGATAGCATTATCTCAAAGCAAAACGGAAGAGAAAATCTAGATCTGACCTTTTCATTCAAGAAAAGAGATGATTAAAGGGATCGAAATTAGGGAGAAAAGAGTTGAGGAAGCTATCAATCTTGAAGAAAGCTCGAAGTCCGAATCAAAAAGCCGCGCAAAGATCGACGTATTAGCTGCAGCCGGCATTGCACTCATTATTATCAGCACTTTCTCGACCGTTTGCGGCAGTCTCAAGAAGGAAAGGAAAAGAAAGACTATCATCGGCGCAACGCAAAGTTTCAAAAGGCTGTAGATTATTATCGTTCGCCCTTTCAGAATCGCAGAAATCTTTGAACTTGCCAAAATGATACCGGCTACGATCATAGCCAATGGAATAGTACTCTCCCCAAGAAGCGCAAGAGCTTCGTCGAGAAAGACCGGAAGTTTAAGAGGTGTGAAGAAGAGAACAAGGCCAATGAAGACCGAGATCATTCCGGGATTCAGGAAGGCTTTTTTCCCTGACAGTTCCGTCTTGCCCGACATTATCCTGATCCCAACGGTCCAGGTTAATATGTTGAACCAGATATTAAACACTGCACTGTAAAAAACACCTTTCTTTCCGATCACCAACTCCACAACCGGATAGCCCATATAGGCGACGTTTCCGAAGAGCATAGCATAACGAAATACACTTCTAACATCACCGGTAAGCCTGAGAACTCTGGAAGAAGCAATTCCCAGGATCCAGAGAAACAAATAGAGCACACCACCGGCCATTAACAATATTACGGAGTTTGAAAGCATCTCGTAAGAAAAGTCGAAATTCATAGACTCTACTATCAAAGCGGGTAGGGTTATGTACAGGACAAATCTTGAGATCCCCTTTGTGAATAGATCGTCGGCCAAATTACTTTTCTTCATTATGAATCCAGTTCCTATCAATACAAAGAAAGTTAGGATTTTCGAGACGATTGCGCTCATCAAGAGGATTATAAACCAGCATAACAAAGGACAGAACAAAGAGAGGAGACTAGACGTACTTAGGGAGCTTGAATGACCAATACTGAAGAACCAGGTCATTACATTAATGACTCAAAATTGTGATAAACTAGTCTCGTTAAACATTATACTTTCCTTTTTGATATCCGGGCCATCCGGCTTTTATATCGGTCAAACAAGATATGTTATTAAAGGATGCCTGTCGGGCAGCCTAAATCCTTAATAAAAGGGGGTTTTTGAATGCGTAAAGCACTATTAGTTCTGCTGGTAGTTCTTGTAAGCGCGGCTTTCATGTTTGCCGCAGAATTTCACATCGGCGTTGTAACCGGAACGGTGTCACAGTCTGAAGATGATCTTCGAGGCGCCGAAGCGCTGATCAAGAAATACGGGGATGCTGCTTCCGGTGGGATGATCGTACATCTTACTTACCCTGATAACTTCATGTCTGAACAAGAGACAGTTATAGCACAGATAACTGGTCTCGCAGACGATCCTCTAATGAAGGCTATCATTGTCAACCAGGCAATTCCTGGAACAGTCGAGAGCTTCAGAAGAATCAAGGAAACAAGACCAGACATTCTTCTTCTTGCCGGTCTGCCTCACGAAGATCCTCCAATGCTAGCCGATGCAGCTGATCTTTCCGTCAACGCCGACTCACTGGCACGTGGCTACCTGATAATCTACACGGCCAAGCAGCTGGGCGCAGAGAAGTTCATGCATATCTCATTCCCAAGGCACATGTCTTACGAACTTCTTTCCAAGCGAAGAGACATCATGAGAGCTGCATGTGAAGAACTCGGCCTCGAGTTCATTGATATGGGTTCTCCTGACCCTGTCAGTGACGTTGGAATCGCAGGAGCACAACAGTTCATTCTTGAAAAAGTCCCTGCCTGGCTTGATGAGTATGGACCAAAGACCGCCTTCTTCTGTACAAACGATGCCCACACAGAACCTCTTCTAAAGAGAGTTGCCGAACTTGGCGGTTACTTCATCGAAGCCGATCTTCCTTCTCCTCTCATGGGCTATCCTGGCGCACTTGGTATCTCCTTCACTGAGGAAGAGACTGGCAACTGGCCGGCAATACTCGCAAAGGTAGAAGAAGCCGTTGTCGCGAAAGGTGGGGCAGGGAGAATGGGTACATGGGCTTATTCTCTTGGTTACACGACTACAGCCGCTCTTGCAGAACATGCCAAGAATGTCATCGAAGGCAAATGTGAGATTGACGACTTCGATGCCATTATGGCGGCATTTGCCGAATACACACCAGGCGCGGCTTGGAATGGAAGCTATTACGTCGATGCCAATGGAATCGAGCAAGAGAACTACCTCCTGATCTATCAGGATACCTACATATTTGGCAAAGGTTACATGGGAATCACGGAAGTAGAAGTTCCTGAGAAATATCTAAACTTCTAAGCTAATAGCGTCAAGAAGGGGGGTAAGCCCCCCTTTTCTTGATTCTTTCCAACGTTCGGTATTTGGGGTGAAGCCATGGATGAAAAGCAATACTTGCTGAAGATGGAAAATATCAGTAAAGAGTTCTTTGGTAATCAGGTTTTGAAAGACGTAACTCTTAGTGTTGGAAAAGGCGAGATCGTTGGATTAGTTGGAGAAAACGGCGCCGGAAAGTCAACGCTCATGAACATTCTCTTCGGCCTGCCTGTGATTCAGGAAACTGGGGGTTTTCAAGGAAGGATACTTCTAGATGACGTCGAAGTCAATTTTACCAGTCCCTTTGAAGCGATAGAAGCAGGGATTGGCATGGTACATCAGGAGTTCATACTTATACCCGGCTTCACGGCAACGGAGAATATCCTGCTGAATAGAGAGTCCACAAACTACAACATTTTCGTAGAGGTCTTCGGCGAGAGACTACGTACTCTAAACAGAGAAGAAATGCACAAAAGAGCCGTTGCTGCAATAGAAAAGCTTGAGGTACAGCTGGACCCTGATATGCTCGTTAGCGAAATGCCTGTCGGTCACCGGCAGTTCACCGAGATCGCGAGAGAGATGGATAGAAAGTCTACGAAGCTCCTCGTTCTCGATGAGCCGACGGCCGTCCTAACGGAATCCGAAGCGGAAACCATGCTAACGGCGGCAAGAAGACTTGCAAATAAGGGACTTTCTATAATCTTCATTAGTCACAGGTTGAGCGAAGTGTTGAAAATAGCAGATCGTCTAGTAGTACTGAGGGACGGTCAGGTTGTTCGAGAGCTGGAATCCTCAAAGACGACTCCAAGAGAGGTCGCCTCTTTGATGGTAGGAAGAGAAATAAAGGACAGCTCATCGGTTAGAGAAAACAAAAGTGAAGAGCCTGAAATTGTTCTGGACATAAAGGATCTCTGGGTAGACATGCCCGGAGAACAGGTAAATGGAGTCAATCTCCAGGTTCACAAAGGAGAGATTCTCGGCATAGGAGGTCTCGCCGGCCAAGGAAAGCTTGGAATAGCCAACGGAGTAATGGGACTCTTTCCCGCGGAAGGTGAAGTCTATTACAAAGGCGAGAGATTACCGCTAAACAATCCCGTCGGCGTCCTGAGTAGAGGCATCGCATTCGTTTCGGAAGACAGAAGGGGCGTTGGTCTCCTCCTTGATGAACCGATAGATTTGAATATTGTTTTCACCGCGATCCAGATTCAAGGAAGGTTCATCAAGAATCTTCTAGGTGGCTTGATCAAGTGGCGAGATGACAAAGAAATCTCAAGGGTGGCCAGAGAATACGTTGAATCTCTCCAGATCAAATGCGTGAGTGAAAAACAGCAGGCGAAGGAGCTTTCAGGAGGAAATCAACAGAAGGTATGTCTTGCCAAGGCCTTCGTTCTCGAACCCGATCTCTTGTTTGTCTCTGAACCAACGAGGGGAATTGACGTAGGCGCGAAGAGCGTGGTTCTCGAAACCCTAAGAACACAAAATCGAGAACACGGCACAACAATCATTATGACCTCCTCCGAGCTAGAGGAGCTTCGCTCGATCTGCGACAGAATAGCAATAGTAAGTGAAGGAAGGATACTTGGAATTCTACCGCCGACCGCCGATCCGGCTGACTTCGGTTTGCTTATGCTGGGCGAGCAGGAAGAGGTGAAGGAAAGTGTTTGAAGGCATTGCGAACCTTATAGAGAAGGCCGGTTGGCCGAGAATCATAATTGCTCTCTTCCTTTTATCTCTTTTCGTAATAGCGCCATTTGTCAACATAAGTATAGGGACGTCGATTAGCGACACATTAGTAAGGTTTGCCATGAACTCCGTTCTGGTTCTTTCGCTCGTACCGATGGTTCAATCCGGTTGCGGATTGAATTTCGGAATGCAGCTCGGTGTAATTGCAGGATTGATCGGTGCGGTTACAAGCATTGAACTCGGTGTAACGGGGCTTGCCGGTTTCTTGACAGCAATTGGTATTGCAATACCATTCGCAGCAATTCTAGGGTTCTTCTACGGCCTTTTGCTAAACAGAGTTAAGGGAGACGAGATGGTCGTAGCAACATACGTGGGTTTCTCTTCAGTGGCCTTCATGAGTATGATGTGGCTTCTCCTGCCATATAAGAGCCCGAACATGATATGGGGATATGGAGGCTCCGGTCTAAGGACAACCATAAGTGTCGAGGGATACTGGTTGGGTGTTCTTAACAACTTTCTCAGCATAAGAATCGGAAACTTTTTCTTTCCAACGGGGACGATCCTTTTCTTCGCCCTCATTGCTTTGCTCGTCTGGTCATTCTTCAAGACGAAGCTAGGAACGGCGATGACGGCGGCAGGATCAAATCCTGTATATGCAAAAGCAGCCGGAGTTAATGTAGACAGAATGAGAATTCTATCAGTCGTGATCTCTACGGTTATTGCGGCTGTGGGAATCCTTGTCTATGAACAGAGTTTCGGATTCATTCAGTTATACATGGCCCCTCTATTGATGGCCTTTCCGGCCGTTGCTGCTTTACTGCTCGGGGGCGCATCCGTTTCGAAGGCGTCTATGGGAAACGTTATCATTGGAGCGTTCTTGTTCCAGGGAATTCTAACTATGACACCTTCCGTCATGAATAATCTCATTAAGAGCGACATGTCGGAGGTAATCAGGATAATCGTCTCTAACGGTATGATCGTTTATGCTTTGACGAGAAGAACGAAGGTGAGAAAATGAAGGATCAGAGCTTAACACGCGCAAAGAATCCATTGGTGAGATTCGTAATTTCCAATGCGGTTCCAATCTTGTTTGTCATTCTCCTTATTTTCGCCGTGCCGTTGTCGGGATTCTCAACTGATTATCTTCTGAACGAAATCATCACGAGACTCGGGAGAAACTCCTTCCTTGTCATATCTCTACTGATACCTGTTATGGCCGGCATGGGATTGAACTTCGGTATTGTGCTTGGAGCCATGGCAGGGCAGATAGGCTTGATTTTCATGCTCGACTGGGGAGTAGTAGGTATTCCGGGAATTGTTCTTGCTATGCTTATTGGAACACCAATCGCGATTCTTTTGGGCATGCTTGCGGGAATGATCCTCAATCGTGCAAAAGGCAGAGAGATGGTTACATCAATGATTTTGGGATTCTTCATAAACGGGATTTATCAGCTTACGATCCTCTACGGTATGGGAAGTGTAATACCGATTGCCAGTGACAAGTTGCTGCTTCCCAGAGGATACGGTGTCAGAAATGCAATCGATTTAATAAGCATAAGAAAAGCTCTCGACAATATGTGGTCCATAGAAATAAGCGGGGTCTCTATTCCTCTAGGTGTCTTCGCAATAATAGCTGCACTCTGTATATTTGTTTTCTGGTTCACGAGGACAAAGCTCGGTCAAGACATGAGGGCTGTGGGCCAGGATATGCAAGTGGCGGCAACCGCCGGAATAAACGTGGATAGGACGAGAACGCTCTCGATAATTATTTCGACGGTTCTCGCCTGTTACGGTCAGATTATCTTCCTGCAGAATATCGGGACGATCAACACATATAATTCCCACGATCAGGTCGGAACGTTCGCCATTGCCGCGCTTCTTATTGGAGGCGCCTCAGTCGCAAAAGCAACCATTCCAAATGTCTTCATTGGAATCACTCTCTTCCATCTGACCTTTATTGTCGCTCCAAGAGCGGGAAAAGAACTCTTAGGCCAGGCACAGATCGGCGAGTTTTTCAGGGTCTTTGTATCTTATGGAATAATCGCCATCTCACTCGCTCTCTACGCCTGGAGAAGGCAGGTTGAAAAGGAGACCGAAAGAAGGCAGGCAAAGGCAGCAATCAAAGCAGCGGTTGAAGATGGGACAGGAGGCTGATCGCATGAGGAGGAACATTATTAGAGTCGCCCTTGTTGTGGTCCTTGTTGCTCTTGGATTTGGTCTTTACGTTCTCGGAAAGGAACATACCATCTTCGTAGAAAACAAAGACATCGTCGTAGACGGCGTCGAATATAAATCGGCAAATACAATAAATGTAATTGTCGACGATATCGAACTTGAGGATGTCAAAAAGGGAAAGAGAAAGGTTGCTTATTCAGCCGGTCCGTGGCACAGAATAAAGGCAGTTGAAGTGTTTCCTGATGGGACTACAAGGGAAATTGAACGAAAGTTTACTTTGTCGCCAAACGATACTGCAGTAATAAATCTTGTCGCGCTTTTTGAAGTCGAAGAGGGATGGCTTACGATAGAGCAAGCCGAGCGATGAAATCTCGAAATGAATGGTTGAGCTAACCGCAATTGATGATAAAGGGACTGAATGATGTCAGCGTTCGGTCCCTTTTCTTTTTGCATCGAAAAAACTTCGAATAAAGCGTCGTTCTTCTAGGCCAAGCCTTTCACAAGTTGATAAGCGAATCATCGTCAATCGATTTTTGAAAGCTCCTCTTAAAAGCGCAGTCTGGATCGTTATTTGAGCTTAGCAAGGATTGTGATATACTAAATATAGCAGATAGAAACTATCGGATTTCATCCTTATATAAGGA
>Ga0209607_1003986_pt1 | contig 11131 bp, 9 predicted proteins | sample AD_UKC117_MetaG_FD_184413 | JGI IMG/M metagenome (GOLD analysis project Ga0209607, IMG submission 184413) | Active sludge microbial communities of municipal wastewater-treating anaerobic digesters from Hong Kong - AD_UKC117_MetaG (SPAdes)... | ecosystem: Engineered > Bioreactor > Anaerobic >... | reverse complement strand
AAGGCGCCAAGCTGAACAGCAGCGTAGCCAGGTGACCCCCAAACCCCGGGCAACCACGGGGGGTTGCCCCTACAGCAGCCCTGGCGCTCTTGCCCGCAATCCCTATTGCTCGCATGCGAAACGGTCTTGTAGGAGCAGGCCCCCGTGCCTGCCCGATCTCCATGGGAGCGCAGCGGCTTACTGGGGCTGTGTGATCTCCAAGGCGCCAAGCTGAACAGCAGCCTAGCCAGGTGACCCCCAAACCCCGGGCAACCACGGGGGGTTGCCCCTACAGCAGCCCTCGCGCTCTTGCTTGCAATCCCAATTGCTCGCATGCGAAACGGTCTTGTAGGGGCAGGCCCCCGTGCCTGCCCGATCTCCATGGGAGCGCAGCGGCCTACTGGGGCTGTGTGATCTCCAAGGCGCCAAGCTGAACAGCAGCGTAGCCAGGTGACCCCCAAACCCCGGGCAACCACGGGGGGTTGCCCCTACAGCAGCCCTGGCGCTCTTGCCCGCCCTTTTGCCCGAATAAGGATTGGTGCAAGCTGTTCTCGCTTGATGGCTACGAAGAAATCGAAAGCCGCACTGGGGTGCGGCGTACCCACAAGACCCTAATGGTAAGCATGCCCGGGAATCCAGGGGATTTCTTTCTTTCTTAACACGAAACCCTCCATTTTGTTCGCGTTTTTTTGTTAAAATCAAAGACAAATGCTAACTTTTTCTCTGGAGGGGATTGGTATGTGGAAGGGTATCAAGGCAAAGCTGTTCCTCACTCTGGTTATTTCGCTCATTTCGGTGGCGGTTCTTTTTTCGCTGGTCGGTTTTTTTTCCTCCCGAAAAACGCTGGAAGCTGAGGTCGAAAAAGGGATTTTTTCCACGGCACGGGAAGCGGAAAAGATGATCCGGGGTTCCTTGCTGGCCATGCTGTTGCACCTGGAGGTGATTTCCGATCAAGAGTACATTCTTTCCGATATGCCGCAAGCGGATAAGGAGAAAATCCTGCAGCAAGAAGCCAATCGCATGGGATACCAGGTTCTTGCCATCGTGGACCCGAACGGCGATGCCATTCGCAGCGATGGTGGAACTCCCAACGTGAAAGACCGGGACTACTTCCTGCAAGCCATGGCCGGCAAGTCCAACATTTCGGATATCTTGGTGAGCCGTACCACGGGAGAACCGGTGATGATTTTCGCGGCCCCGATCCGGCGGGAGAACCAAATCAAAGGTATCCTGTACGCGGTGAGTGATGGCAAGGTCTTAAGCCAAATAACCCAAAGCATCCAGTTTGGGCAGGAAAGTTATTCCTTCATGGTAAATCCGCTTGGAACCACCGTTGCCCACCCCGAAGTGGAAAACGTGTTGCAACAGGATAATATCCTGGAAAAGGCGAAAGAAGACAAGGCCCTTGGTGAACTTGCTGGTGTTGTGCAGCAAATGACCGATCGGAAAAGTGGGGTTCAATCGTACTCCTACGCTGGCGAGAAGAAGATCGTGGCGTTTCTTCCTGTTGAAGGCACGCAGTGGTCCTACGCCTTGGTGGATAACCTGGATCGGGCCATGAAAGGGGTCCATACCCTTCGCAACCTTTTTTTGATCCTTTCGTTGGCAATCGTTCTTGGCGGAGCCTTGCTCTCGTACATCGTGGGAAACTCTTTCTCCAAGCCTATCAAGAACGTGGCTGCCATCCTGGGCCGTTTCGCCCAGTTCGATTTGACGTTTGCAAAAGAAAGTGACACGCGGGGCATGGAAACGCGAAAGGACGAAATCGGCAACATGGCCAAGCAGCTGAACACCATGCAAAAGAACTTGATAGAGCTGATTGGAGAAGTCCGAGAAGCGGGAGAACGCCTGGAAGAATCGTCGCAACTGTTGGCGAAGACATCCGAGATCCAGAGTTCATCGAGCGAGAACCTGCTGGTTCTTTCGCAAGATGTGACGGGAAACGTGGAAAATACCTCGGCCTCGATTGAAGAAGTCTCTTCGGGTATCGAGGAAGTGGCAGCGAGTGCACAGACCGTATCCCGAACGGCGCAAGACCTTTCCACGCAAAACGAAAAGACCTCCTCGAGCGCGGAGGAAGGCGGAACACTCATCGCCACCGTCGTGGGTCAGATCGAAAAGGCCACGTCGCAAACCGAAGAAACTGCTGGGCTGGTGAAGAAAGTAGCGGAGGAAGCCAAGAACGTGGGAGAAATCGTGGATACCATCTCCTCGATCGCGGAACAGACCAACCTTCTTGCGTTGAACGCTGCCATCGAAGCGGCGCGCGCGGGAGAAGCGGGCAAGGGGTTCGCTGTTGTGGCGGATGAAATCCGCAAACTGGCCGAAGAGAGTAAGTCGGCAACCACGAACATCGCCCAAATTTTGCGGGAAATCGGCGCGAGTGCCAAGGGAGCGAACGAGGCCACTGACGAAACGGTGAAGATCGTGTTGGAAGTGAACCGCGGAGCCCAGGAAGTGCAGCGGCAGTTTGCCCAGATCTTGCAAATGGTGGAAAGCACCACCTCGATGGTGGAAAACTTGACGGCCACATCGGAGGAACAAGGAGCGGCTTCCGAGGAAATGGCGAGCGCGATGGACGCTTCTGCGAAGGCCGTCACGGAAATTGCCGAAAAGGTACAGACCATGAACCAGGATATCTCTGGGCAGAACGAAGCGGCGCAGAAGGTGACTTTCTCCGCAAAGGAGTTAACCGCACTTGCAGAGGAACTGAATGCCCAGGTGAAGAAGTTCAAGGTGTAAGATTCTTTTATTCCAAGAAAAGAGGGCCCCGTTGGGGCCCTCCCTCGCTGCATCCGTCTTTCTTACCAGCGATTTCCAAAAGGTGTTGCCATTCGTCCGCCACGGGGCAGTTGGTTCCAACTTGATTGTCCCATTCGCCCCATGGGCATATTTTGCGGCATGTTCTGGCTCATTCCGCGACCGTAGAAACCGGTATTGCAGTTTGGGGTAGCCTGCATCCCACGGAAGCCTTGACCCATCATGGTGTTCCATTTCCCCATGGTGTTCATGCGGGGGTTCACTTGGAAGCGACTTGAAACGTTTCCCCAAGCGCTTTTTCCGTATCCCATGTTTTGCAGTGGAAGGGCTTCGCCGATCTCTTCGCCGCATTCGTCGCAAATGCCATCACCATCGGCGTCGTTTCCAACCTGTCGCAGCACAGGTGTTCCCCTGTTTGCCACGAGGGCCTGACCGCGGGCTCCCATGGCACCGTATCCAAAACCCTGGCCAAGTGGAACAAGGGTGGCTTCTTCTGTCGTGGTCGTTGCCGTCTCCAGCGCAACCCTCCAAGCGTATCCATTTCCCACTCCGGTTCCTGGAACCATCGTACCCATTTCTTCGCCGCATTCGTCGCAAATGCCATCACCGTCGGCATCGGTTCCCAGTTGCTGCATCACGGGAACTCCACGGGCGGGCATGTTGGCAACTCCCCTTGCATTTCCCATTGCGCCGTATCCGTAACCCATGGCCATCGCCATGCTTCCAATCATCAGAACAACCGCTACCATCCAAAACGTCTTTTTCATGTTTTTTTCCTCCTTTGATTTTCGTGGTTTGATGCTCCAAGTGTATATCCCAAACCTTGGAAGTAGCTTGGAGTTTCCTTAGGGAATCCTTGCAAGCTCTCTGGAAACGATTTCTAACCTTTCCCCGTGAAAAAAAGATGCAGATGTTGCCGCCCCCCACCTCCATGGTGGAAAACCGGACCGCAAACTCTGAAGGACAGGGTGCGCCTTCCCGATCCTTTTCTTGACTTTTAGGGTGAATCATGTGTAAAATGGAAATGATAAGGTTGTTATCTTTGAGGCATGAAGGAAGAGAGGGGAGAGCAGATGCACGAAAAGCGGGCAGGGAATGGAGCGTGGAGGACGGTTCTCATTTTCATGCTCCTTGCAGCGGTTGTTTTCTTTTGGGGTTGCCGGATTACCCTGGTATACGTTGACGAATTCGCTGGACGCAAGCGTATCCGGGTGACGTACGACAGCGAGGGATTCACCCTTTTCCTGGGGTACGACCAGAGCCTGGACGTCGTGGGTGGGAAGGTAACCATGGACATGGGGGCTTCTTTCGACCAGGCCTGCGAACCCACCATCTGGATTTTCGGCGAGTACCAGAGCGAGACAGACGCGGTGGACCTGGACATGTTGACGGGTTCCATCCTGTTCCAAGATGGGGGGAAGGTGATTTTCGAGGCGGAAACGGCCAATTCCTATGGTTTCCTGGTTCTCAAAACCGTTCTGGGCAACGACGCGGATATTTCCACCTACGCGCAGCAAGCGATCGACTGGATCAAGGCCCACGCCTGGGAATAATGGGTTAATGCTCTATCTTGCGATGGAGGAAGCGAATGATGCGGTCCGAGTACGTGGAACTCATTCGGAAATGTTTCTGGGATTACGGGGTCGAAGAAGGGGAAATCCGGCAGAAAGCGGCAGATTTGGAGCGAGGGATCGTTTCGGATGAGCATTTCTTTCGGCGTATCTTGGATACCTTGCACTGGTTCGATTTGATCCAGCTGATCCCGCTGGAAACGCTTCTGGACCTGTTGACTGCGGAGCGCTTGCAAAAACTTCGTTCCCAAAGAAGGCGAGAAAACTTTGCCAATGCAAGAAGCATACTACGTGGAAAAGCGTTACCCTTTTCAAGATGGGATCATCTCGATGCTGAAAGGGCTCGACACGGGTTTTTCCCGCGATGGGGGTACGGGGATGTGGAACCCTTTGATGCCCTGGAAAACATCCTCGTGAACAAGCTGACCGCGTTGGGGCGGTACGAACCCAAAGATGTGGCGGATACCTGGATCATTGCCAAGAACAGTTCCTTTTGCTGGAAGCAGCGGTTTGTCCAGGCAAGCAAAAGGACATGGATGTCACGCCGGAGGAATCGGCCAGCATTTTGAAAGGGTTTCCCGTCTCCTTTTTTGAAAAAGTGCAATGGCAACAACCACCGAACAGGGAAACGTTCTTCCAAGATTTAGGACGGATCGCTTCCGACATGCTTAGGGGGGAAGAGAATAGCCTTGCCCTGGGAAAAGAGTAAACTCTGCAAAAGCATAGATTTTCAAGGCTAAGGTATCGAGAAGGAGGCTACCCATAAATTGGATAGCCTCCTTCTCGATTCGGGGCGGGAAGCGAGGAGGGTGAAAGGGGCTGCTATGCGAAAAGTGCTGGGAACTGGGGGAGGTAGCGTGCATTTCCCCGAAAACGGTTCCTTCCTGAAGGTGCGGTAGTGCGCGCTGCTTTACGTTCCGGAAGTGAGCCGCACTGGGGTGCGGCGGTCCCAAAGTTCCCGCTTTACCCAGGGAAATGGGAATGGAAAACTGCGGGATATCCCCCACATGGTTTTCCTGGGACCGCCGCACCCCAGTGCGGCTCTTTATCGGGGGGGTGGCGAGGAGGGTGAAAGGGGATTGCTATGCGAAAAGGGCTGGGAACTGGGGAAGGCAGGGGGCATTTCCCCGAAAACGGTTCCTTCCTGAAGGTGCGGTAGTGCGCGCTGCTTTTGGTTCCGGAAGTGAGCCGCACTGGGGTGCGGCGGTCCCAAAGTTCCCGCTTTACCCAGGGAAATAGGAATGGAAAACTGCGGGGTATCCCCCACATGGTTTTCCTGGGACCGCCGCACCCCAGTGCGGATCTTTATCGGGGCGGATGGCGAGGTGGGTGAAAAGGGATTGCTATGCGAAAAGGGCTGGGGACTGGAGAAAGCAGGGGGCCTTTCCCCGAAAACGGTTACTTCCTGGAGGTGCGGTATTACGCGCTGCTTTTGGTTCCGGAAGTGAGCCGGTCTGGGGTGCGGCGGTCCCAAGGGTTGGTTATGCGGGGATGACCCAGGCGCTTTGGGTGGAGAAGTGGAGTTGCACGTCTTTTCCTACCGTGGGAAGTTTCTGCTCCACGGGGTTGAACGTCACGGCGTTGAACAGTTCTCCGTCGGGAAGGCGCAACTCGTATTCCACGCTCGATCCCAGGAACACGAACTTCTCGATTTTCCCCGTCAGGCTGTTTTCCCTGCTTCGCTTTTCCTCGGAGAGAGATTCCGGGCGAAGTACTACCTTCACTGCCTGACCTTCTTGTAGCCCCGGGGAGCAATGCCCCACGATGGAAAGATCAAGCGAGGGAACGGCAACATGTGCCACACCGTTTTGATTGGATGTGAGCTTGCCCTCCAGGAAATTTACCCGGCCGATGAAGTCAGCCACGAATGCGTTTTGGGGGCGGGCGTAGATCTCGTAGGGAGAGCCGATCTGCATGATCTTCCCCTGGTTCATCACCACGATGATGTCGGAAATGCTCATGGCTTCCACCTGGTCATGGGTGACGTACACGCTGGTGATCTGCACTTCCTGCTGGATACGGCGGATTTCCAGGCGCATGGATTCACGGAGCTTTGCATCCAGGTTGGAAAGGGGTTCGTCGAACAAAAGCACCCCCGGTTCCATCACGAGGCTGCGCGCAAGGGCAACGCGTTGCTGCTGTCCCCCCGAAAGCTGGTCCGGCCTCCGGTTTTCCAGGCCTTTCAGCCCTACCAGTTCCACCATTTGCTGCATCTTCTGTTGCATCTTTCCCCGGTTCATTTTCTTGAGCTTGAGCCCGAACGCCACGTTTTCCCGCACGCTCAGGTGGGGAAAAAGCGCGTAGCTCTGGAACACCATGGAGACGTTGCGCCGGTTGGGTGGCAGGTTGGTGACATCCTTTTCCTCCAACAGCACGCGCCCGGAGGTGGGGATCTCGAAGCCCGCGATGATGCGCAGCGTGGTGGTTTTGCCGCAACCGGAGGGTCCCAGAAGGGTTACCAGTTGACCGGGTTGGATTTCCTGGTAGAAATCGTCCACGGCCACGGTTTCTCCCCCGTAGGCAGAAAATACTTTTCGAACATGGTTCAGCACAAGACTCATTTTTCTCCCTCCGATCTACACGACTTGGTTTTGCGACAGGCTGATGCGGTTCTTCAAGAAGAGCTTCAGCAGGAAGATGAACATCAAAATCATCGCGATCAAGATCACCGAAAAGGCGCAGGCTTCCGACAACCGCCCCGAATCGCTCTGGCTCAGGATTTGCACCGTAACGAGGTTCCAGCGGGCCGACACGAGGAAAATCGCCGCGCTGATCGCGGTCATGGCCCGAACGAAAGCGAACACCAGCGCGGAAAAGAAGGCTGGAACGATCAATGGCAACGTCACCCGGGAAAACACCTGGCGGTTGTCCGCTCCGAGGGTGTACGCGGCCTCTTCGATCGCAGGGTCCACTTGGTTGAGTAGCGCCACCCCGGATTGAATACCCACGGGCATGTAGCGGAACACGAAGTTGAACACGAGGATGGCAAGCGTTCCGGTGAGCAGGAACGGTGGGTTGTTGAACGCCAGGATGTAGCCGATCCCGATCACCGTCCCGGGCACGGCGAAGCTCAGCAGCGAGCTGAATTCCAGTAGTTTCCTGCCCGGGAAGACCTTGCGCACCAGCAAGAAGGCGATGACCATGCCCAGCAGCGCGGAAATGGGGGTGGACGTGAGTGCGATGGTGAGCGTGTCGAGGATGGCTCCAAGCCCCACGTCGAACACGTACTTGAAGTTCTCCAGGGTGAGGGTGTTGTTCATGCCCCAGGCTTTCACGAAGGCCCCCCAGAAAATCGTGGCGTAAATGGTGAGGATGAACACCGCGAAGAACATGCACCCGGCGAAGAGGATCCATTTCACGGGCTTGTTCACGCTCTTGAGCACCGATGTGGTGGGTTTTCCGGTGACCGTGATGTACTTCTTCTTCCCCACCCAGTACTTCTGCAGGATGAACACGATGATCGAAGGCAACAGCAGCCAGATCGCCAGTGCCGCTCCTCCCCGCGTGTCGTACATCCCGGTGATTTGCAGGTACGCCTGCACGGAAAGAACGGGGAACTTGCTTCCCGCAAGGATCAAGGGGTTCCCAAAGTCCGCCAGGGACTCAATGAACAGCACCAGCATCGTGCTGGCGATACCCGGGATGGACATGGGGAGGATGACCTTTCGGAATGCTTGGAAACGGTTTGCCCCGAGGTTGAACGCGGCGTCTTCCAGCGTGGGGCTGATGGTTCCGATCACACCATCGAGCGTGATGAACGCCACCGGGAAGAACGACACCACCTGCACGATCATCAGTCCCCAAAGACCGTACACCGGGAAATTGCGGTAGCCAAAGATGCCCGCGGTGATCAGCCCGTTGAAGCCAAATAACATGATGAATGAGAGTGCCCCGATGAACGGTGGGAAGACGATGGGAAGAACCGCCACCGTGCGGAAAAACCCCTTGAGCGGGATATCGGTGCGGTTCACCGTGTAGGCGAAAAGGTAGCCCACCAGCATGCCAAATAACGCTGTAAGCCCTGCAACCAAAAGGCTATTGAAAAAACCTTGGCGCATGTACCGGTTTTGCAGTGCACTTTGGTATGCGTCCATGCTGAAATTCCCTGCCCGGTCGGTTAAACTCACCGCGAACACCTTGAAGAGGGGAAACAGGATGAAAATGGCAATCGAGGCGAATATCACCAGGATGGTAAACAGCAGCAGCGGGTCCTTGAGCAAGTTTTTCAGGCGATTCTTCGTTTCTTCGGCTTTCAACACCACGTGCACCCCTCCCGGAAAGGGAAGGATGCCCGAGACTCCCCGGGCATCCTGTTCCCGCAACGAAAATGGAAGATTTAGTAGGGAAGAACCTCGTTAACCCAGCGTTCCACGAGTCGGGTCTTGTTTTCTGCCGCCCATTGCTCGTCCACCGAAAGAAGCTTGATGGTGGAAAGGGGTTGCAGCGCACCGAAGTCCACGTCGGAACGGATGGGGTAGAAGAACGTCTTCTGGCTGACCACTTGCTGTTGGCCGGCCTTGGATGTCACCCAATCAACCAGTTTCTTGGCATCGCTCAGGTTCTTGGCACCCTTGATGATCGACACGCTGGCGATCTCGTAGGGCACGCCTTCTTCCGGGAAGACGACCTTCACGGGGTAGCCCTCTTCCATGAACTGGAAGAACGCGGGGGTAAACTGGATTCCCATGGCCACTTGCCCGGGTCCGACGGCCTTGGAAGGTCCGGTTCCGCTTTGGGTGTAGGTTTGGATGTTTGGAGCCATATCGCGGAGGAACGCGATGGCCCCCTCTTCACCGTAAATTTCGATCAGCCCGGTGAGCAGCGCGTAGGCTGTTCCGGAAGACTGCGGGTTTGGGTACTGGATCATGCGGTTAAAGGCGGGGGAAAGCAGGTCTTGCCAGGAAACCGGGTAATCGGCCTTGAGCATTTCGAATACTTGCGTGTTGATACCCACGCCAAGGGGGTTCATGTAAATGGGGTGGTAGTAGCCTTCCGCGTCGAAGAAAGTGCTGGAAATGCCGTACACGCTCAGCGTCTTGTAAGGTTGGGTAAGTCCGCGATCCTTTGCCACGATGTGGTTGGCCATGGGAGCGCCGAACCAAACGTCAGCTTGTGGGTTGGACGCTTCCGCTTCGATCCGTGCAAGGGCGGGGCCAGAGGAAAGGAACACGAAATCCACCTTGATGCCCGTTTCCGCTTCAAACGCGTTCAAGATCTTCCGGGCGTTGGCTTCGTCCACGCTGGAATACACCACCAGGTTGGCGAACAACGCCACGGAGAGCAATACCATCAACGCAACCCAAACAACTTTTCTCATGCAAATGCCTCCTTCATTTTTACCGAAAAGGGGGAATTGGGGCGGGAGCTTCGGCGATTAAGAAATTATAACATATATAAAGGGGCAAAACCGGGTAATTTTTCCGCCAAAGTTGTGGAAAAGATATCTTTCCTTTTTTTTCTCGTTATGGTAGAATTTTCCTTGCGGGGATTACCCAAGATTTAGGAGGTCCGATTGAAGAAAATAGGTCTTTTTTTCGTTGGCTTGGTTTTGGTGAGCTTGGTTGCCTGTTCACCCCTCGTTCTTCCTGGGGGAACGGTTTTTTCGCTGTCGTGTGGTGTCAATGCCCACCTACCGGATGATCCAACCTTGGATGCCATCGTTGCCGCAGGAATGGAATGGGTGCGATTGAGTGTTTCTTGGGCGTTGGTGGAGGTCGAGCAAGGTCTCTGTTTCTGGGATTTCGTGGACGACCGCGTTCAAGCCGCGCAGCAGCGAGGGCTTCGCATCTTGTTGAGCGTTTCGGAAACCCCTGATTGGGCAAGTGATTCCGGGGAGAAGAACGCTATCCCTCGAAATCCCGAAGACTGGCAGGCTTTCATGGAACAAGTTGTGCAGAGGTACCCGGGGGTGGAATACTGGGGAATCTGGAACGAACCCAATGGGGGGGACGGCGAATTTTTCTCTGGTTCCCCGGCGGAGTTCCGGGATGCCATCCTACTGCCTGGTGCCCAGGGAGTGCTGCAAGGCGATCCCGGGGCGAAGATCGTTGCACCTGGGATCACGATCCATACCGGGTGGCAGGATTGGATGCAGGAAATTTTCACCCCGGGGGTGAAGGAGCTTGTGGACGTTGTTTCCGTTCACCTGTATGTCCAGGGAGACGCGGATGATCTTTTCTGGTACGTGGATTACCGCGATGAATTCCTGGATGACATCCTTCCCCTTGAAAACGTGTTGCTGGATCTTGGGTTGCAAGAGTATCCCGTTTGGCTGGAGGAAACAGGGTGGAACACTTGGGGGCCGGGGGCGGTAAGTGAATCTCAACAGGCGGATTATTTCCATCAACTGCTGGTGGGATTTTTGCAAAGGAAATGCATCGAGGTGATTTTCCCCTACGAAATGATCGATGATCCCGAAGCCCCGAAGGGATTCGGATTGCTTCGAGCCGATTCATCTCCCAAAGCTGCTTACGGGGTTTTCCAAGACTTCTTTGGAAGGTAGAGGCCCTCGTGGAAGAAGTTGGGGAGAAAACAAAACAAGCCTCCAACGGAAAGGGTCGGAGGCTTGCCATCTGGTTTTACTTCCTTCCCTGGCGGATCGCGCTTTCGGCTGCCAACACGATGGGGTACGTGGTGGGGGCAGAGGTCAGCAAGGGGTGCGTGCCGATTTGCATGGTCACCAGGTCGTTGGCGGTGACGTCTTTTTGGAGGCCAAGACCCAGGATGTTCACCATTTCTCCCACGCTCTTTCCACCGGCAAGTTGGCCACCCAGAAGCAGACCGCTTTCGAGGGAGAAGATGAGTTTCACCTTCAGCGCACT